>Ga0207654_10000120_pt1 | contig 50396 bp, 42 predicted proteins | sample KBSC64metaG_FD_184355 | JGI IMG/M metagenome (GOLD analysis project Ga0207654, IMG submission 184355) | Corn rhizosphere microbial communities from Kellogg Biological Station, Michigan, USA - KBS C6-4 metaG (SPAdes) (version 2) | ecosystem: Host-associated > Plants > Roots > Rhizosphere > Soil...
CAGCGGAAGAACCCGGAAGGTTTTTGCCGATAGTGGAGGAATCCGGAGGGCCTTTGCGGACAGCGGAAGAATCCGCCGGGCGTCCGCCGACAGTGGGCGAATCCGGAAGAATATAGCCGACAGTGGAAGAGCCGTTTTCTTTACAGACTCTCTTCGTTACAGCAATACCAATCCCGGGCTCAGGAGCATGCCAGGGGAATGGATGGCTCTGCTGGCATCAAATGCTTACCTGAATTTTCCCGGAAAGCCGGTCAGTGTCAGGGAAGAGAAATACCAGGTGAAATCTTACGATGCCCTGTTCTACCTGCTCGTGGGCATGCTGTTCTTTTTTGCCATTGTAAAACTGGCCTTCGGCAGATACCTGAGCAACCTGCTTACACTTTTTTTCCGGGTGTCCATGCGGCAGCAGCAGATCCGCGACCAGGTAATCCAGTCACCCTTTCCCTCCATCATGCTCAACCTGCTCTTTGTATTATCGGCAGGTCTTTATGCATCCTTTTTATTGCAGTTTTACGGGTATGCAGGCGACGGTCAATTCTGGTCCTATTTCCTTTATTCCGCCCTGGCGCTGACTTTTATTTACCTGGTAAAATTCCTGTTCCTTCAGATCACAGGCTGGATATTCAATATAAAAAAAGCGGTGGAAACCTACGGATTTATCGTGTTCATGACCAACAAGATCATCGGCATCTTTTTACTTCCTTTTCTGGTAATCCTGTCATTCTCAAGCCATTTGATAGCTTTAATCTGCGTAACAGCTTCCCTGGCTATGATCGGGATTTTTTATTTCTACCGGATCGTCGCGTCTTTTAAATCGCTCAGAAAGGAAATAAATATCAGCGGATTGCACTTTTTCCTTTACCTTTGCGCCTTTGAAATAGCACCTCTGCTATTGATTTACAAAGTGTTACTTACTTATTTGGAAAAAGCTAATTAATTTTGCATTGCGCTTTTTAATAATTACATGATTAAAAATAGGGAAAAAAAGGACTTAAACGGGGCGTCTGAAATTGCTGTCAAAAGGATCTTGATTACCCAACCCCGCCCGGAATCCGACAAGTCGCCATATTTTGATCTTGCACGGAGGCACAACGTGGAAATGGCTTTTTTACCTTTTATCCGGCTGGAGGGTATTCCCTCGAAAGATTTCAGGCGCCAGAAAGTGGAGATCGGGAATTATACGGCGGTCGTCTTTACCAGCCGCCATGCCATCGATCATTTTTTCCGGACGGCGGAAGAGATGAAAATCACCGTATCCCAGGACACAAAATATTTTTGTGTCACGGAAGCTGTGGCCCTGTATCTGCAGAAATTTATTCTCTACAGAAAACGCAAGGTTTTTTACGGCGCGGACGGATCGAATAAAAGCATGCTGGAAGTAGTCAACAAGCATAAGGAAAATGAAAAATTCCTCTATCCCACTTCCGAGAACCAGCAGGACAATGAGATCGTGAACTGGCTGAAGAGCAATCATTGCGAATTTGCCACGCCCTATATGTACCGTACCATCAGTTGTGATATTAAGGAATCATTCTCTTCGGATGCCTACGATATCATTTGTTTTTTTACCCCCAGCGGTGTGCGAAGCCTGTTCGATAATTTTCCCGAATTCAAACAAAACGGTACCCTGATCGGCGCATTCGGAAATAACACGTCCCGCGCAGCGGAGGAAGCCGGACTTGCACTGGAGATCAAAGCCCCGCAACCCATGGCGCCGTCCATGATTTCAGCACTGGAAAAATATCTGAGCGACATGAAAAAACGCTAGTCTGAAAATGTGCTAATGTGGAAATGTGAAAGCGATGTGAAAATGTGCTAATGTGGAAATGTGAAAGCGATGTGAAAATGTGCTAATGTGGAAATGTGAAAATTCTTTGTGCGTATCTGCATAATGGGTTTTGATACCTAATTTCGCAGTAGCCAATTTCCACATTTCCACATTCACACATTTCCACATCCTCCATGAACCGTCTTGCCAGCGAAACTTCTCCCTATCTTTTACAGCATGCCCATAATCCGGTGGATTGGTTTCCCTGGGGGGATGAGGCATTGGAAAAGGCGAGAGCGGAGGATAAGCCGCTGCTGGTAAGTATAGGGTATGCTGCCTGCCACTGGTGTCATGTGATGGAGAGAGAAAGTTTTGAAGATCCGGCTACCGCAGAAATCATGAACCGGAATTTTGTGAATGTGAAGATCGATCGGGAAGAAAGGCCGGATCTGGATCATATCTATATGGAAGCCGTTCAGGCGATCGCCGGCAACGGAGGCTGGCCCCTGAATGTATTTCTCACGCCGGAATGCAAGCCTTTTTACGGGGGAACCTATTTCCCTCCACAGGATGCTCACGGCCGGCCATCCTGGAAGTCCCTGCTGCAAAATATATCCTCCGCATACCGGAATCAGCGGGAGGAGATCGGCAGGCAGGCAGAAAACCTCACACGCCATATTGCCGGCACCAATGCATTCGGGATGAAGGATTCCGCGGCCGCTGCGCCCCTTCCCTGTAAAAAAGAAGATTGTGAGGCCATTTATGAGAACCTGATGGAAACGGCCGACCGGCAATACGGGGGATTCGGGCAGGCACCTAAATTTCCCCAGACCTTCTCCCTGCGTTTATTATTTCAGCATTATTACTATACCCGGAAGGAGGATGCCCTGAAGCAGGCCTGCCTGTCGCTTGACAGGATGATTTACGGTGGCATCAATGATCAGCTTGGGGGTGGATTCGCCCGGTATTCCACCGACCGGGAATGGCTTGCCCCGCATTTTGAAAAAATGCTCTATGATAATGCCCTGCTCGTTACGGCGATCAGTGACGCCTGGCAGCTTACACGCAAACCACATTACCGGCAGGCCATTATCCGCACAATGGACTTTATTAAACGGGAGCTCAGATCACCCGAAGGTGGATTCTGGTCGGCCCTGGACGCGGATAGCGAAGGCGAAGAGGGGAAATATTATGTGTGGGACAAGGCCGAAACGGATGCGTTGCTGGGTGTTCACGCCGGTGCTTTTGCCGCTTATTATGATATTACGGAAAAGGGGAATTGGGAAGGCAGGAACATTCTCCGGGTCAAGGATCCATCCAACCCGCTTCCGCCGGAAACTGACAGGGAATGCCGCGAAAAACTACTGGAAGCCCGGGGAAAAAGGATCCGGCCACTGCTGGACGATAAGATCCTGCTGGGCTGGAATGCCCTGATGATCACGGCCTTCTGCAAGGCATTTGCGTCCCTGGGCCTGGAAGAATACCGGCAAATGGCCGTTGACGCTATGAACTTTATAGAGGAAAAATTCAAAGGAGAGGGAATTTTTCATTATTACCATGCCTATAAGGACGGAAGAGCCAGCATTCCGGCCTTTCTGGACGATTATGCTTTCCTCACGGAAGCTTATATCCAGCTTCAGGAAATCACCGGGAACGGGGCCTGGCTGCGGAAGGCGGGAGACCTTACCCAATGGGTGATTCAGCATTTCAGTGAAACGGAAACCGGGTATTTTTTTTACACCCATGTGGATCAGGATGACGTGATTGTGCGGAAAAAGGAGATTTATGACGGGGCCGTTCCATCGGGGAATTCGGTTATGGCAGCCAATTTGCTATATCTGGGAATTGCAATGGATATAGGGGAATGGAAGGAACGGAGCGTCAGGCTTTCTGCGGGGTTGAAGGATGTAATAGTAAAATATCCCGGATCTTTTGCTATTTGGGCAACTTTGCTAAATGCCTGCTCGTATGCAATGAATGAAATTGTGCTGAGCGGGGATGAACAAAGGGAAAAACACCTGGGATTTCTGGCCCATTTTATCCCCAACCGGGTATTTCAGTTAACTTCGGCAAACCAGGCTGATTTTCCACTTTTGAGAAACAAACCAGTATCCGGAAGGTCGCAATTTTTTCTTTGCAGGGATTATTCCTGCCAACAGCCTGTGACAGAACTGAATGAGTTCATCCGGCTAGTAGAAAGCACTTAAAAAAAACCTGCCGAAACAGCCTGAAATTACAATAAGCCGGATCCTTTCACCGTTAATAATTCTATCGGCAATACTTTGACTTGTAAAAAATTAATTATAAAATTGTGATGAAGATATTCTCAAAAGGCATATTCTCAATTGATTATTTTTGTCCAATACCCTTTAATAATATGAAAATGAAAAACCTGTCCGTTCTGATGTCACTGGTTGCGGCATTATTTGCCTTAACAGGGTGCGGAAAGATTTTTAAATCCCACAAGGGATTGCCGGACGATGGTCAGCTGCACGGTGTGGCGCCTGCCAGCCGATACAACATGACCAAGCCTCCCGGAATGGTTTATGTACCACCCGGAACCTTTCATATGGGCCCTTCCGATGAAGATGTTAACTACGCGTATACTTCCCGCAATAAGCAGGTTTCCATTCAGGGATTCTGGATGGATGCCACTGAAATCACCAACAATGAATACCGCCAGTTTGTAAACTGGGTACGGGATTCGATTGCTGCCACCCTGATGCAATATGGTAAGGAAGTGGATGGCAAATTCCAGGTTGACTGGAAAAAGGCCAATACCATCAAATGGGGCGATAAGGCAACGATCGAAAAGATTGACCAGCTGATCCTGACTCCGGAGAACCGGATTTATGGCAAAAAGGAAATCGATCCCTCCAAACTGGTTTATCATTCTGAAACCTTTGACCTGAAGGAAGCGGCTCAGAAAATAAATGAAGGCAAGTCAAGATCCTCATTCATTATCAAGAAAGACATCAAGATCTACCCGGATACCCTGGTCTGGATCCGAGATTTCTCTTATTCCTATAATGAACCGATGACCAAAAGATATTTCTCACACCCGGCCTTTGGAAATTATCCGGTGGTGGGCGTAAACTGGAACCAGGCTACTGCCTTCTGCGAATGGAGGACACAGTACATGAATTCTTACCTGGACCGCACCAAAAAGGCAAACGAGTCCCCTTACCGCTTACCAACAGAAGCTGAATGGGAATATGCTGCACGTGGCGGTCGCTCCCAGTCTATGTTCCCCTGGGGTAATTACTACCTGAGAAACAAAAAAGGCTGTCTTCTCGCCAACTTTAAACCCGGCCGTGGTAACTATCCGGAAGACGGGGCATTCTACACTGCCCGTGCCGATGCCTACTGGCCCAACGATTTCGGCCTGTATTGCATGGCAGGGAATGTAGCGGAATGGACTTCTTCTGTTTACTACGAAGGCGCTTACAACTTCCAGCATGATATGAACCCTGACATTCGCTACAACGCAAAGGATTCCGATCCTCCGCGTATGAAGCGTAAGGTGATCCGCGGCGGAAGCTGGAAGGATGTAGGATATTTCCTGCAAACCAGCACCCGTACGTATGAGTATCAGGACACGGCAAAATCCTACATCGGTTTCCGTTGTGTGATTGACCTGCCGGCAACCCTGGCCAAGAGGTAACATATATTTAGCAGCAGGTATAAAATTTTTTAAAATAAACAACGTTTTGATTCATTAACAATCAACCGGATAACCATTCCGGAACCCCTTAGAAAACCCATTAAAAACTAAAAAACTTAAAACTATGTCAGCCGGAGTTTCTAAATCTACCGAAAAGCTTGTAAACATAATCGTCTGCGTCGGTGCGGCGGTCGTAATCTTTGGTGCATGGCAGAAAATCACCCATCAGCGACTGGCTGACTTCTTCCTTACCGCGGGTTTGCTTACCGAAGCCCTGATCTTCCTGGTGTACGCATTTATGCCCCCTCCCGGCGGTGAAATGCATGCCCTGGCAGAAGCCCTTCCCAAACTGGCCGGCGCCGGTTCCGGAAATCCTTCCCTGCAACAGATGGACAAGATGATGCAGGAAGCGGATATCACACCTGCCAGCCTGAGCAAACTGAGCGAAGGTTTCAAGAAGTTCGGGACTACCGTTGACCATATCAAAGATGCGTCCGGAGCGCTTGCTGCAACTACGGAATATACCACTAAAACAAAAGAAGCTTCGGTTGCACTCGATGGCATGAAACATGCTTACCAGGGTGCTACCAATACCATTACAACATTGAACAGTGCTGCAGAAAGTACCAAACAATTTCATAGCCAGGTCCAGGTACTTACCAAAAACCTGGGCTCACTGAATACCCTTTACGAACTGGAACTGCAGGACAGCAACAACCACCTGAAAGCCATGAACAGCTTCTACAGCAATCTGGCCCACGCTTCGGAAGCAATGAACGGCAGTGTTGCAGATGCCAAGAAAACACAGGAACAGGTTGCTATTCTGGCTAAAAACCTGAGTAACCTGAATCATGTATATGGAAATATGCTGAGCGCAATGCAGGGAAGACAGTAAACCATTATTTATTAATCGGGGAACCAATTCCTGAAAACACCACGTTAACACATTAAATTCTCAAGCTCATGTCCATTCCTAAAGAGCCCAGGCAAAAGATGATCAACATGATGTATATAGTGCTGACAGCATTGCTGGCACTAAATGTATCTGCTGAGATTCTGAATGCCTTTAAAACCGTAAACAGCAGTATCGGCAAGTCCAATCTTGTCATTACTGAAAAAAATGACCTTACCTATAAATCTTTCGCAGATAAAGTAAATGATCCCCAGACAAGAGTAAACGCAATGAAATGGGCCCCGAAAGCCCAGGTTGCAAAAAAACTTTCCGGGGATCTGTATTCAGAAATTGAAAATCTGAAAAAGAAACTGAAACAGGAATCCGGCCTCGAAGTCGGCAAAGACGGACAGGAGTCTTTCCGGGATGCGGATCTCGACGCGCCTATCCGCCTGATGGGAAATGAAGGTCAGGGTAAAATTTTATATGATGATCTGAAGAAATACAAGCAACAGCTCCTGGATATTCTGAATCCGGCTGAATTTGCAGATCAGCCCCTTCTTCAGAAAGATATTATCAAGGCCAAAGCGGAATTCACCAGACAGCTGCCGCTGGATCTTACCGTTCCAAAGTCACAGTCCGGTAATGTGCTCACCGGCGATTCAGCGAAAGACTGGGTAACCAATTACTTTCACATGACGCCGACCATTGCGGCACTCACCATCCTCAGCAAGTTTCAGAATGATATTAAAAATTCTGAATCCCAGATGATCGATTATCTCCACAAGCAAATTGGGGAAGTAAAAGTGGTTTACGATAAGTTCGAGGCTTTTGCCGGAACCAATTCCACTTACCTGATGCCGGGAGATGAGCTGGATGTTACTGCAGGTATCGGAGCTTTCAGTGCGCAGGCAAAACCCGATATCTATATCAATGGTGCCAAACAGACACTGAATCCTGATGGGGTTGCTGAATACAAAACCAAGGTTGATGCCGCAGGTGAAAAAAATGTTGAAGTAAAAATCCAGTATACGAAACCGGATGGTACTTCGGATGTTGTTACCAAGAATATCAAGTACACCGTTGGCTTGCCTTCCGGAGCTTCCGTATTCCTGGAGAAAATGAATGTGGTTTATATTGGTGTGGATAACCCGATGACGATCTCAGGGGGTAGTGTGGGCAGGGAGAAAGTGCATGTTAGCTTTACCAGCCCGGGCGCCACGCTGACCAACACCGGTGGCGATCACTATGTGATCAAACCAACAACTCCCGGACTGGCCAAAATCATTGTAAATGCAAATGGTAAGAACTTTGAATTCCCGATGCGGGTTAAGAATCTTCCTTTACCGGCCGGGTTCATCGGATCGAAAAAAGGCGGTTCTATTTCTTCGGCTGAATTTAAAGCAATCGGAGGTTTGATCGCCCGTCTGGAAGACTCTGATTTTGAAGCGCCATTCAAAGTAGTGAGCTATAAGCTCGGTGCAATCGGCGGTGGAATTCCTCAGTACACAGAAGCTTCCAATGAAGGTAACCGCTGGTCAGGGAACGCAGCGGGCCTGGTGAGCCGCTCTACGCCGGGAACAAATATCTTTTTTGATCAGATCCGGGTGATCGGGCCGGATGGCAAACAGCGGGAGATAGCGCCCATGGTATTCAGTCTTAAATAATAAATTTCCAGGATCCGCCACGTTCACGCGGCGGATCCTGTTCGTTCTTTTCTCACGATAAATTTTAGTACATGAAGAAGCGTTTGATCAGATTGTCCCTCCTCGCAGCAATGTTCGCATTGGCGGTGGGTACCGTGGATGCACAGGCGCCTGCCAGCAGGAAGAAGCATAAGAGAACCACTACAAAGAAGAAGACCAATACCAGCCGGAACAGCGCTGCCAATACGGTAGTTGCTCCGCCCAAGGATACAGTGGCTCCCAAGCCGGTGCAGGAATTTGTAGCGGATATCAAGCTGGATACGCCCCGTAAATCGCTCCGGAACGATGCATCCATAGAACTTAATCTGGTAAAAGACCGTACACCCCTGGCCTATGAACATATCCGGGAAGACGATGCGGTTTACCGCCAGCGCGTGTGGAGGGAAATTGACGTGCACGAAAAAATGAACCTTCCTTTTGTATATAATGCCACGGAGGATAACGGGAATCAGCGCTTCATCAATATTCTGCTGAACCTGATCAAGAATGGCGATGTTACTGCCTTCGATGCCGCGATAGATGACCGTTTTACGACGCCAATGACCTTCCGGCAGATTGCGGAGAGCATGGTAGGTAAGCCAAAAATTATCCAGATCCCGGATATGACCGTCGATCCGGATGGTTCCAAAGGAATCACCAAGGATACCACGATTACGGAGGACTTTAATCCCGACCAGGTGGAGCGTTATGAAATCAAGGAAGAATGGGTATTCGATAAGGAGTCTTCCAGGATGTATGCCCGTATCCTGGGCATTGCACCGGAAAAAACGATCCTGAATCCGGATGGTTCCTTCCGTGCCGTAACACCTATTTTCTGGGTTTACTATCCCGATTTAAGGCCTTTCCTTGCCAAATATGAAGCTTATAATGGTAAGAACTTCGGAGCCAGGATGAGTTGGGAAGAGCTTTTTGAAAGCCGGATGTTCTCCAGCCGGATTGTTAAATCAACCATTGATAACCCCGGTGATAATTTCATCAACGTTTATATCAAGGACCCGATTCTGGACCTGCTGGAAGGGGAAAATATCAAGAACAAGATCTTTAATTACGAACAGGACCTCTGGTCGTACTAAGGGATATAAAATAGCTAAAAGGCTGTCTGCTTGCAGGCGGCCTTTTTTGTTTTCGCCCGGTTTCCCAAACTGGGAAGTCCGGTTATTTTTACGGTCGGTGCCTTTAGAACTGGTACTCAAAGTGTTGATAATTATTTTCAAAATACATCTAGGGGTTCTTGTTTAATAGAATTGTTTTGCTATTTTTACAACGGTTTTTCATAGGATATTGGATTTTAAAAACGGGGCTGAATTTCTATTCTGGCCCCTTTTTATTTAGACTCCATGCATCCGCGGAAAGCCTTAACCGGCCTGCGTTTCCTGTTCCCGGTCTTTTGAAAAAAAATCACTGATGAGTTTTGCTTTTGCATCCCCCACAACGGCAACCAGTTCAGCGGTTGTAGCCTCCCTGACCTTTTTCACGGAATGAAAGACTTTTAACAATTGGTCTGCTGTTTGTTTGCCGATCCCTTTGATGTTTTCCAGCTCGTTCCGAAAGGTTCCACGGCTTCTTTTATTCCGGTGGAAGCTTATCCCAAACCGGTGCACTTCGTCCCGGATCTTGCGGATAAACTTTAAACTGCTGCTGTCGTAGGGCAGTTTTAAAGACTCCTGGTCCCCGGCAAAAAAAATCTCTTCCTCATTCTTGGCCAGTCCGACCAGGGTCATCTCCCCCCTTAATCCCAGCCCTGCAACGCTTTCCAGTGCCGCATGCAGCTGCCCCTTCCCGCCGTCGATGATCACCAGCTGGGGAAGCGGTAAATTTTCTTCCCGCAACCGTTTATACCGGCGGTAGACCACTTCTTTCATGGTGGCGAAATCATTGATGCCTTCCACGGTTTTCACATTGAAATGCCGGTAATCCTTTTTACTTTCCACGCCATTCCGGAAGCAGACCATGGCAGATACCGGAAAGCTTCCATGGAAATTGGAGTTATCGAAACATTCTATATGGGCGGGCAGCGCAGAAAGCTGAAGGTCTTTTTGCAATTGCTCCAAAACCCGGATCCTTTCTTCCGGGGTTTTCTTCAGCAGGTGCAGCATTTTTTTCTTTTCCGCTTCTTCCCGGTAATAGTTCACGTTCTTTTCGGACAGTTCGAGTAATTTCTTTTTATCCCCGGCTTTCGGAACGGTTATGTAAACACCTGCCTCCGGATATTCAATCGGAAAAGGCACGATGATCTCCGGAGCCTGACTATTAAACGTGCTGCGTAACCGGGCAACGGCAAAAGCCAGCACTTCCGCATCGGTTTCTTCCAGCAGGGTGCCGGCCTCCGTGGAATGCGTTTGTACGATGGTCCCGTTCTGTATCATCAGGTAATTGATGAATGCCTGGTCATCGATCCGGAATATCGAAAACACATCCGCCTGTTCAATATGTTTATTTACGATAACCGACCCCGCCTGATAATTTTCCAGGTGTTCAATTTTTTTGCGGAGCAATTCGGCTTTTTCGAATTGCATGGCGGCCGCTGCTGCCTTCATCTCCAGCCGGAAATCGCTGATCACCGGACTGAGATTCCCTTTGAGCAGGTATTTTATTTTTTTCAAACCTTCCAGGTAATCTGCCTCGCTTTGCAATCCTTCACAGGGGCCTTTGCAATTGCCCAGGTGATACTCAAGACAGACTTTGAATTTTTTCCTTGCAATATTCGAAGGCGTGAGATTCAGTTTGCAGGTTCGAAGGGGAATATTCGATTTAATGAAATTGATCAGCTCCCGCACTTTTGCAACCGATGTAAAAGGCCCCAGGTATTCGGAGCCGTCATTGATACGGTGCCGGGTAAGAAAAATGCGGGGAAAGGGTTCTTTTTTTATGACGATAAAGGGATAGCTCTTGTCATCTTTGAGATTGATATTGAAACGGGGCTGGTATTGTTTGATCAGGGAATTCTCCAGCAGAAAAGCATCCTGTTCGGAATTCACGATCGTGCATTCGATACTGCTGATACGTTTGACCAGCTCGTAGGTTTTGTAGTTGGTGAACGTTTTATTGAAATAGGAACTAACCCGTTTGCGCAGATTCTTGGCCTTGCCTACGTATAATAATTCCTTAGCCGCATCGAAGTATTTGTAAATCCCGGGATCGGATGGAATCGTAATTGATATTTCCTGAAATGATTGCTGGTCCATTCGTTATTCGCTGCTGTCCCACACTACTTTGGTCTGGCTCGTAATGGCCTTGCCGTTTTCGGGCTGATAAATCTGAAGAATGCTAAAACTTTTCCCCGCCTTCCAGTACATTTTTTTGAGTACCAGGCTGTCTTCCCTGCCCGAGCTCATTTCCAGATAAACAGACTGTACCCGGTCATTTGTCAAATGCGGCTCGGCGAGAACGTCCACCCTTCTTAACCCGAAACTACTGTCTTTTGTTGAGTAGGTAAAAGTTAGCAGTTTGGTGGTCTGATCGAGAAAAGAATTCTCTTCAAATCTTTCTTCAAACCGGCTGCTGTCCAGATCATCCGGAATAAAGGCGCTTGCCAGCTGATCGAATTTTTGGGTATTTATTATGGATGAATCCGTTTTTCCGTTTGCGATCCGGTATTCCACCATTTTAAACGGAATGGAATCCACATGGGCTATTTCGCTTTTGAGGAAATCGCGTACGGGGAAGAAATTCTTCTTTACCGGCGTATCGGCGCCCTGGGAACTCCGGGATGCCGTCTGGGATCGATGCTGGCAGGCAGGGGAAATAAAAGCGGACAATGCGATCAGTCCGATACAGGCATTCTTCATCCGATAAAATTAATACAAGGAAACAAAACTACCTGATCGTTTTGCTGAATCCCAGGCGAAGGCCGTAATTCATCAGGTTCTCCTTTAAAGGATAGCTGTTTTTGTAGGTAGAGAGGATCTGATAGCGGACCATGGGCCCGAGCTCCCAGCGGATTCCGCCCACACGGTAAGAAATAAAAGCTTCTGCTCCGGCATTGAAATTCCATTTCCGCAGCATTGCAGGCTCTTTTGAGTAGCTGCTGTAATCGCTGGACAGCAAATATGCGTCCCGGTTCAGCAGGTAACTGGGTTGAATATTTGCGCCGAGATGAAATTCGAGTCTTCCCCTGCCGGCAACTTTCCACTCGATACCCACAGGCATGGATAGCTGATAAAAATTATTCTGATAATGCTGGGGATTTTTCGGATTTATTGTTCTGGATATGCCTGTATTGGCCAGTGAATCGGCGATGTATCCGAAATAAGAATTCAGTGCAGCGGAAGCCTGTGGCCGGTTTGAGTTATACGCCTTAATATAATACCTGCTGAAACTGAACTGCAGTCCGGCCTTGAGCGAAAAGTTATTGGAAAGCCGGTAAAGAATATTTCCCCCCAGATCATATCCCATGGCCGGAGTCTTGTCCACGAACCCATTCACATCGGCAAAACGAACCACGGTAATAGGTGCGTTTTGAATGGAAGGGTTAATATTCTGGTATTCTATGCCATCGAGGTGTCGCGTATTTAAAGTAGGAGAGATATAGATTTCCCAGCTGAACCGCTCGTTATGCAGCAGATGCGTTTGCGTGGCAGATTTTTCAGAGACTTCGATCGCAGCTGCAACATCCGGAGTTTCCGGAAGCAGGACTGCATTTGTTCCCTGTTGATTCAGGCTGAGCGGAACTGTACTGCCTGATCCCATTTCCTTCAGAACGATATTGGCAGAGCGGTCATTCTTCGGAACTGTTCCGATTTCTGATTTCACCTGAGCCGGGATTTCATTTCCGGCATAAACTGCAGATGCATTTTCCGCGGAACCGCGGAAACTTATAAAAGGAGATTTAATATTCTGCGTGTGATTTCGTGAAGCCCTGTTTGCGGCATTTTGAATAGAGGGGAAAGCTGTGGGATTAAAAGCACTCAGGTCGGGGGAAGAAGCGCTTTCCGGTTGTAGGGCTGTTTTGACCGCAACCTGCAGGTGCCGGCTATTATGCGAAGGAGCGATCAACTGGGTACCGGCGAGAATCAGGATGCCGGCAACCAGCAAACTCATGCCTGCAACAAATCCTCTGCGCCGGGTATGCAGGGAACGGTGCACCTCGCTCCAGACCTTGTCTGATGGATACATCTTGAACTGATCGGACTTTTCCCTCAGTTGCTTTTCAAACTCATCATCAAAAAAAATTCTCTCCTTCATTTTCGCCCGTTTTGGTACGGAAACTCATAAGCATTCGGATATTGAAAACAGTATGACTCACTGAATCGCCGTAAGCCGGTCCGTTCTTTCCCTGGGTCCCGGTATGAGGTTTCTCCTGATGAGGATGTCCTCCAGCATTTGTCTGGCCCGGGTATATTGTGAACGGCTGGTACTTTCTTCAATATCCAGCATTCCTGAAATTTCTTTATGGGAATAACCTTCAATAGCATAAAGGTTAAGGACGGTCCGATAGCCGATAGGCAATAACCTGATGCAATCCACAATCTGTTTTGCCTGAACAATGGAAGGAATACTTTCTTCCCGAACCTGCGCCGAACTTGCCTGTATGAGATCCACACTTTCATTGAAGCGCTTATTTTTTTTCAGGTGATTGATACAGGTATGCACCATGATCCGCCGGATCCAGCCTTCAAAAGCCCCCTTGCTCTGAAAAGTATGCATCTGGAGAAAGACTTTAATAAATCCATCCTGGAGCATATCTTCTGCATCTTCGCGGTTATGCGCAAACCTGAAACATACTGCCAGCATTTTGGGGCTATACCGTTGGTAGAGCTCCCGCTGGGCAGCAGCATGATTCTTCAAACAGCCTTGTAAAATGGCTTCTTCGGTCATAAAAACCTCGTTGCCCTGTAATTTAGACAAATTTTTGCTGTTAAAGCTGCATGCAGTAAAGAATTCCCGGCTGTTTTTAGCTGAATAAAATGTTGCCGGTCATTTCTCCGGGCGGCTCATAACCCATGAGTTTGAGCAGGGTGGGGGCGATGTCGGCCAGCTTGCCCGGATGCAGTTTTCCACGCCATTGATTATCAACGATGAAATAAGGGACCAGGTTGAGGGTATGCGCCGTATTGGGTGAACCGTCCGGGTTGACCATGAAATCAGCGTTCCCGTGGTCGGCCGTGATAAAAACCAGGTAATCGCTGGCCAGGGCGGCCTCAACAACCTGCTTTACACAATGGTCCACCGTTTCAACTGCTTTCACGGCCGCGGAAAAAACCCCGGTATGACCAACCATGTCGGCGTTGGCAAAATTGAGGCAGACAAAATTGGCTGATTTTTTTTGCAGCTCCGGAATAATGGCGCGGGTAACTGCTTCGGCGCTCATTTCGGGCTGCAGGTCGTAGGTTGCTACCTTGGGAGAAGGGATCATGATCCGTTTTTCCCCTTCAAACGGATTCTCGCGCCCACCACTGAAGAAAAAGCTGACGTGCGGATATTTCTCCGTTTCCGCAATACGGATCTGGGTGAGCTTGTTTTTGGCAACCACTTCACCAAGGGTCATTTTCAGATCATCATTTTCAAACATCACGTGTACGTTTTTAAAATGATGGTCATACTCTGTCATCGTGGTATAATGGAGCGAAAGTTTTTTCATGCCCTGCTCCGGAATATCGTTTTGCGTTAGCACTTCGGTGATCTCCCGGCAGCGGTCGGTTCTGAAATTGAAGCAGATCGCCACATCCCCGTCTTCGATAACTGCCAGTGGCTTTCCGCCGGCATCCGTGACTACGGCGGGTTTTATGAATTCATCCGTGATGCCGGCAGCATAACTTTTTTCGATGATCGCCTCCGCATCTGATCCGGTTTCGCCCCTGCCGTTTACCAGGGCATCGTATGCCAGCTTAATACGCTCCCAGCGTTTATCGCGGTCCATGGCATAGTAACGCCCGGAAACAGTCGCAATTTTTCCGGTGTCGGTTGTATCCAGATGGGATTGCAGGTCGCGGATAAAACCCAGTCCGCTTTTCGGATCTGTATCACGGCCATCAGTAAACGCATGGATGAAAACGTTTTTCAGTCCTTCGGTCCTGCAGGCATCCACAATAGCTTTCAAATGGTTGATATGAGAATGAACGCCGCCATCGCTGACGAGCCCGAGCAGGTGTAATTTCTTATTGTTATTTTTCGCGGAACGTATCGCCTCCAGCATCACGGGGTTTTGGGCAAACGAACCGTCCCTTACCGCCACATTGATCCTTTGCAGTTCCTGGTAAACAATGCGGCCGGCGCCGATATTGAGATGGCCGACTTCGGAGTTTCCCATTTGTCCGTCGGGAAGCCCGACGGCTTCTCCGCAGGTAACCAGCGTGCTGTTGGGATATTTGGCGTATAAAGAATCCACAAAAGGGGTTCTTGCCTGGCGGATCGCATCTGCCCCCTCCACTTTCCCGAGTCCCCAGCCGTCCATAATGATCAAAACTGCATTTTTCTTTGCCATTTTCCTGATCTCTGATTGTTGTAAATGTCTCAAAGTTAGTGGTATTGTGCTGTTTATGCGCAATTCCCGGAGGGCATTTACTTTGGCATATTTTTAGCTTTGGACTGGGGGTAAACATTATTCTCATGAAACGCCATGCGGGGTGGGCCCTGGTTGTCTTTTCGCTCATCCTATTATCATTCCGGTCCCATCCGTCAGATTTCTACAATCTGGATGCAGTCGCTACGGCTTTTCGTTCAGGCAATGCAAATCAGTTATCTCCTTACCTGGATATCCGGGTGGACATCAGTCTGCCGGACAAAACAGATACCTACAGCAAGTCCCAGGCGGAAATGGTGATCCGTGATTTCTTCAACACGCATGCGGTGCGGAATTTTAAAATTCTGCAGCAGGGGGAAAGCGGGGATTATATTTTTTGTACAGGGATCTTACAAACGCGGTCGGGGAATTACCGGACTACCTTATTCTTCAGGCAAAAGGGAGAAAAAGAATATCTTCAGGAGATCCGTTTTCAGTTTGTTGATTAGGACTATGCGATTTATCGGGAGAGCCGGGCATTGCTTCTCCCTGGTCCATTTTGGATTCCGGATCATTCATTTAAACAGGCGGAGCGTTTTTCCTGCATTGCAGCCGCTGAGACCGGACAAAAATTTATCGCCCCGGAGAAGATCCGCGATATATCTCCGGCAGAAGACCCGCAATTTATCTCCTGCAGAAGATCCACGAATCGGGTTAGATTTGCCTTTCAAAATGAACAACATTGCATAAACCCGTTGCACATTTCGAAGAAAGATTACACGAACTCATAAAAGCCGCATTTGCTGAAGATACCGGAGACGGGGATCATTCCACTCTGAGTTCCATTCCTCCGGATGCCCGCGGGAAAGCCGTTCTGAAGATCAAGGAGGGGGGAATCCTGGCCGGCGTGGAAGTGGCGCAGAAAATATTTCATTTCAGGGAACCAGCAGCCATTTTTCGGCCGCATAAAAAAGACGGGGATAGTATGGTGCCCGGCGAAACGGCCTTTGAAGTGGAAGCTTCTGTTCATACCATCCTGATCTGCGAGCGCCTGCTGCTGAACTGCATGCAGCGCATGAGCGGGATTGCCAGCCTTACCCATCGGTATGCGGAGAAGATCAAAGACTACCAAAGCAGGATTCTGGATACAAGAAAAACCACGCCGAATTTCCGCCTGCTCGAAAAAGAGGCCGTGCGGATCGGAGGCGGCCACAATCACCGGTTCGGTTTGTTTGATATGATCATGCTGAAGGATAATCATATTGATTTTTGCGGAGGAATCGGAAAAGCCATTGAACGCGCTTACCGTTATGTGCAGGAGCTGAAGCCCGGACTCAAAATTGAAGTGGAGGCCCGCAGCCTCGAAGACGTAAAAGAAGTATTAAAAACCGGCAAAGCCGACCGTATCCTGCTGGATAATTTCAGTCCTGAAAAACTCCGCGAAGCCCTCGGCATTATTCAACGGCAACTGGAAACGGAGGCGAGCGGAGGAATCAACCTGGAGAATATCCGCGAATATGCTGCCACCGGCGTGGATTTTATCAGCATCGGCGCGCTGATTCATCAGGCAAAGAGTGTGGATTTGAGTTTGAAAGCGGTGGGCGAAAGGGTGGATGGTTGACGGTTGACGGTTGACGGTTGACGGTTGACGGTTGACGGTTGACGGTTGACGGTTGACGGAGAACGCAAAGTCGTGCAGCGTGTGTTTCTGTACAATATTTATTATTAACATTGCGCATTAACTTGTATCAGGTGGCAAAGAAAAATACGGCGGACAAAAACGGATTTGTATTCAGTACTGATCCCAATTTTTCATTTGAGAATGAATCTTCCGGGGTAAAAGAAACCCTGCCACCCGCCAGACAACGGCTTCGCATTGTGCTGGACACCCGTCATCGCGCGGGTAAAACCGTAACTGCTATCGTCGGATTTACAGGCAGAACAGAAGACCTGGAATCCCTGAGCAAAAAAATAAAAACCCACTGCGGCAGCGGGGGCGCCGTAAAAGACGGAGAAATCCTGATACAGGGAGATCAGCGGGAGAAAGTGAAAAAGTGGTTGCTGGGGGAGGGATACAGGGTGGTTTAGGTGGGGCTGCGAAAATGAATCGTGGATGGTAGATGGTAGATGGACTCCGGTGATTCAACATGACTGTATTTGATCCTTCTGATCCACATAAAGTCCATCAACCATCTACCATCTACCATCCACGATACACCCCGGGTTCTCCGCCTAAAAATCAACTCCCATCGCAAACTGCCACATCGGTTTTCCGCGAAAGAATCCTTTCATTTCCCATCCCGCATCGAGCCGCAGGAAGTAGCCAAGCAGGGTGCTTCTGATGCCAAAGCCGTAGCTCGCTGCCAGAGGACCGATACCGCCGGCTTTTAAAATGACGTCGACCGGAACACCGGGATCCCCGTTCGGATAATGCATGGAAGGACGTTCAATGTTTTTTACGGACCCGGTCCATGCTGTGCCCATGTCAATGAACTGGGTCAGTTCAAAATTGCGGAGGAAGGCATTATTGATCGGCTTATTGAACAGCGTGGTAAATACAGGAAGCCTCAGCTCGCTGTTGAGGGTAAGAGCATTGTTGCCGTTCGCCACATTCTGTTTGAAGCCCCGCAGATTAAGCGCGAGCGACTGGTAAGCGTAATTCTGACTGTAATCCGGTGTCGGATATTGATTGGCTTTGGGAGATATCCATCCATCCATGCCACCGAGATAATATATCACTTCCTGGTTTCCCCTGGAGAAATCGCCGGCGGCACGCACAGCCCAGATGAAATTGCGGTAGATCGGATAATAATTTCTGGCATCGAAACCGAAATTGAACATCTTTCTTCCCTCGCCGACCTGACTCGGCGTATTCACCTGATAATTAAAATCGACGTAAACCTTGTACCGCAAGCCGTTCATGATATTCGTCATTTTCGTGATCGTGTTATCAAAAACGTATTCCAGGTGGGAAGTCATGAAGGTCTGCTTGCTGATGTCTCCTGATTTCAGGGCAATCGCATCAAAAGTAGGATCGCCGGTATAAGCGCTGTAACCGTTTGGTCTTAGTTTTACTTTGTCTGTTCTCGCGCCGAGACTAAACCGTATGCTTCTTATCTTATCTAACGGATAACGGACAACTGCCTGAAAAAGATTGGTATAGGATTTGGCGTCGTATGGAAAAATGGTGGAGGAGCCTGTATCGGCGATGGGATAGGTCCCAACGTCCGTTTTTCTGTAATAGATGAGGGAGAAATCAGTACGTTTTTTCAGATAGTCCACCCGTCCGTACCATTCGCTGCCCCCGTCGAAAAACGAACCGTTGCCGGCATTGAAAGAGGAGATGCCCACTCCTCCGGTACCCAGGCTGACACCGGTTGCGGAACTTCCGCCAAAGAGGGGCAGACGAAAAGCGCCGGTAAAACGGATATCTTCGAAAAGATCAAAGACCGCGGCTTTGAACATCGCATTAAAGGCATCACTTCCGCCCAGTTGTACCGGCAGGGCACCGGTAAAAGGCTGATAGCGGTTAATCAGAACGTCGTTATTGAATCCTGCGGAAAAATTTTCAGCGGAGAACTTCAAATGATAGTCAAATAGTTTGGCTTTTTTCAGGAAGGGCTCTTCCGGAGGAGGCGGAGCCGCTGCTGCAACAGGCCCTGACGAGTCCTTCCGCTCCTTATCAAATTCACTTTCAAAAAAATCATTTTGTTTTTTCAGGGAGTCCGAAGTTTGTTTCTGCAGATACTGCAAAGCCTGACCACCGGAGATCTGGGACGCAATGACGCTCTGCTTCCGGAATTCGGTTTCCCGGGGATTGATATTACGCCGCTTCAGCGTGGTTTCATCCACTTTTAATTTATACAGGAATTTCAGATCGCCTTCCTGGCGCGTTTCGCTCACCTGTCCGTTTTCTCCTGCGATCTTGGTTTCTTTCAGACCGCTCTGATAATTCGAGAGGGCAAAAACATAGGCCGAATCCCGCGTAATGGAAAAAGTATAAACCGAATCCGGTTCGGACCGTTTATTTGCCCGCAGCGTGGAATCCAGGTCCTTCGGATCCGGATTGTGCAGGATCTCATCCCCGATACGGTACACCGTGTCGATGCCCGCCCGCGCGGTTGTAAAAAATCCGGCATAACGGTTAGCAATACCCGCTTCATCGCTGATGAAAGTAAAATGGAAATTATTGTATTGCATCGGATACCGGGCTTCGCCATATTTTAGATGGGTAAGCTGGGAAATCTGTTTGAATTCGCTCCTGTTCCAGTTATCGACCAGGAAGATATTATACCGGTGATCGGAAGGCAAAACGGTGTCACCGGAATGCGCGATGCCGGAAGGCCGGTTGGAAGAATAAATGATGCCGGTTTTGTTCGGGAACGAAACAAAGGAAGCGTCCAGATCGTCGTAAATATCATTGGTGATCTGTTCGATCTCATTCGTTTGCAGACGCAGCACAAAAATATCCGACTGTCCGTTTTTAACAGCACTCAGCAGCAGGGTATTATTGTCCAGCATATATTTCATATCCTGCACCTGGTCGAACATATCCAGATCTTCCACAATCCTTTTATATTTCGAAACAACATCATAAACAAACAGCTTCACTTTTCCCTCCTTATAATAAATGACTGCGAGCCGGGTGCCCTTGGGGTCCCAGGCAATCAGCGGATAGTGGGGCTGCAGTGTTTTTTCGTTGGTGCGTACACCGCTTTTCAACAGTACTTTGCGGTAGATAAAATTTTCATGGAGCACCACTTCGTATTTCCCATGATTGAATTCCACTACGGCGTAGGTCTGGCTGCGTGGCGCCGGATTCGGCGAAAAATGAAAAAAGTCTTTGAAGTCATTTACTTCCTCCACAACGGAAACAGAACCTTTGGGCGTATTCCGCCGGCCCCGGATATCTTTATAGTAGAGGTCTTGTTCTTCCGTCATAAAATCCTTCAGCACGTCTTTGAATTTCTTTTTGCAGATCCGCTGGGAGGCGCTGTTGGTATTGCGGTATACGCGTGCGAGATACAGGAAATACGTAACATTTTCTTTCTTGTACCGGGTGGCAAAATAATGCCAGAAAGCATGCCCGGCAAGATCCGGTTTTTCAAAAGCCAGGTTGTAGAAATTGGTATACCTGCCGGAGAGCAGGGCTGATTTCAGCTGGTCGTCGAGATCGGTATTCCAGGGTTCCGCCACATATTCAATATAACCGTCGGTGAGCCATTGGGGCAGGTCGAGCAGGGCCTGATTGGCAGCAAATTCACCGAGGTCGTCACCGAACAGGATATTTTCCACGAGAATGCGGGCCAGGCCCTCGCGGATCTGGATGCGCAGTTTGTTATGATCATCGGTGTAATAAACGATCATTTTGTTGTTCACCAGTTTTGTGATGCCACCGGTGGTTTGCCAGTCCATATCCAGTCCGATATTGGACTGTTCCATTTCATTGAAGCTATTGTAAACGACGATATTGGCGCGGCGCTGCAGACCATATTCCACCTGTTGTTCAATGCCCGGCAATTCCTTTTCAGCTACCTGGGCCACGAATTTTGCCAGCGGATCGCCGTTCTGATTAAAATAAGTATTAAAATTCTTAGTCTGGTAATACTTCCACTTCATGTGTTTGAACTGGACCCGGTTCTTACCGAATTCAACAGTATTAACCTGGGCAGAAGCATTCTGGAGAAAAAAAAACAGGGTTGACGCGATTAAAAAAAATTCTTTCAGCTTCAACTTATGCGGATCTTGCATATTATATCAGGAATTATAAAAGAATCACGGTTCAAGTTAAGACAATCCCTAAAACCGGTGAAATCGATTTTGTTTCGAAAAATGGTCACATGTTAACAGTAAAACGCTTTCTATTCAACCCTGTCCAGGAAAATACATACGTGGTTTACGGCGCAAAAGATGCCTGCTGTATCATTGATCCGGGTTGTTATTTTCCGGAAGAAAAAGCGTCCCTGGAAACCTGGCTGAAAGAGCAGAAACTGGCTCCCAATCTTTTGTTAAATACCCATTGTCACCTGGATCATGTATTTGGAAATAAATGGGTTGCGGAGAAGTACAATCTGACGTTGCAGATCGGCGAAAAAGAGGGCTGGACGCTGGATTTCGCGCCCCACTTTGGCGAAAATTGGGGTTTACCCTTCAAGAATTATTCCGGAGAAATCGGGTATTTAAAGGAAGGAGACCTTGTGCCGGTGGGGGAAGACGAGCTGGAAGTAATATTTACGCCCGGCCATTCCGTAGGGCATATCGTCTTTTACAATAAGCGGCAGGGATTTGTGATCGGCGGTGATGTGCTGTTCCGGATGGGAATCGGCAGAACGGATATCCCCGGCGGAAATTCCGAAACCCTGCTGAGGAGTATCCGGGAAAAATTATTCACCCTGCCGGATGAAGTGATTGTGTATCCCGGTCACGGGGAACCGACAACCATCGGGTATGAGAAGGAATTTAATCCGTTTTTGCAATAAGCGGGCATTGGCCTCAGATGTAGCGAACCGCTCCCGGAATTCCCGCATCGAATTCTCTGAAGCTTGCCAGGTGCAAATGCATCAGATTCAGTTGAGGGCCGTTTGCGTGTCCAGCGGAAACCGCGCCGTGGTCCTTTTGCTGTACAGGTCGATCAGTTCTTTTGAATTTCTGATATTCGCCCTGGAGGATGCGCCAAATAATATGGATTCAATTCCATCCATTCCGCAAACATATTCCAGCGCCTCCCGCGGCGGAATGGTGCCTGCGGCCAACACCTGCATGGCAATTAATCTGCATCTTTTTTCAGCAATTGTTTTTTCATATACTTCCTTTCCGCCGGACATTCTGAATCCAATTTTATTGATCGATGCACAAATGGTTGGGTTTTCAATGCCGCAGCTCTCCAGTGTATTGAGTAACAGTGGCAGGTTCATGGTAATATATGCCGGTTCAGCATGGTACTTTTCCCGGATATATTTATGAAAAGATGTAAAAAAATCGGTCATGCCAAGTCCCAGCAGCAGATCGGTAATTACATTTTGAATGAAGATGACCGGCGTTGGAATGCCCCGGAACATTTTCATTTCGGAGTCTACCATTAATTCCATCATGGAAATGAAATCCTTCTTCACAAATGCCAGCCCCCCCTTTGCAAAAGTGCTGAAAATATTGCCCGGCACGTATTGCTTGATCGTTCCGATAATACCCAGTTCGGTAACGGCGTTTGCATATTTATGGGCATAGGGCATACAGGGATAGATCTGAAAGTTTTCAAACTTACTATCCGATCTTATGGTATGACAAATTTCATAGATCCTGTCGTGGGTTGTACACATGAACGTGTTTATCCCTTCATCCACGGCAATGCCCAAAACATTCAGGATGGATTGGTTGTCCTTAAACTTAATCACCTGAGCCCTGGATTTCTCATCAGAACTGTGGTTGACCCCGAAAAACTGGTTATCTCCGAAAATTACTCTATCCATATTAATTGTTTGAAGAATTATCGTTTAACAGCAAGCTGATCACTTCATCGGTTTGAGAAGCAGTTTCGAAGGAACTTATATTGCGAAGCTCCTTTGTCTTGATATTTTGAATAAAATAATCCAGTTGCGCGGAATACTCTTCCCCGCGTAAATAGAAATCTACATTTTGGGTCAGCCCGGTGATGTCTTTTATTGTCCATCCCTTTGTCAGGCCAAATGCTTTATTATCCTCTTTTAAATATATTTTTAATTCTGTGGCATCCGCGATGATTTTCCCTTTCTTCCCGAACAGGGTGATCTGGGTATTCATTTTCCGGTAGGTTTCGTCGCTCCAGTTAACGGACAACTGTCCGCTCAATCCCGATTCCAGCGTCAGGTTGCTGAATACCGCATCTTCGACATCTTTGGAAAAGATAAATTTCAGTTGTGTGCCGGCAACCTTCACCGGCTTCGCCAGGATGAAGTTGATCAGATCGATGGTATGGGAGGCATAGTCATAGAGACAGCCGCCTCCTGCATTTCTTTCCGAGCGCCAGGTTCCGCCTTTTTCCTTTAATACCACCGGTCCGTAGCTTTCGCCCGAGAAATGATATAATTCTCCGATCAGGTTCGCCGAAAGCAGTCTTTTTGCTTCGTTGAATGTGCCGATAAACCGGTTATGATATCCTACCTGGTTAACCAGTTTTAACTGGCCGGCCTGCAGGGCAAGTTTTTTGCCGTCCTCATAATTGAGCGAAAAAGGCTTTTCACAAAACAGATGTATATTATTCTGCAATGCATAAGAAACCATTTCACCATGATATTTGGTAGGGGAAGCTATTACCAATGCTTCCAGGTTCATGGAATCGATCATCTTTTTGTAATCGGAGAAGGTTTCAAACTTCGAATACTTTTTAAATACATCAATTATCAGGGATGACGAATCACATACTGCGACCAGATTGATATCCGGATGTGCGCCAAGGATCGCCGCATGCGATATTCCCATTTTACCTAAACCGATAATTCCTGCTCGAATCATGATTATTTTGTTTATACTTTATTCAGCCGGTTGCTTTTTTATTTTCAGCGCCATCAGCAGCACATGCCAGAAAAACAGCATCTGGTTTCCCAGGTTGCGCCTGATCATTTCCGGCCGTAAAAAGATCCTGACCAGCCAGCCCATCCGTATTTTAAAAAAGAAGGGATGAATGGTTTTCTGCGTTCCTGCATACCAGTCAAACACATTTCCAATGCTGATGACCAGGCTTGCATGGATGTTATCCCGCATTTGAACAGACCATTTTTCCTGCTTGGGTGCGGTCATCCCGACGAAAAGTACATCGGGGCCAAACGCATTGATTTTTGCGATCATTTCCTGATTATCCTGATCAGAAAACTTCTTTTTAAAGGGTGGGGAATAAGTGCCCACGGTAATCTGCGGATATTCTTTGCTTACCCTTTCCCTTATTTTTTCCAGAACAGCATCCGAGGAACCCAGGAAAAATGCTTTTCCGGAGTTCTTATTCAGCCTTTCAATAAAATGTTTAAAAACGTCGGGCCCCTGATTCCTTTTTATGTTCCTGCCCTGCAGCATAATGGAAGCCAGTGCAAAATACACGCCGTCCAGTACGAGAAAATCGGTTTTACGCAGCGCATTCCTGAATTCTTCATCTTTCAGGGCAAGGCTGTAACTGTTGGGGCTCATGCAATTGAGGGTTCTGCATTTTTCCCCGCGCAGGGGTATTTTGATCAGATCATCGGAAAACAGTTTATATCCCAAAACAGAAACAAAATGGTATTGACTATTCATTGCCCCGAAATTATGTTTGAATGCATGGGTAGGGTGGGATAGTTCCATCGTGTCCTCAGAATCTTTTACTTTTAAATGCATTTGATATTGCGTTTAGCGGTCAGGAAATTTTTAGAATGTTATTAAAAGTCTTCAGCATATTATTTTCGAAATGCGCCAGCGTATAATTATTCTGAAACCGCTGGTAACCCTTATGCCCCATTTCTTTTCTCAAAACCGGATCACTCAGGAGCGCTGATATTTTATTGGCCAGCATTTCGGCATTCTGGCTTTCTACCAGCAGGCCGGTTTCATTGTTTATGATCATTTCCGGAATCCCGCCTTCAAATGTGCTGATGATGGGCAGGCCGTATTGCAAGGCTTCGAGTAAGACCAGCGGAAAAGCTTCGTTTTCATAGAAAGTGGGAAACACAAATAAGTCGGCATTCCTGTATTCTTCCAGTTTCATTTCGTTGTACAGCGGGCCCGTCGCCTGAACGGAACCGGTTAAATTCTTTTCCCTGATTTTATCTTCCAGCATTTGCATGGTCACATCTGCCGGTGCGCCAACCAGCCGGGCGTTGAACAATTGTCCTCTTTCTTTAAGCAGGCTCAGAGCATCAATTAAAACCAGGACTCCCTTGCTTTCAATATAATTTCCCAGATACAGGATTTGGGGAATGGAGCCGGTCTTCTCTGCCCGTCCGTTTTCCGTCAGCCGGTTCACCGGAATACCATAGGGAACGATATAAGGAGTGGATGCAGAAACCTGTTCGATATCCTTTGTCAGGTTTTCAGACAAACAGATACTTTCTGTGTTTTTAAAAACGAAGCGGTAAATCAGTTTCTTAAAAAAGTTTCCCTCGGCATTCTTTTTTATTCCCTTGGTATGGAGATGGTAGACGATCGCCGGCCTGAAACATTTAATAATGAAGACATAAAAAGCATCCCGGTAAAAGGCAAAACCCATGGTGGAAAGGGTGAAGTGAACAAGGTCGGGCCTGAACTGAAACATCTTTTGCAGGATGGTTACCGCATAACCCAGGGACTTAAAGAATTTGCGTATGGTGAATTTTTTCAGTTCCTGTACGGAGCTGGCAAACTGCAGGTTGATGATTGCTAATTCGAAGTGATTATTGATCAGCGGGCTTTTTATTAAATACCCGTTCGCCATGCTGGCGCCATGTACGGGCGGGGCTAATTGTAAAATACAAAGTATTTTCTTTTTCACGATTAAGGTTGTTGTAGGATGAAGGCTGTTTACAGCCCTCATGTCATTTATCCGTTGAGCAGCAATATTTATTGGAAAGCAATCGTAAGGAACGGGGTTTCACCTGTCAGGGCAAAAAAGAAGGCAAAATTGCGGTTCCGGCGGGCCGGGTTGTGGTAATCAGGGGGGTAGTTGGGGTACATTTGATCATTGGTTTAGTGCAAAAATTAATTAACTGACTGGATATCAGATGGTTATTGCAGAAGGAATAATGGAGGGATATTGAAGGTATGAGGATTTTCAGGTCAAATCCGAACGCCAAATTATAAATAAATTTTCGAATGTCAAAGTATCCGGATTAGTTTACCGGGTCGGGATGCCCGGGCTGTTCTTCCTGTACCATTCCACGGCGATGCGCAATCCTTCGGAAAAATCAAATTCCGGCGCATAACCCAGATGCTTTTTCGCTTTCTCAATGGAGGCAAGGGAGTGGGGAATATCCCCTTCCCGGTTGGGTCCGTGTTTGGCATTGATTCCGGCTATGGAAGAATCCTGAACGGAAAGATATTTTTTAAGGGCCTGGACCAGCTGATTGAGGGAGGTTTGCTCGCCGTAAGCCACATTATAAACCGTATTGATGGCATCGGGCGCCTTGGCAAAGAGGGCGAGTATATTGGCCTGGACCACATTTTCAACAAAAGTGAAATCTCTGGAATATTCGCCGTCCCCGTTGATTACAGGCGACTGATGGTTCAGCAACTGCTCTGTAAATTTTGGTATCACCGCTGCATAAGCGCCATTGGGATCCTGCCTTGGCCCGAATACATTAAAATACCGCAACCCGATTAATTTCAGATTATAGGTGCGGGAGAAAACATTCGCATACAATTCATTTACATACTTGGTTACTGCGTAAGGGGAAAGCGGATCTCCGATACGTTCTTCCACTTTGGGAAGTTCTTTGCTGTTGCCATAGGTGGAAGAAGATGCGGCATAGACCATCCGTTTTACGCTGCTTTCCTTTACGGCAACCAGCATGTTCAGAAATCCGGAAATATTGACCTCATTGGTTGTCATCGGATCTGCGATTGACCTGGGAACAGAACCGAGGGCGGCCTGGTGTAAAACAAAATCAATACCCGCCACGGCTGCTTTGCAGGTTTCGGGATTCCGGATATCCCCATCCATAAATTCAAAAGCCGGATGGGAAAAAAAAGGCTCGATATTATGGAGAAAACCCGTGCTCAGGTTGTCGAGCACCCGCACTTTGCGGGCTTTATATTTAAGCAGGTATTCTGCGAGGTTGGAGCCAATGAAACCCGCACCGCCGGTAATAAGAAATGCGTATTTGCCGGGATCTTCTGTATGGAAAGGTTTTTCGTACATATTTATAATCGGGCGTCAAAGCCATCTTTCGTTAATACGCTTTTCACGTCGTAAATAACGGATTTTTTATTTACCAGGTCACGGATGTTTAAATCGCTGAATTCCTGGTGGGCAACGGCGAGTATCACTGCGTCGTATTTTTCGGCCGTAGCAGAAATTGCCTTAGTAGTTTCGATACCATATTCATGTTTAACAACGGCTGGCTCGGCCCAGGGATCGCAAATGCTTACCCGGGTGTCGTAAGACTTTAATTCATTTATGATGTCGATCACCCGGGTATTGCGCACATCGGGACAGTTTTCCTTGAATGTAAAACCTAAAACCAGGATGCGGGCATTCTTTATCGGAATTTCCTTTTTTACCATCAGCTTAATCGTTTCACTGGCCACGTATGCGCCCATACCATCGTTCAATCTTCTTCCGGCCAGGATGATTTCCGGATGATACCCGGCTTCCTGGGCTTTTTGCGCCAGGTAATAAGGGTCGACTCCGATACAATGGCCACCGACCAGGCCTGGTCTGAATTTTAAAAAATTCCATTTGGTTCCGGCGGCTTCCAGTACTTCCGTGGTGTCGATGCCCAGGAGGTTAAATATTTTCGCCAGCTCATTCACAAAGGCGATATTGATATCCCGCTGGGAGTTTTCAATCACTTTTGCCGCTTCCGCAACCTTTATCGAGGGCGCCGGATGGGTGCCTGCCACTATAATAGAACGGTAAAGTGCATCCACTTTTTTTGCTGCTTCGGGTGTTGATCCGGAAGTGATCTTTAATATTTTTGAAACGGTATGCAGTTTGTCGCCCGGATTGATCCTTTCGGGAGAATATCCGCAAAAGAAATCCACATTATAGGTCAGCCCGCTTACCCTTTCCAGCACAGGCATACATTCTTCTTCTGTAACCCCCGGATACACGGTGGATTCATAGATTACCAGGTCCCCTTTTTTCAGCACTTTTCCAACGGTTTCGCTGGCTTTATACAGCGGGGTAAGATCCGGGTGATTGTATTTATCCGTCGGAGTAGGTACCGTAACGATATAATAATTGCAGGACGCGATATCGTCCATTTTGCCGGAACAGTACAAGCCTGTTGAACCTGCCGACACAGGGCTGGCTGAAATTACCGATTTCAGCAGTTCCTCTTCAATTTCCAGTGTCTTATCAGACCCGTTGCGCAATTCTGTAATTCTTTGCTGGTTGATGTCGAACCCTGTTACCGGGTATTTTTTTGCGAATTCCACGGCCAGCGGCAAACCCACATAACCCAGTCCGATCACAGCAATATGTTGATGTACCTCCATGCTTATTTATTTGTACGGTTTATGTCAGTTAACGTCCAGGCAGGATTTTGATGAAAATTTGCAGTACAATAAAGGGGAAATGCATTATTCCGGAAGGGAATAACTGCGGGGCAAGTTATAGCAAATTTTCTGAATTTGCAATGCCGGTTGGGGGAGTTAGCGTAAGCAGGACCTTAATATCAAAACCTGATGCCTGCAGTAAAAGTAATTGCTTCGTATTTAAATTCTTTGGTATCGGATCGTTGTCCGATACCGATATGATTCAGTCCCCGGAAATACCGGGCAGAAAGGAAAATATTATTTATTACCCTGGCTTCCAGGCCGGCGGCTACTCCGATACTGCGTTCTTCTGTGTCGTGGGTAATATTGCTGTTTTCTCCGCTGCTGATTGCCCGGGCATTGATCAGTATTTCAGCCTGGGGGCCGGCCATGACAGAGAGAACGGGTAGGATTTTATAAATCAGTAAAACAGGTAAGGAGAAATAATTTAAAGTATATGTTTTTCCCAGGCTCCTGTCCTCCCCGTTTCTTTGTATAAAGGAATATTCCGGCTGAAGAAAAAGATTTTTGGCCAGCGGAATGCGGAGCAGGAAGCCAAAACTTATACCGGCTTTCCAGGAAAGTTTTTCCTTTTCTGCTGGCGCGGGGTTGCCCAGATTAAAATTCATTGCGGCGATATTTACGCCTGCCTGGAAGCCAAAACGTTTAAAGGAAGGATTCGTGTTATCCTGGGCAGATAAAGTTTTACTGAAAACGGCAAGTAGGAGGGATAGGAATAGTTGGATGAAAAGTTTTGGTTTGATCCGTGCGGGGAGCGGTTTAAAGATAAAATTATTCCTCATTATATGCTATTCCGTCCGGGATTTACGCTTTTTATGGCTAAGGTAATTATCTAATGTTATGCACGATAATTATTTAATTTTAGTAGCCCGCCGAAGTAAGGTTTTTCTAATAGGCATTTTTATCTCCCTTTAAAGTGCCATAAACGGTTCGTCCCACCACTTTAGCATCCAGCCAAAGGCTCCAGTTTTCCATATACCAGATATCGTGGTCAATCCGTTTGCGCAGTTGTTCATCATCTTTAATTTCACCCCGATAGCCATTTACCTGCGCCCAGCCGGTAATGCCGGGTTTGAGAAAATGGCGGATCATATATTCGCCCATGATTTTGGAGTACATATTTGTATGCACCAGCATGTGTGGGCGGGGCCCCACAACGGACATATCCCCCAGAAATACATTTATGAATTGCGGCAGTTCGTCCAGGTTTGTTTTGCGGAGAATGCGGCCGATTTTGGTAATACGCGCATCATGTAATGTGACCTGTTTGATGTTAGCTTCCTTATTAACCGTCATCGTCCTCAGCTTGTAACAGGTAAACTGTTTATTATTTTTTCCTGAACGCATTTGTTTAAAAAATACCGGGCCGCGGGAAGTTAGTTTAATCAGCAAGGCCAGGATCGGGATAAGCCAGGAAAGGAATAAGGTCATCACCATCAGGCTGAAAGCGACATCGAATACCCTTTTTTTCACACTGTTTCCCATATCCTCCAGCGGTTCCGGACGAAGGGAAAGGATCGGAAAATCATCCAGGTATTCGATATACGTGTTCCGGTTCACATAAAGGCTGAAATCCGGAATGAATTTAAAACGGATCAATGATTTTTCCGCCTGCTTCGCCATATCATAGATGGAAGCATTCTTTTCCGGCGGGATGGTGGAATAGATTTCGTGAATATTGGAGTTTACGGCGTAGTCGAGGCATTCATCAATATTCCCGATGATGGGAAGGTTGGAAAGCTCCGTTATTTTTTGTCGGTCTTCGAAATAGCCGTCCACCTGGAAATCCTTACGGATAACACTAAAGCGCTCGACAAACCTTTTAGCCACTTCATTATATCCTACAACAACAATGCGTCGGGTAATTCTATAGGGTCCCTGCGAAAAATAGGAAATACCGATCAGCAAGAGGCGGGAAAAGAGCAAATAAATGAAAAAGCAGGAAAATCCAGCAAAAATGAAGAGGCGGGAGTAAGCGTGATGATAGATAAAAGCGAACATCAGAACAACAAGAGCGAAGATGACGAACCCTTTAACCGTTCTTTTTGCAAACCGGTAAACGTCCGGTTGGGCATTCTCAATATACAGCCGCACGCTATAGGCCGACATCAGCCAAGCTATATTTCCTACAAGAAAAAGTAAGCCATAAGTTCTATCGCCACCCTGCGGAATATTCCGAAAGATCAGCAAAACCATGGCATGCACCAGATTCAATGCCACCAGGTCAGCGCAAACAAAAGAGAACCGGAAGAGATTGGTGTAGCGGCTGCTCATACCTGATTACTAAATTTCAGCACGTATTGGAATAGCAACCGAATGGACAATAGAAACGGGGCTGTATAATTTGATGAGCAGGGTAATGATTCTTTCGGCTGTTTTGCCATCCCATAAAGGAGGAATTCCGGACGGTTTCCATATGCCATTATGAAGCTTATGTAAGTATGGCTTCAGGTTCGAAGGGTTTATTCCGACGAGTTCATTGGAGCCAATGGAAACCGTTTCGGGTCTTTCCGTCGAGTTTCTAAGTGTTAAACAAGGAACTTTTAACACGGTTGTTTCTTCCGTAATACCCCCCGAATCTGTTATTACTGCTTTGGCATTTTTCATCAGATAAACAAACTGAAGGTAACCCAGGGGGTCTGTCTGAATGAGGTTTGGCTTAGCATAACTGATCGAATCCAGGATTTTTTTTGTGCGTGGATGAATGGGGAATATTACGGGCAGCCCATTTGTGTTTCTTAATATAACGTCGAGCAGATTTTTGAGATTGATTACATTGTCCACATTGGAGGGCCGGTGGAGAGTGACAAGGAAATACTTTCCCCTGCTTAAATGATTTTCCTCCCAGATATCGGGTTGTATTATGCGATCTATGTTATAATACAGTGTATCAATCATTGTATTTCCGACAAAATATATCCTGCTTCCGTCAATTCCATTTTTTTGTAACTGTTTAAATGCAGATTCGGTTGTGGTGAAAAAATAGTCGCAAATTGAATCCGTAACCATCCGGTTAACTTCTTCGGGCATTGTCATATCCCCCGATCTTATTCCAGCTTCTACATGGGCCACGTCGATGCATAATTTTTTTGCTGTGATGGTACAGGCCATGGTAGAGGTAACATCACCTACCACCAGCACAATATTGGGTCTGTGTTCCAATAATTCGCATTCAAATTTCATCATTACGGCACCAGTTTGTTCTGCCTGTGATCCGGAACCGCACCCCAGGTTAACATCGGGAGTGGGGATATTTAATTGTTCAAAAAAGTCTTCGCTCATTTTTTTGTCGTAGTGCTGGCCGGTATGCACCAGGCGATAGTGAATATCTTTTCCTGAGGCTTGTGCTGACTGGATTGCTCTTATAATGGGAGCAATTTTCATGAAATTGGGGCGTGCACCTGAAACAATCGTGATTTTCATATTGATAAAAATGTTTTTCGATGAATCGTTAGGGGTTTGTGCTTAAATAGTAAAACGAGACCATGAGAATTTGCCGCGGAGCTGTTTTATCGTATGATCCTTTATGAATACAATGGAATCGGCGTAAAGGGGTTTAACCTATCGGATAAACACAATCGATATTATATTTTCGATATCGATTAAAGCGGGTGATTAGCTTTATTATCGGCTTCTTTTATTAAAGCCTTTATTAATGTATAGGATTCTTTTCCCTTTAGCAGTAAATTTCTATTTGGCGTTTTTGAGTTATTTTGATTTATATATTCAAGGACTTTTTCGAGCGTGATTTTCGGAAAATGTTTCATTAAACCCAGCTTAATAAGATATTTATCGACTTCCAAAAGATCGTCCTGGTAAACGGAGATAGTGGGAATACCAATGACTGCCATTTCACGGGTCATTGTACCGCCGGCACCAATAAATAACAAACAGTCTTTTGCGATATTATTAAAGAAAAGAGTATCCTCCGGAACATGTATTCCTGAAAACCGCTTGGCCCTATAATGTTTCAGTTGCTCTTTATCCCGAATCAGGAGGACGATTTTTAATCTTTCCTTAAGAGAAACAATCACATCATCCAGGAAGTTTAAGTCTCCCTTATAATATTGGGCTGTTCTCGGTTCAGGACGGATATAGATTTTTTTTTGAATTTTGACCTCTGATTCCAATTGAATTTCTGACGTGAGATACGATTGCCATAAATATATACCTTCCTTAACACCGGGGTAGCCTATGAACTTATTTTTATTTATTTTTATTCCGTTTATCATTTTAAGGTGCAGGAACTCCGGGACGAGGATTTTGGTTGCGAACAGAAAGGAAGGAATATTTCCCAATGCGTGTTCATTGTCGTTCATATAAATTGAAGGGATTCCGAGCAGTCGGGCGGTTACCGGCGAATGGAAGGAGCTTTGGGAAATAGCCAAATCAATTCTTAAGTGCTTAAGAAAACGCATTAACTGAAAGATCCGGATAGGGAAGCCGATTATTTTTTTATAAATGTTTTTACCGTAATGTTCTCCAATCACGGTGTGTGCCAGTCCGCTTTGAGTTAAAAGTGCTATGGTATTTGCCAATGGTCTGGAGGTTATGACTACTATATGACCATCCTTTTCAAGTTCTCTTATGAGATCATGAAACATACTGATATGTGGCGAGTTGGAGATATCGAACCAGATTTTCATAATTAGGGAATGATAAAGAGATATTAGGGGATGTTAATGCGTTCAGATGCTAATGACTATTATTATCAGTCATTATTCTTTAAGATGTATGATAAGCTGAGCAAAAGGAGAATTTGCTTTTCCAAATTCCGGCTTTTACTATGATTAGATATGATTTTTTTTACTGCATCTATATTGAAGCAGGTGTTAGAGCCGAGGTTCGTAAGGATCAGGTTTTCGATTTCAGGTCTTTGTTCTATGAACCAGGATTTAGTGGGGGACCGGAACCCGAGCTTTTTTCGCTCAATGATAGAGGAGGGCAGATATTCTCTTGCAAATTGTTTATGGATGATCTTACTGCGTCTTGAATTAAATTTATATCGGCTATCGATGGATTCAATAAACGCTATTAAGTCATTATCTAAAAATGGCACTCTGCATTCCATATTGAAATGCATTGTTAGTTTATCGGTATACATCAATAAATCGTCAGGCAGCGAAGTGCGCAAGTCGTAGTATAGAAAGCGGTTCTTTAGGCTTGATTTGCCAGGTGATCGCCGGGTCCATATTTGCTTAAAATGATTTTCCCTGGCAAGCAATGCTTTAGAATTGGAATTTTGATTAGAAGAATTTAACAGGCCGGTTATTTCCTTTGTTGAAAGAATGGAATTAAAGGCAATCAGGGCATCAATATCATTTTTACACTGAAATGAGGTTATCAATCTTCTAAGCGCTTCGTGTCGTTTATAAAGTAATTCAACACCGCTGTTGGTCGGCACTACAAACCTAAGGAGACGGAATGTTTCCAACCATGGCAAAGCCTTATATTTATTATATCCTCCCAAAGGCTCGTCTGCGCCCTGGCCGCTTAATACGACTTTTACCCTGGCAGCTGCTGATTCTGAGAGGTAGTACATCGGAAAGATTGATGTTGTTCCGATTGGCTCCTCAACAATTTCAAATATCTTTTCAATAGAATTAAAAAAGTCGGCGTACTTAATTTTTTTTATATAATGCCTCAGGCCCAGGATTTCGGCCGTCTGTATTGCATATTCTGTTTCGTCTATTTCTGGATTATTACCTTCAAAACCTACCGTAAAGGCCTTAATTTCAGATTTTGATTTTTCTTTGGAAATAGCGGCAATTAAGGCGGAATCAATCCCACCGCTGAGTAATATCCCAATCTCCACGTCCGACATTAATTGTTTTTCGACAGCTTTTTCTAAGAGGCCACCGTATTCCAGGACCAATCGTTTGAAATCATTTTTATTTGAACCCAACGTTTTTGCCGGGCTAATAAAATATGTCTTTTCCAGTTTAATATCTTCTTTAAGATTAAAGATTAGCAATTGTCCGGGTTCTACCTTATTGATATTTTCATAGATAGTGGATGGAGAAGATATGTATCTCATTTTTAAACTCGTCATCAGAGAACCCCTGCTAACTTTCGGGTGCAGAATGGCCTTAAGCGGCCTTATTTCGGAGGAGAATATCAGTTTATCGCCGTCGTGATAATAATAAAGAGGCTTTACGCCAAATCTATCCCTTGCTAAATAGAGATATTCTCGTTTCAGATCGAGGAACGCAAATGCGAAGATACCGTTTAGATTTTGCAGGTTTTTTTTTATATTATATTCAGTGAAGTAGTTGACAACCGTTTCCGTATCAGAGTGTCCGTTAAACATCTGATTCTCCAGCTGGCTTTTTAATTCCAGGTGGTTATATATTTCCCCATTGATAATTATACAGGACTTATTATCAGCTGAATTCATTGGCTGACTGCCTGCTTCGCTGAGATCGACAATTGAAAGACGGCGATGTAGAAGATGTATCGAGTTTTGATTTATTTGAAAAGTGGCGCTCCCGAATCCGTCAGGACCGCGATGTTTGATTAAATCCAAATGTTCGTGGGTAAGATTAAAATTTATACTGCCGAGGATACCACACATGCCTATATTAGGGTTTATTTGGACTGTGAGAAATAACTGCGATCAAATGGTTTTTGAAAGAGCATAGAGGTAAGGAAAACTGGCCCACCGTAAGGTGTTTTTATTAATTCTGACATTTGGGTAGATTATATTTGAATATATATCTGTGTTTACAATAAAATTTTCCTTTATTGAGTTGGACAGTATTTCAATCAAATCATTTTGGTTTAAAAGAATTGCGAGATTTAGCATTTCGGCGTTGTCATATAAATCGTATTTAACCAGGGACATCCGGTCCGTTTTGCTAAAGCGCGTAAATAAATATTTAGAGTCATCCCAAAAATGATCTTTTAAATATTGGAAACCCTTGTCAAGAATATAGTTGCTCCCGGGTAATGGGGTGATCTGATTTACTTTATAAATGTTCTTCAATATAAAACAGGAGTGAAAACAATCTATAAAATTTCCTTTTTTTCTATCAGCAAAATAGTACCAACTTCCATCATCATTTTGCTGTGACGATATGAAATTGTATAGACGCTTAATTTTGTCTTCTATATGATTGCTTAAGTTTGGAGTTCTTTCTTTTAAAAGGGCGTAACAAAACATAGCGTAGGAATTTGCATTTACGACGATGCGACTTTCGGTCCTTGGCGAATATGAAAGGGCAAGTGTGTCTTTTGTGTCTATTATTTTACTAAGATCTTCTTCTATAAAATTGAGAACACTATCGATTATTTTATTATATTTTACTGTTTTGCTTTCCTTTTGATAGTTCACGAATGCTTCCAGAGCGTACGGAGTATGCGTAATGTGCGGAACTTCCTCATCATAAGTGGCGATCTTTGAAACCCAGGGCATGTTAATTCCCCAGCAATAACCGCTGTAGTTCCTGCTATAATTTTGGCTTAGCCACTCTAACGACTTCTCGGCCAGTTGTAGATATTCGTTTTCTCTGGTTTTGGCATATAGGATTAGACTTGTAAGAGCCTTTAAAGAATGCGCAATTGGGTATACGCGTTGACGATAACCGATTCTTAAGCTGTTATTTAAATAGAAGTCAAAGAGTGTTAGGGCTGCTGCGGGTATTATTCCCAGTAGTCTATTTTTGTAGTATATTTTTTTTATTACCTGTCCGATTTTGAGGTTCCACACATCGTACGGGTCCGGGGATGTTAAATCGTCAAGGTATATGTTTTGTCTGATTAATTGCAACGAAGGATTCACAGAAGTATCAGTATTAATGAAAGACATAAATGTTTCGATATAGAGAAGCGGATATTAAGCCTTAGCACGACTATTACTGGTTTTAGTTTATCATATTCCGGTAGACCATTTCGAATTCAGTACCGACCTTTTCCGAATTAAAATATTCCGCCAATTTCGGGTTTTGCATCTTCATTTTATTTTGAAGATCGATGTCAGTAAGTATAAGATTTATTTTTTCGGATATGTCATTTATATCACCTGCCTCTATAAACAGGCAGTTATTTCGGTCTTTCAGATAATTCAGGGCAAAGCGCACTTTTGTTGTTATAACCGGAATTCCATATTTGAGTGCTTCAACTAAAGCCATGGGCATTCCTTCCGGAAGATGAGATAGAAAAAGAAAAATGTCTGATGATAATATTAGGGCGGGGATTTCATTATTTGAAATATAGCCTAACCAGTGAATTGAGTTATTGAGGTCTTTTTCCTTTGCGAGATCCATGCAGTTTCTGAGCTCGGGCCCATCGCCTGCGACAATTAGTACGAACTCCGGGCTTGTTTTCAATATTAGAGGAAGCGAATTGATCGCATCTTCAAGTCCTTTTCCCTCAATAATCCGGGAAACAAATAGTGCGTATGTTTTATCAGGAATTTTGCTAAAAAAATGTTTATCGGTGATCGTTTTACCCGAAACAATGTTTTTAACCACTATCAACTTATGTACATTTCCGAAATGTTCAATGAATTCTTTTCTTTCTATGTCGGATAGGACTCCGACTTTACTCGCACCGAGAAAAAATAGCTTAATTAGGTAACGATATATTCTACTTCTGGAATGTATAAGGTTGCTGCTTCCATGGATTTTAAAAATGAGCTTTCGTCCAAATAAAAAGCAAAATATCGAAAAGGGAATGTCTCTCAAAACAGTCTTTCTATCAAATGCGGTATTTATATGAATAATATCAGGACGGTAAAGAATCACATGGCAAACGAATCTGCTAAAAGTCCCCAGCGTATTGAGGACCTTAGTTACCATTCCTTCCTTGTTATGGATTTGTGAACCCCCGTCCCTTTTACTTCCAAATTCAAAGGTTCGGATATCGAAATCAATATTATTTTCGAAATGCTTTACTAAGTATGGTAAATGAGTAGTTGGTCCACCCATCTTTAGTTTAGGAGATGGGATTCCCATTAGTATTTTAATTTTTTCAGGCATATTTATTTGTAAATGGCGAGATCCGGTTTCTAGAATATGTACGCGGGAGCATCTTTACGTATGATATAGGAAGATCTGATTTCAAATTGTCACATCAATGGGCAGAAATCGGTATTACTTTTTTTTAAAATATTTTTGCCAGATCCCTTTAATTTTTGAAATGTTCTCATAATAACCTCCGTTATCGTTTATAGAATATCTCGGAATTAAATACGGATCGGTTGTCTTTTCCTGAATATTATCCGCGATTGTTGTAAAACCTAGTTTATAACCGCATCCTTTGGCGAGGGAGATAGTTTCATTTTCGAAGTCACCGTTAGGATATGCCAAATATTCTACTTCTTTTTCCAGCCATTTGCTCAGGAGTGACTTAGAATGACCCAGTTCGTACTCCTGTGTATTTTTGGGACATTGTTTTAGTATGGGATGAGTTACTGTATGTGATCCTATGGTTATTAGCTCGTTTTTATTCAGTTCAAGTAACTCTTCTTTACTTATACAGGCTCTCTTCAGTGAGAAATGGTTTTTTAGAATTAAGACCTTCTCGGTAAGTACCGAATTAGGTAGTTTTTTGAAATGTTTTATAGTTTTTATTCCTGTATGCAGGTATTGCTTATTTAATCTTGCGTATTCGAACCAGAAATTTCCATCTATGACGGGTTGAGTTGATACAAAGATGGTGATTGGAATTTTGAAGGAATTAATTGTGTCAATTAATTCCAGATTTTGCCTCCAGCCATCATCGAATGTTATGCATGCTAATTTGTGGGTTTTAATTTGGTTTGTCAGGATTAACTCTAATTCCTTGGTTGAAATGAACCTGTACTCATTTTTGAGCAGCCATTTTATAATTTTGGTGAATAATTTCTTCGACGGATTGTGAAAATATATAGAAAGGATTCCCTCATTTTTATGATATTTAAAACTATTAAAAATGAGGAGAAATATCGCTATGCTTTCCTTTAGTATATATTTCATATAGATTTCAATGCGTTTGGAGAATGGATTTAGGTAACACTCTTGCCGTTATTTCGGATTGGCACGCGAATATTTTGATTCATTTACTGAATGAGAAGCGCATATTCCCGCATGTATGCATTAGTGGTATTCTGAATTGAGTAGGTTTTGTTAGCATACTCACAGGCTCTATCTCTTTTCGCGCATAATTCTTTGCTATTTTGTTCGAGCATTATGGCCTTGATTGCTTCGGCACAGCTTTGGGGATCGCCATTTTCGAATAGGAATCCGAATTTGTCTCCTTGTATAATTTCAGAAGGCCCGTCAGTATTTGAAGCTAAAACGGTTATTTTTGCGACCATTGCTTCAACAATCGTTAATCCAAATCCTTCATATATTGAAGGTTGAATTAAGAGGTCATAATTTTTAAGGGTATTATAGATAGATTCCCGATCCTGTAACCCAAGAAAATTAATATACTTCTCAATTTTATACAGAATGGAGAGTTCCTGTAAATATTTGAGGGATGGCCCTTCTCCGATTAAGTCAACGGTAATATTGGAAATGCGGGTTTTATTGATCAGACAATCTATTGCGCTTAGCAGAATATGTTGGCCCTTGACTTCGTGAAATAGCCTGCTTACCACAACTATCTTAAATATTTTTCCAGGGGGGCAGGCTTCCTTTATTTTAATTTTGGCAAGATCGATTCCATTAAAGATGGTGACACTGGGAAGGCTACTTCTGTTTTCAATATCATTTTTAACCGAATTTGAAATGGAGAACAGTTTATCGTACCTCCCTAGGAAATCTATTGGTTTATTAACAGAGTGTATCGTTAGACATGTTTTAGAACTTCTTTTTATGAAGAGCAGTTTGATTCCGTTGTGATTATGGAAGTGAATAATATCCGGGTTTTCTTTTGAGATTAAATAGTTGAAATGAATGACTTTTAAAAGATTACGACTTCCGGGGTTACGGTTTATATAGTGAATACCTACTTTTTTATCAATTGTTTTTATTAATTCTGAATTGTAAATGCCGTTGATTATTATTAATTTAACTCTTGCAATTTTCGCTTGGATATTTAGAATGTCTACCAGCATGGTTTCTGCGCCGTCTGGTGCAAAGGAGAAGATTACATGTATTATTTTCATTCAGCTAAAAATAAATTATTATTTGATGCGTGAATTAGGCGGAAGCGATATCATTTGACTGCTGTTACCTTGATTCCAAACAAGTTCTTGAGGGCAGAAATATTTTTCAATTTATATCTTATATTATTTGACACCTTTTTGTACAGAGTTTCCAATATTAACAGGCAGTGTATATTAACAGGAAAATACCCAATTCGTTTACTACCGATGAAGAATTTTGGATTAGTAAACCCCGCATTTAAAAGAAGAGTTTTGATTTCGCTGTTTGTATACTCTTTCAGGTGGAATCCGACTGGAGTTAATGAATAGTTTCTTGAAATATCGTACGGCCCTGTGAGAGAATTTGGCGTTACAATGACGATCTTTCCGTTTTCGCGCAAAATATTATGGTATTGGTGAAGGTGATGGTATACGTCTTCCGGATGGAGATGCTCGAAGACCTGATTGCTGTAAATTATATCTGCGGAATCCTTCAATTCCGACAGATCCAGCCCATCAAATATTTTTAAAATAACATTGCCTGGTTTATTCTCAATGTGGGGAATGGCATCGGCGACTTCGTATGCGATTACTTTTTTAACTGAATTTGCAACTTCTACACTAAGGAGACAATTGCCCGCACCGATTTCAATAAAAACAACCTCTTTATTTAGAAACGGTTGTAAGAATTTAATTTGCCATTGAATTTTGTGGGAGATGTCAGCTTTCGGATTATATGCAATGCCCGGAAATTTGTTGAACAATTCCCCATATAACTTTTTGTAAGCTGTTTTCCTCTCGTCCCTGCTGGTATACTTTAGCTTTTCCGCCAATTCTTTTTCTAAAAGGAATTGGGCATATTTGTCGTCTGGCATACTATGGGTGTTATTATGATTAAATATTTGTTTGTATGAAATATTCGGTAACTAATGGTGAGGTACGGGTTTAATTAAAGAAACTTCATTCTGTAAGCTATTTCTCCTTTTTTTTGACTGAATGATTTAATAATATAAGAGATCGGAGCGAGAATCATCAGCATTAATAAATATTCGGACCTAAGCAATAAAAACATACCTCTTGTTGCCAATTTGCCACTATATTTTGAGTGATATCTTTTACAGGACAATATACCCGCTCTGATTTTTATTTTATCGACATTTTTTGAGGAGGCTTTACCTGCATTAGGTGTAAATGAGATTTTATTTGTGCAGAGTATGGGAATATTTAACTTGGATGCGCGTTTGCAGAAATCCGTTTCTTCATAGTATAAAAAGTAGGCGTCGTCAAATCCGCCTATTTTTTCAAAAGTTTTTTTGTTTGTGAAAATCAACGCCCCGGAAACATAATCGACTTTTAATTCATCAACTTTAGGGTCTATTCGCCTGAAATGAATCAGTTTATCAATCGTTTTGCTATAAACGAGGTCTATTACTGCAATTGAAATAAATCCGCTTAATAGTGTCGGAAATCTTAGACTGTATCCGGGCATTTTTGGGTTAAATCCGGAAATGATGATTTCATTATTTATATGCTTCGGCTCTATACTAAAATGATTTACATGTATATCGGGATTAAGAATTAATAGCCAATCATATTTGCTTTTTCCTACTCCCAGATTTATTCCACCGGCGTACCCGAGATTGAATTTTGGGTAGATTATTCTGATATCATTTGATTCAAATTCATCAAGGTTTTCATCGCTATTGTTAATTAATATTATTTCTCCAATGTTGATGATAGTCTTTCTTACGTTCGGTAAGAGATTATATAGCAGATGCTTGGAAAAGTACAATACGATGATTATACTAATTCTGTTTTGTTCCATTGCTTGAGTATTCTGTTGAAATATCACGTGTTATTTTACGGATAAATTTTGATAAATGGATCAGGATTTTACGGCCTGAAAGAAAACGCTATATGTTTTAAAATCTTCCTTGGGACCATCCTTATACTTAGATGCAATCTTTTTACAATTTATGTTGGAATCCCTGTATTCCTTTATTTCTACCAGCATTTCAAAATTGTTGTTATTTAGCAATTTGCGGTGAGTTGAATAAGGCTCTCTATTTATTATAAATGCTTTTCTTCCACGAATTAGTTTCCATTCAATTTCGGAATATTCCCAATGGCCATACCAGGTGTCCGCGGTACCACATGATTTAAAGCCGATATCATGTGATTGAATTCCATTGGGCTTTAGCCAGTAATTTATTTTGTTGTACGTTGTTTCCAGGTCGTCCACAGCCTGTAATACTGCTTGGGAGAATACCATATCTACTGTGGCAGCGGAGATGATTTCTTTTTTATCCCAAGGAACCTTATACTCAATATGTCTGGTTTGTTTTTGGTCGTATGTTTGATCGATTGTTAATATTTCGGATCTTATTTTTAATATCCTTTGATCATTCAGGACTCTGTCCAAATGCGATTTGGTAAATATTTGCTCTGGAAACGAGTAATCTGCAAGTAATGGTCTAAGCCTCGGGAATTCCTTGTCGTCTGGTATATCGGTCTTTTGTTTAAAAAGATCGACCAATTCCTCAAATATTTTTAAATTTTCGACAGGATTGCTATATTTCTTTATATCAAGGGCGTAATATTTTTCCGAACCTGATATCAAAGCGGCTAGTCCCGTTCCCAGAGTATCTCCGGGTCCCAACTCCGCCACTACTTTTGGGATTGATGTGTGCCCATTGTTATATGCATAGAGAAGATGTCGCAGCCAAACCGAATAACAATACCTTGCGCTGCAGGTTCCTCCGGTACGTTTATTAAACTCATATAGGTATTCGATTCCGGGAATGTTTTTTATGATGCCTTTTATTAAAAATTTAAGTTTCATGTCGAATCATTGACAGTAAAGTGGGGTGCGATTTTCTTACTGTCGATTTCGGGATAATCTTGTGTCGGATGATTGGCGTTCCCTTCGTTTCAATTCAATGTATTTTATCGCAATTCCTATTATTCCCATTGAAATAACCCATGAATGCAAGGTGCCTGTTCCGAAGCTGAATAGGATAAACATGGTCAAAACTGAAAGACCCAGGCTCGTAACTTCCGATGAGATCTTCCTGTTCTTTAAGAAATAGAATCCAATTGAAATAACAAATATGAAAGTTGTTACTATTCCCATTGCTCCCTGTTCTATCAGGAGCTGATATAAATAACTTTCAAACCCTTCAAAGTCAGGGTCGCTGATTCTTTCCTGCTCCGCATCCGCCCATCCCAGGTTTTCCTCGATAAAGTACAGCCCGTTTCCAAATGCAGGTTTTTTTAAAAACTCATTGTAACTCGCCTGTAATTGTACCACGCGCATGTTTAAGCTGCTCCCGGATGTTTTTCCGCCATCCATTTTTAATAGATCCGCGGATGCTTTTAGTTTTCCGCTGACAGCGGGAATGCTAACCAGCACGATGCCGGTTATAGCGAGGAGAGCTGCTATCTGAAATTTACGCATGTTACGGAATGCAATTGTAATGAACAGTAATAGACCTATTACAAAAGCTACAATTGGGGTTCTGGAATTTGCCAGGATGAGATTTGAAAGAAGCAGCGGTATGCAGATAATACTTAGCCTTTTTAGTTCCTTTGAAAAATAGAAGCAATAAATTGTGATGAGTAATAGTACGCCACATAAATATCCATAATATATAGGATGGGAAACGAAGGAATTTATTCTGAATCTTTCGCCACTCAGGGCATAGTCGTCGAAAGGCGAAACCGAATGATAGAGGGCGGTAAATAGATGGTCTAAAGGGTTGCTTTTCGCAAAGAAATTATAAAAACCGTATATACTTAATGGAATGGAAGAAATGAGAAGAAATTTTAGAAATTTTGTCCATCCTTTGATATTGTTTAAACTTGAATAACATAAAAATGAAACAAGCGTAGTTTGAAAAAAATAATCGACGGGCCGGTATAACTTTAAAAACAAGCCTATTCTTTCATCAAATAGTCCAATGCATAGCAACCCAAAGAAAAATATTAAAAGCGGATATTTTATTGGGAAAGATTTGAAACTTGTTGCTGCTTTATTTAGTCTGAGAAATTCCGAGACAATTAATGCATAAACCAGAAATCGGTCGAATGACATTTTAGTCGGGACATCGATTAGCATAATTCTGTCGGAAAAGAATATTATACCTGCAAAGAACCAGATTAATTTTTTTGATCCGGAGCTACTTAAGATTCCATAAAAAAAAATAATTGCAGAAAAAATGAATACTGCTTTACCCATGAAAGCTCCTTTTGACTGGCGGATGATAAGTGTGTCTGTTATTTATTCTGTTAATTTTAATATGATGATTCAAGTCAATTGGCATTTGTTTGTTGATAGGTTATATCTGAATTCGTATTAAAATCGGACTGAATACTTTCTGAATCTACAATAGATATAATTTTTCACCTGAAGCACGGTGCTGTTTTTTAAGATGAATATCTGATAATATATAAAATATATCCCGCATAAAAGTCCTGAAACGGCTATTGCTAAAATACTGGAAGACAGGATCAATAAAGACCCTTTTGTTATCATAGCGAATGGCAGTGCTAAAAGTGAATTAAGTACAAATAGTTTTAATGGGAATTTAAAATTTAGCACTTTTTTTGATAGAAGATAGGCTGTTAAAGTGACAAGGAATTCCGCAATCAGCTGCGAAAACGCTGTTGCTTTTTCAGCAAAACGAGGAATGAAAAATATATTTATTGCTAAGCTTGACGACATCCCAATGAGAGAAAGAGCAACCATGTTCTGATCTTTTCGATGCACGCTCAATATTAGGAGAACAAAGATTTGGGCCAGCGCTACAATGAAAACGATGGGGGACATGATTTTTACCAGGACTATCGAGTTTACGAAATTGTTGCCAGCGAGGACCATCACGATAGGTTCGGCCAGTAGAAAGACAAAGAAGGACATTGGGATTCCAAAGGAGATTACAATATTTAACGATTTATTTATTAATGTCATGTACTCTTCCTGTCTCTTTTCTTCTAAAATTTGGTTTAGTCGCGGAATCATAACTGTTATCAGGGCCGTAAAAATGGTAATAGTCATTCGCGTGATCTTATTTGCTCCGAAATAGTAGCCTACTGCCGATTTAGTGGATAAGAATCCCAGGAGTGTAGTTGGCAGGATGGAGTAGATGCTCGTTAAAACCATATACACACCTAAGATTGTAATTGGTTTCACATGAGTTAAAATTCCATATATTGAGATGTTTATTTTTTTTGAAATGAATCTTCTTGCGGAATATATATCTACAAGAACGGTAAGGAAGATAGTGCATACCAGGATATAAAAATAGATCGCGAAATCTTCTTTACTTTTTACAAAATAGAAGATTGCCGCAATTGATATTGCTCTGATAAACAAGCTTCTGAGGGTAATGTATTTAAAGTCATTAACGCCAGAGAATAACCATTCAATAGAAAATACATTAAATAGGATTAATGACCCGCCCAGTAATGCCAGATCATGATAATGCTTAAAATCCGAAATTACGAAGATCGAGACCACGTAAATAGATAAAAGAAAGAGAGTAAAGGCGATATGAATAGTCAATAATTCAAAAAATATTTTCGATCTTTTTACCTTGTCCGCGCCAACCTTCGCTATTTCACGTGTTGCATAAACCGGCATCCCCAGGGCAGCTAGTATAATATAGTTTTGGCCATATGAGAGTATAAAATTGCATATGCCTAAACCTTCAGCTCCCAGCGTTCTCGACAGATACGGAAAAGTTAATAAAGGAAATAATAAGTTAGATCCTGTTAGGAGAAAATTATAAATGAAGTTTTTTTTCATGTAGTTTTTTGAACAATATCTTCTGTTTAGCTAAATAACATAAGCCAATATGTTCAAATTTATCAGGGATTCGTTAATTGATAACTTGTCGTTCTGTGATTATTATAAAGTACAATTTCGCACTCCTATTGGGGATCTCTTAACCCGGGAGTAGAAATTATTTTAGGAGGTTCTGACGTGATGGTGTTTGTCGATCAGTAGTTTGTTTTTTAAAAAATCTTCTTCGAGAACCACTGTTACATTCGTGGTTTCGACTTCTGCATGCATCCAATAGCCGAGCGAGGGCAGCATGACTTTAACACTATTGCGTTTTATATTGATTACCTGACCCTCCTGCTCCATAAATGGCCCTCTTATAATCTTTACTATGTCGTTTATGTTAACAGAGACTCTTTCTAACCGGGCACAAAAATGTTCGTTTAAGAAATGTTTGATAGTCTCTATTTCCTCATTTCTGATTACTGCCGGCTTACTAAGCCAGTAGACAAAATTCAGAATTCCATTTGTTTGAAGGACGGCCAATTGTTCGCCAGGGTGTATTGACACAAATACATAGGAGGTAAACAGCGGTTCGAAGGCAATTTTTTTTCTGTCACTCCATTGTTTTTGAACCCTGTTAAGGGGGCAGTAATTTTCGATATTTTTTTTAAGGAGTGAGTCTGCAACTTTTTTTTCACACCTCGGTTTGGTATACACAGCATACCATTTTTTTTCGCCAGAACTCATAATCGACAATTTGCTGAAGATAGTAGTTAAATAGGTAAGGCTCCGCCCAATTCAGTCACATAACTATGAGACCAATTAGTTGATTAGTTTTTAAAGAATAGATATTAAATAACAGATATAGTAAATGAGCCTATATGCTTTTTGCCTGATAACCGTATCCGTAATCAAAATTGTATCCGTATCCGAATCCATATCCATATTTGCCGGTTCCACGCTTCTTTACAGCATTAAACACTACTCCTATATTTTTCATTTTATACATTCCTGTATTTTCGTCGAGCAGTTGAACATGGACTTTCGGCGTAAAATTATGCCTAACCACGTAGAGATTTGCATCGCAGCGGGAACCAATGATGTAAGCATCCGTAATCGCAAGAGCCGGTGCCGTGTCAATGATCAAAATATCAAAATGAGCTTCGAGGTGATTCATTAGTATTTTTAATTTCCCGTTTAATATTAGTTCTGATGGATCCGCCGGTATGTGCCCAGCCTGTATTATACAGAGGTTTACATTTACATCGGTTGTTGTTATCAGATTCTCGATTTTTTCGGTACCAGACAGAAAATCGGAAACCCCATTGCCGGGGTCAATATTAAACAGGCTATGAATTGCTGGCTTATGTAAATCCAAGTCAATAAGGATGACCTTTTTGCCTGCGAGTGCCATGCTTGCAGCCAGATTAGCCGCCACAAAACTTTTCCCCTCACCTGAAATGGAGGAAGTGACCATGATTCTTTTTATTTTCGACGACGCTCCGGATTTGGAAAGTGAAGCCCGAAGAAAACGGAACTGTTCAGCGACAAGGCTTTTTTCGCCACTTTTAATAACAATTAGTTTTTTAGATTTATCGTATGCTATTTCACCCATTACGGGGATCATTGTCATACTTTCAATTTCGTTTCTGAATAATATTTTATTGTTTAATATTTCTTTTATTCCTATCCATAGAACACAAAGAAGAATACCGCCCAAAATGCCGATAGCATAAATTAGGGTTTTCTTTGGCCATACAGGAAGAAAGGATGATTCAGCTTTATCAATTAACCGGCTGTCCGGAACCGTAGAATTGAGGGACAACGCGGTTTCTTCTCTTTTTTGAAGTAAGAAGGAATAAATATTATTTTTAATGGCTTGTTGCCGGCTAATTTCAACCAGTTGTCGTTCTTTTAATGGAACGGAGCGAAGTAATTCAGAGTATTTATTGTTGGTTTGAGTCAGGTTTTCTTTTCCTGCTTCCAGGCTCTGCCGCTGACTTTTTATATTTTCGAGAATATTGGGTTTGATTTTCTCGATTTCATTATTAAGCGATATTAAAATGGGGTTATTTTTAGCAGTTGATTTTTTAAGTCTTTCGTATTGAATTTCCGTATCATAAAGTTTTTCAATTAGCTGAGATAGTAACTTGTCGCTAATTCCAAATGTGGAAGGAACAATTCCGGACTCATTGTTCTTTGAAATAACGTATTTTTCTACTTCAGCCAGTACCGCTAACTGCATATTAATATCATTCAGCTTCTGATCACTTTCTCCGACATTTGTCAGGTACTGCTTGCTTTGTGCGCTGATGTCTACAACGTCTTTATCTGTTCTGAATTTCTGTATTCCTCTCTCAACCGAATCTAGTTGCAAACCCATATTTGTTAACCTTTTGTCCACGAATTCCAGTGTATTTGAGGCCAGCTGGTTTTTATCTGTTATCGAAATTTTATTGTAGACGTCGATTACGTCGTTAACAATGGCTTCCCCACGATCCGGAACAGCGTCTTTCAGCTTCAGATTGATAACACTCGACAATTTCCCCGACGCGGAAATTTCAAGCCTGTCACTGAGATCATTTACAGTTTTTTTCAAATTTATCAACGTAAAGTAAAAGTCATGATGCCCGGATGTCGGGCGATAGTAAGGATTGTTTAAAAAACGAATTACACCCCATTTTGAATCTGACCATTGATTGAGGCTATAGTGTTTGTGGTTTATTAAAACAATCTGATTTCGTGAAGTAAGTTTAAAGGGAATTTCTTCCGACTGAAATATGGAGTCTGGTTCCCTGAGCTCGACCATAACAGGACAGCTGTTATATGCTGACCGGGCAACAAAATGATCCCTTTCAAATAAGGGAGCATATAAATGCAGGTCCTTTATAACTTCCATTAATATTGTCCTGGAATGCAATACCTCGATCTCATTTTCAACGATTTTCTTTGCGCCTAAAAGATTAAGGGATTCCATTAGTTTGGATTCATCCGACCCCTTCTTTTCATCTTTTATTAAAATACTGGCAGAAGTTTCATATACCGGGATGGCCAGCTTCAAATAAACATAGGCTGCAGCTGTGCCGAGTAAAATAAGTATCAGAAATAACGGCCAGTAGGGTAAATATCGAAAAATTAATTGCCTGAACACAGTTGCTTCCGCCTCGGTTGTTTCAATCCCTGCGTCCTTGGTAACATGAATCTTTTTCATTACAATAATTAATTTTTATAAAAGGACAACCAGACTATTGTTGTGACTAACGACAAGGCGCTGAAGATTATCGGAATCAACTGCCTCCCATTGCTCACGCTTGCCACCTTATTTCTGTTCGCTTCCACATACAGTACATCATTGGATTGCAAATAGAAATATGGGGAACTTAAAATGTCTTTAGAATTCAAATTAATCCGCTTAATAAGTTTTCCGCTGTTTTCTTCCCGGATCAATAACACATTGTCACGTTTGCCATAAATAGTCAGGTCGCCTGCAAGGCCAATAGCTTCCAGAACACTGATGCGTTCGTTGGGGACGGTCACTACGGTAGGGTGTGCGACCTCTCCCAAAACAGTTACGCGGAAATTGAGAAAACGTATTGTCACAATTGGATCAACGAGTAATTCTTTGTCTTTGAGCTTTTGTGTTATGTACTCTCCTAATTGTTTCACTGTAAGCCCTTCTGCCTTAATAAACCCTAATTCCGGAAACTTGAAGCGGCCGTCTTCCGTAACCAGATACCCGACCATCTGCTGAGCGGTACCATTAGCTGTAGAAGTTGTTGTCGATAAAAGATTAGGATCATTAAAAAGCTTCGAAGCTTCTGCATTTGTACTGCTCACAGATATGCTGAGGAGATCATTCTTGTGTATAAGCGGAACCGCCGCACCGGGTGCGTCAATATGCGTGTCCCCGAGATCATTGAAATAAGTTGTTTTCCTGGTATTGACACAGGCCGTAAGAAAAATGATCAGGAAGAGTAAATAACACAAATGACTAACTCGCCAATTGCAAGACATATTGGTACAGGGTTTAGGGGTAATTTCCTAACTAATTGATGAGTCGGCGGTTAGCGATGTAGTTATAAAGGATTCGGTGGGGGATATGGAGATTGTCGGAGAATCCTAGGGTATTTGAGTGGGAAAGATATAGTAATTTTCCGAATAACAAAATACCCTTATATCGGATTTTTACGAATTTTTAAAATATTGACAAATTCCTTCTTCTCGATGCGGTATATAAAAAGCGCAAATAATATCAGGAACATGGTGGCTATTGTATAATTCAATGCACGGCTATGCCAAACTCCGTTCAGCGCCTGGTGAATGCCATATAAAACCGCCACAATCACCATATAAGCCATTAACTTTTTCCAGGCATAAGGAACAGGATAGGCCTTTTGTCCCCATATATAAGATATGACCATCATGGTCCCGTAACACAGAAAGGTTGCCCAGGCACAGGCCATGTAACTGAAATAAGGAATAAAAAGATAGTTCACCACGATCGTAATGCCCGCACCTATCAGCGTGATGTAGGCGCCGGCCGTGGTCTTCTTCGATAAACGGTACCAGATTGACAGATTATAATATATTCCCAGGAACATATTCGCAAACAGCAGGATCGGAACCACCTTCAGGCCCGTCCACATCTTTTCATCCCGGATAAATATCTTCCACACATCCAGGTAAAGCGATACCAGCAGGAACATCAGGCATATCGTGATCACAAAAAATTTCATCACCCGGGCGTATACTTTCGCGGCATTGTCTTCCGTGGATTGCTTGAAGAAAAAAGGCTCGGCGCCCATGCGGAAGGCCTGGACGAATAAGGTAATTAAGATGGATAATTTATAGCACGCACTGTAAACCCCCACTTCA
>Ga0207654_10000122_pt1 | contig 50286 bp, 47 predicted proteins | sample KBSC64metaG_FD_184355 | JGI IMG/M metagenome (GOLD analysis project Ga0207654, IMG submission 184355) | Corn rhizosphere microbial communities from Kellogg Biological Station, Michigan, USA - KBS C6-4 metaG (SPAdes) (version 2) | ecosystem: Host-associated > Plants > Roots > Rhizosphere > Soil...
AACAAATAGGCGAACTTCCGAGTCTCTAGCGGAAATGAACTTGTGCGCCGGTGCGCTCCTGCACTTGTTCTCGCGAGACTCCGTCAGCGAGTTCAAACACCTCGAAGCCGCGATCGGTCACATCGAGCACACACAAGTCGGTGATCACGCGATGCACAACGGCACTGCCTGTGAGTGGCAACGAGCATTGGGGCAAAAGCTTGTGCCCGCCATCGGGAGTTGTGTGTTCCATCAGCGCGATGACGCGGCGTACGCCGGAGACCAGGTCCATGGCGCCGCCCATCCCTTTCACGCGTTTGCCTGGGATCATCCAGTTCGCGAGGTCTCCGCGTTCAGAGACCTGCATCGCGCCGAGGATTGCAAGATCGATGTGGCCGCCACGGATCATTGCGAACGAATCCGCGCTCGAAAAGGTCGCGGCTCCGGGAACAAATGTCACGGTCTCTTTTCCTGCGTTGATGAGGTCGGCATCGACTTCTGATTCGCGAGGGTAGGGCCCCATGCCAAGCAGGCCATTCTCAGATTGCAGCGTGACGGTCATGCCTGCGGGGATGAAGTTGGCGACGAGCGTCGGGATGCCGATGCCGAGGTTGACGTAGAAGCCGTCCTCTAGTTCCTTCGCAGCTCGTGCAGCCATCTGGTTGCGTGTCCAGGGCATCGGGTCAACCCTCTCTCGTGGTTTTCTTTTCAATACGCTTGACCGGGTTCGGAATGTGGACGAGACGGTGAACGAAGATGCCGGGCGTGTGAATATCGTCCGGATCGAGTTCGCCAGGCTCGACGAGTTGTTCCACTTCGGCAACCGTGATTTTGCCGCATGTGGCAGCGTTGGGATTGAAGTTGCGCGCTGTGCGGCGGTAAATGAGATTGCCGTGCGTGTCGGCCTTCCACGCTTTCACCAGCGCCAGGTCGGCCTGTATTCCCCGTTCGAGGATGTATGTCTTTCCGTCAAACTCCTTGTGCTCCTTGCCTTCGGCGATGATGGTGCCGATGCCGGTTCGGGTATAGAAGCCGGGGATTCCTGCTCCGCCCGCGCGCAGCCGCTCGGCGAGAGTTCCCTGCGGACAGAATTCGACTTCAATCTCCCCAGCGAGAAACTGGCGCTCGAATTCCACGTTTTCGCCAACGTAGCTGGAAATCATTTTCTTGATCTGGCGCGTTGCCAGCAGCAATCCTAGAGCTGCACCATCGACGCCGGCGTTGTTGCTTGCGATGGTGAGATTGCGCACGCCAGAGTCACGAAGTGCCAGGATTAGTTCTTCGGGAACGCCGCACAGACCAAATCCGCCGACCGCGAGAAGCATGCCATCGTGCATAATGCCTTCCAACGCAGCTTTCGGATTCGGGTAAACCTTATTCATGGGAGTATTCGGAACCCTGCCAGGGAGTAACCTCGGTCCCGTCGCTTGTTTTACATGAGTGGCCCGGTTGACGCCAAGTGACAGTCTCGTCGATGTTCACGGTAGAAGAATGGTTTACAGTTTCGGCATGCTCTTCGGCCGGCGTTCAAGCAAGCTTCTGGCACGCTCTATCCATGCTGCGATTGCGCTGCTGTTCGCCTTCTCCGGACGGCTTCAGTACGCCCTACCACCCCCGATCGCAGGCCAAAGCCAGCAGCGAGCTGATGTCATTCTGATCATGAAGAAAGATCACGTCATGGAGCTCCTTGCAGGTGGCAAGGTGATTCGCACCTACAAGGTCGCGCTTGGCCAGGGAGGACTTCCGGCGAAGCAGCGCGAAGGAGACGCCCGCACGCCAGAGGGCCACTACGTGATCGACGCGAGATTATGAGCACAGCAAGTATCACAAGGCCCTGCACGTTTCGTATCCCAATGCTGAAGAGCGGAAGCGTGCGGGTCGCCAGCGGGTCTCTCCTGGCGGCGCGATCATGATTCACGGACTGCCGAACGGCAAGGGGTGGGTCGGCGCTCGCCATCGGCTTTTCGACTGGACCTTTGGCTGCATCGCTTTAACCGATGAGGAGATTGACGAGGTCTGGAAACTCGTTCCGGTCGGCACTCCAGTTGAGATTCGCCCATGAGACGGAGTACAACGCAGCATTTGAGAAGGGCATCGAACTGAGAAGTATCTCCTAGAGTTCCAGCTATAGAAAGACCGAATGATGCTTAAACTACTCAGTTCCCGTCGGTTTCCTCGCCGGGTTGGGATCGCAGTCATCATGCGAACCATCGCAATTCTCGCGGTTCTGCTCATTGGTTGCGGCGCATCTCATGCGTACTCGGTTCTCACGCACGAAGAACTCATTGATCTGCTATGGAACGATCATCTGCGGCCTATGATTTCAGCTCGTTATCCGGGACTGACAGACGACCAGATGCGCGAGGCTCATGCCTACGCATATGGCGGCGCCGTCATTCAGGATATGGGTTACTATCCGTTCGGCAACAAGGAATTCAGCGATCTTGTGCACTATGTGCGCAGCGGCGATTTTGTGCTGGAGCTCATCAAGGAAAGCCAGAATGCTGACGAATACGCCTTCGCACTTGGCGCACTCTCGCACTACGCAGCTGACGTAACCGGCCATCCAGCGGTGAACGAAGCTGTCGCGATCGCCTATCCGAAGCTGCGAGCGAAGTTTGGGCCCATCGTGCTCTATGCGCAGGACAAAACTGCACATATTCGCACCGAGTTTGGCTTCGACATGGCGCAGGTCGCGAAAGAGCGCTATGCGCCACAGCAGTATCACGACTTCATTGGGTTTCAGGTCTCGAAGGAACTGCTGGAGCGCGTCTTCCCCGTCGTCTACGGCATGCAGTTCAAAGACGTGGTGCCGCATGAGGACCTAGCCATCGGTTCTTTCCGCTATTCGGTTAGCACCCTGATTCCTCACATGACGCAGGTGGCGCTGAAGACCCATAAGAAGGAAATCATGCGCGAGGTGCCGAACTTCCAGAAGCAGAAGTTCCTGTATCGGCTGACTCGAGCGGACTACGAGAAGTCCTGGGGCAAGAACTACCAGAGAGCCGGTTTCGGAGTGCGATTCCTCGCTCTATTGCTGAAGATCATCCCGAAGGTTGGGCCGCTCAAGGCTTTGGACTTCAATGTCCCGACGCCCAAGACCGAGGACCTGTACTTCACGAGCATAAACAAGACCGTGGACCAATATGGCGCGCTTCTCGGGGATGTGAAGAAGAAATCCCTGCAGCTGCCGGACAATGATCTCGACAGCGGTAAGCCGACCGCCGCCGGCGAGTACAGCCTAGCCGACGATACCTACGCGAAGATGCTCTCGCAGCTGGCTGACAAGAAGTTCGATGCGACGTCGATTGCGCTGCAGAAGAACGTCCTCGGCTTCTACTCGGGAGCAGCTGCTCCTGCCGGAACGAAGAAGGATCCGGGCAAGTGGCAGAAGGTGCAGAGCAACCTCGATGCGCTGAAGGCGTTTACTCCCAATCCTGCGGGACCTGCGCCGCCTCAGGCGCCGCCTGCCGCTCCGTCCGGCGGACGCTAGCCAGTTTTCTGCGAAAATGAGAGGGAATGCTCTCTCTGCAGAATGCCGGTAAGCGTTTCGGGCCTCGCGTGTTGTTCACTGAGGCCAACTGGCTGATCCGGAATAACGAAAAGACCGCATTGGTTGGTGCGAACGGCACCGGCAAGTCCACGCTGATGAAGGTGTTGGCGGGCCTCGAGTCGCTGGACTACGGGGTTATGCAGCAGACGCGCGGTATGAGCATCGGCTACCTGCCGCAGGAGGGACTGCGGTTGACCGGGCGAACGGTCTTCGAAGAGTGCCTCAGCGTCTTCGATGAGCTGCGGGCGATGGAAGGCGAGATAGAGCGCGCGGCGGCGCAAATGTCGGAACTGGATCATGCGAGCCCCGAGTATGAGGCAGTTGCGGAGCGATTCTCGGTGTTGCAGGAGCGGTTCCACGCGCTGGATGGGTATGCGCTTGATGCGCAGGTTGGAACGGTTCTGACGGGGCTTGGCTTCGGCAAGGAGGACTGGTCGCGACAGGTGGACGAGTTCTCGGGTGGGTGGCAGATGCGGATTGCGCTGGCCAAGCTGCTTCTGGCAAAGCCGAACTTGCTGCTGCTGGACGAGCCGACGAACCATTTAGACCTTGAGACGCGTAACTGGCTGGAGGACTATCTGCATGGCTATCCATTCGGGTACATCCTGATCTCGCACGATCGGTACTTCCTTGATGTGACGATCGATCGGACAGTGGAGATATGGAACAAGCGGCTGACCATCTTTCACGGAAACTACACGAAGTACCTGTCGCAGAAGGGTGAGCGGCTCGCACAGTTACAGGCGGCATACAAGAACCAGCGGGATCAGATCGAGCATCTTGAGGCGTTCATCAGCCGGTTCCGCTACCAGGCGACCAAGGCCAAGCAGGTGCAGTCGCGGATCAAGGAGCTGGAGAAAATCGAGCGGATCGAGATTCCCGAAGAAGAGCCGGTGATCCACTTCAAGTTTCCGCAGCCGACACCTTCGGGACGGATGGTCGTGGAGGCCGAGGGACTGAGCAAGAGCTACGGGCCAAAGCTAGTGTTCCGTGACGCGCGATTCAGCATCGAGCGCGGCAACAGGGTGGCGCTGGTTGGAGTGAATGGGGCGGGCAAGTCAACGCTGATCAAGCTGCTGACCGGAATGGAGCAGCCGACCAAGGGGACGATTAAGCTGGGACATAACGTGGTCAGCGAGTACTTTGCGCAGGATCAGTACAAGGTGCTCGACCCCGAGGCGCGAATGCTTGAGGACATCAGCCGGGCGGCGGTGAAGGTTCCCGAGTCAGAGCTCAGGTCGCTGCTGGGGTGCTTCCTCTTCTCGGGGGATGACGTATTCAAGCGGCTGGGCGTGTTGTCGGGCGGCGAGCGGAATCGGTTTGCGCTGGCACGGATCCTGGTTTCGCCATCCAACTTCCTGCTGCTGGATGAGCCCACCAACCACCTGGATATGCGGGCGAAGGACGTGCTGCTGGAGGCGATCGCGGCGTTCTCGGGGACGGTCGTGTTTGTGTCGCACGATCGCTACTTCATCGATCGGCTGGCAACGCGGGTCATCGAGGTGGAGAGCGGGGCGATCCACCCGTACCCGGGGAACTACGAGGACTATCTGAGGAAGAAAGAAGAGCTGGCGGCTCGGGAGAGTTCGGGTGGACCTTCTTTCCAGACCGAACATCTCTCCCTGATCGCAAAGTCGAGGTCAGGGGCACCCGCCTCACCCACCGAAGTGAGTACTGTGGTTGCTACTGGTGCAACCATCGTGATTGAGGGTGGGGACGAGGGCACAGCGGGGAACAACAGGCCGCGGCGGTTGAATCCGATCAAGCAGAAGCAGATGGAGGAAAGGTGCGCGTTCCTGGAAGAGGAAATTCCCCGCGTAGAGGCATCGATCGTCCATACGGAGGAGCAGCTGGGGGTATTCGTCTCGGCGTTGGAGACCCAACGGCTGACCGAACTGGCTTCGGGACTGCGAGAGCAGCTTGCGCAGCTAACCGCGGAATGGGAAGAGCTGATGCTTCAGCTTGAGGGTACCTAGCTATGTCCGTACCCACTACTACCCCCTCCCCCCCCGGCTTTTTGCACGTAATACATGTGATTGGGTTTATCTCATGACGGAGCGGGGTCGTGGGCGCGGAGTGTGCCGTTTTCTGGCTGCGGGTTTGGAGGTCTCGGCGGTTAAATCTGTCAGCAACCTTCCGTACAGCCCACCTAGCTACCCCCCTCCCCCCCGGTTTTTTGCACGGGCAATAACATACTTGACACACAAGATCATAAGTAGTATTCTGCTTATAGATCGAGGTTCAAGGAAATGAAAAAGCCCGTAACTCTCCAGCAGGCAATAGTTTACTTCGGTGACCCGGACAGAGCTTTCGAGTATGCCAAGTGGATGCGTTGGCCGGATGACAAGGTTACGTGCCCTCGTTGCGGGTCGGAAGCAAACTCGTTTGTAAGCACGCGGAAACTGTGGTTTTGCAAGGGCTGCAAGAAGCAATTCACCGTCAAGGTGGGCACGATCTTTGAGGACTCGCCTATCGGTCTGGACAAGTGGATGACGGCGGTCTGGATGATCTGCAATTGCAAGAACGGTATCTCTAGCTATGAGCTTCACCGCTCCATCGGCGTCACCCAGAAGTCGGCATGGTTCATGCTCCACCGTGTTCGGGAAGCAATGAAGTCTGGTAGCTTCGCCAAACTTGGCGGGTCTGACAGCGGTCCTATCGAAATCGACGAAACCTATGTCGGTGGACGCGCCAAGAATATGCACCGTGAGCGCCGTATTCGCTTCAATCAAGCCCGTGGCACACACGGCAAGGCTAGTGTGTTCGGGATGCTGGATCGGGAAGCTAGACAGGTTCGCGCTAAGGTGATCCCCAACGTGAAGCGCGAGACGGTTCAGAACGAAATCCTGAACAACATTGAGAAAGGTTCTAAGCTCCACACAGATGCGTATGCTAGCTATGACGAGCTGCACAAGAACTTCATTCACAAGACCGTGAATCACGTTCAGGAATACGTTCGCGGCGAAGTCCACACCAACGGCATTGAGAACTTCTGGAGTCTCTTGAAGCGTGGACTGAAGGGCACCTATGTTGCGGTAGAACCGTTCCATCTGGACCGCTATGTCAGTGAGCAGGTGTTCCGCTTCAACAATCGGAGCACGAAGGATAACCCCCTCACCGACGAAGATCGCTTTGCCCTCGCCATGCTGCAAGCGGTAGGCCGCCGCCTCACCTACACCCAACTGACGGGACAGGGAGCAGACTGACACACGCCTTGCTCGTTGGCATCGCGGGAAACGCATCACTTCTCGCTCTCTGCCTTCTTAGGCTTTGGTGGTTTCGCTAGTGCAGTTTTCGGAGCGCGAAAGAGCTTCTGCATTGTTTCCTCGAAGTTCTTTCGTGCTTCTGAACCCTCATGATATTCAGTCCTTTTTTGCATACAGGCTCTCCATTACATCTTCAGACTCCCAGACGCGCTTCCCAAGTCTCTCAAGCGTGTTGATGTGGTCTTGGAGATCGGAAAGAAATATTGGGTATTCGCAATCCGACGGATAACCGTGCTCCAACATCCGAGAGTTGAATCCTGGAAGATCTACGCTGAGACGTACCCTGTGTTGGGTATAGACACACATGAAGTCTCTTTGTTCGTTGATATGATGGCCCCATTCCTTATAGCTGTTCTTGGAAAGGTCTAGAGGATAAACCAGAATATCCCCGGCTTTTCGCCAGCTAAACTCGGCGAGTTCCAAACGCGACTTTAGGTCTATAGCGCAATCTGCAAGGTGGAACAGCAACGTGGCCTGTCTCCCCGCAGCTTTTGTCTCTTGCGCTACAACTAAAGCGCCGTCCATTAAATTTGAAATTTCTCTATTTCTTCGGTGAGCGCGATAGATCGATCCGGCTAAGCATAGCCAGAGAGCAATAGTGACGACCATATTCGCAGCCGTCAGCATATGGTCCTTTCCCTCTTGTTTCCATACCTGCAATTGGATATAGAGCCAAATTGCGGAAAGGATTGCTGGCCCCAACCAAGACACGATTGCCCATATGTCTGGTTTCTTGTCTTTGTCCATGCCTCATTGTCTGTCCGTATAGTGGAAGGATCAAGGACAATAAGATATTTGACACACGTGGAGGATACGGTTCCATGTACTACGGGAAACTGCTGCGGCAGATGATTGCCGCTTTGCATCAGGTGACCGACAGTGTCGCATCCGGGTTCAATCGGGTGGACGAACGTCTCCAGCAGCAAACCACTTCCATACATGCCGCACAGGAAAGTCAGAATGAGAACTATGAGGTTAGGCAGAAATGGGACGAAGAACGGCTTTCCGAGAACCAGATAGCGAAAGGAGATCAAACACGCCGCGATGAACGCAATTATTCCGTACAGAATTCGATACGCTGGGCTACATGGATAGCTGCCATAGGCGCGTGGATATATGGCGGCATAGCTTTTGTTCAGTGGTATGATGCCAATCGCAATTTCGCGATTGAGGAACGGGCTTGGGTGACCGTCCATGAAAACGCGCCTATACATCTCCAAGACGGAGACCCAATCGAGATTCCTATTTCTTTTGAGAACACCGGCAGAACTCCAGCTTTCAGAATTCAACTGGAAGCCATTACTGTCCTTCGAAATCCCACCGACAGACTCGTTTTTGCATATGAGCATATTCCGCGAGTAGGCGCTCAGGCGGGAGTGCTCTTCCCTGATCAAAAACAAGCGGTAGAAGGAAAAGCGACGGTTCTTGAATTGGGGCCGGATGGGAATCTCAGCCCAGCCCATCTTCTTCCCGAAACTCACGAGCGGATTAACAAAGGTAGTCTCGCTGTATTCGTCTACGGAAGGGTCAGTTATACGGACTCGTTTGGAGCCTCCCATTGGTCTCAGTTCTGCGAAAGCGGACCGAGTGAGCGCATAAGACCCTCGCTCAGCGGAGCCGTGAGCGATTGCTTGTCCTATAACGCGGTTGACCAATAGAAGCGCTAGCCCTGTCACGGCAACTAATAATATAGTTGCTCGCGCAATGTGCGTCAAGTATATTATTGCCTTTGCACGTAATACACGTGATTGGGTTTATCTCCTGATTTTAGTCTGTCGCCGAGAGGCTTGTTGCCATTAGCTTGTAGCTCCGGCCGGCTTCTGCTCCCTTCGTGGATCGGCGTGAATAGATTGCAGGGACTAAGCCCACACTCCCTTTGCGGCACCACGGCCGCGGCTGAAGCGTGCCCTTGTTGCAAGCCAGCTTCGATTGAGAAGAACCCAGTCATATTCATCTTGCCCGATCCGGCGGTAATTGCCTGCAAAGCGCGCTGGGGACTCTTTCCGATTGCTTTTGGGCTTTACAGGGATACTCCATCGGATTGCGCGGAAGTTTCCGGCAACGCCTAAAATGACCAGATGATGCCGGGGAACCTGGGGGCAGGGTTTTCGTGGGCGCTCTCCTGGCGGGGAGCGCCCCTTCGGACACGGATAGAACGATCAACACTCGCTTCAACCCGTGCACCTGAAGTACTTAGATGCGGGCATCGCGGAAGACGGGTTCTGGTCGAGATCGGGCAGCGCGCTCGCGTCCGCAAACCTCCGCACGCCGCGAAGACTCCGGGAATGTCGTCCCCGAGCACGATCAAGGCCAGATGTGGAGAGAAGCCCCCGACCTTTGCTAGCTCCATACTCGCTTTCTGACTCGCCATCGGGATTGTCGACCTTTCTCCCGAGGCCGATCGATTCAGCATGTCCTTCGGCTTTGGGAATATAATCCCTCCGAATGCAACGCCCGCTGCGAGATCACATCGCCTACCTTGAGCAGAAGATCGCCCTGATGAAGGCGCAGTCGTCCGATCCTCATTGCAGTCATGCCGAGCAAGGTCAGTTCGCAATTGATATCGACATCGCCGAACGCGCGCTGGTTTACTTTCGAAAGGCCTTTGAGCTCGAGATGAAGATCTCGAAGTGAGGTGGGCGTCTTTCAGGGAGCGTGTGTGCTGGCCCGACGCAGAACGTCCGGTGCAATTCTCGCGGACTCAGACCAGACTCGAGTTTTGCGCTCTTCGTTTGGAGGATTTGTGCTGGTTCAGCGTGAAATGGAGAACTGGCGTTCCCCGTTGGCGAGTATACCGCCTTCATCGGCGGGCCAGTTGGGAGAACATCGCGCGAGGTAAGTGCCGACTCTGAACTGGGCGCGGCTGAAACTGCAACTGGTCTCAAGAAAGGAAAAAACACGTTGGGCGGTCGGCGCTCACACAACCCGCGCGGATGAAAGGAACAAACTGGCTAGGAAAGAAGACAATGATGGCCGGAACGCTCATACACCCGCCAAGCGACTTCCGTGTGGCCAGTTTCCGATATGGCGGTTTATCGCTCCCGATCGCGTTGACATGCCAGTCTGGCCGGCGTTGGTAGGCGTTTGGCGAGCAGGCGGGAGCTACTTCGGGACATTCCGCGTGGCCATCCGCGCGCAATACAGCCGTCGGCATGTCGGCATTATGAAGTTCCCGTTGCACAGCAAGTATTCGCCCCTCGTCATGGCGCACCCGCTCCCTTCTTCAACAGCGCCGGCCAGTTGACGATCACGGTCAGCGGCTTTCCGGCCTGCCCCGTCGTGGCACGCACGAGGAAGCGTCCATCCGGGGCGACATCGTAGGGAGGAATCTCATTGTCAACCGCCGACAGCGAAAACAACACGCGCGGGGTAGATGGCTCCACGGAATTCGCCCCCAGCTTCAAGCGAACGGCCATCAGCTTATTGTCAGGCGACACATAGAACAACTCCTGTCCGCCCGCTCCCCATGCCGGATATTGCCCGCCACCAGTCGAAATCGGAATGGGGCCGCGCGGCTCCGGAAATGCCTGGATGTAGATTTCATTCCGGCCGGTCTCATCCGACTGGTAGGCCACCCAACGGGGCGGTGATTCCGGCGAGAAGCGACCGTGCCGCTCATTGGCCGGTGTCCGCAGGTAGGCTCTCGACGTACCGGCGGGGCTGCCTTCGGAGGTGACTTCAATAACCCACAGGTCCCTCCCACCTTCCGGACTGAGTTCCTCGTATAGGACAAGGCGCCCGTCGCGCGACCAGTCGCTGCCAAATTGACCCGTATGGGACTGGGAGAGACGCTGCTCGTTCCCGGCCCCGCTCGAATCCTTTCGAAACAGTCCTGCGGTGGAACTGAACACAATTGTCCGGCCGTCAGGCGACCAGACCGGGTACATGTTCGAACCCGAACTGTTCAACTTGCTGGAAACATGGCGCTCCACGTCCAAAAGCCAGAGATCGGGAACCCCCGCGCGCTCACGTGCAACAACCACGCGGCGTCCGTTCGGCGAGAGGCGCAACATGGAGTATTCGCCTGGGTCGCCCACTACCCCCACATTGTTTCCCCCGCGATCGAACCAGGTGAGTTGGCTCAGTGTGTTGGAAGCGCTGTACATCAGCACTCCGGTCGCCGCCGCTGCCACATTCATCCTGCCCGAGAGCCCGTTCGCGGCGACCGGATCCGCCACCATACGAGGTTCCCCGGCGAGTTGGAATGTGCCCGGGTCAAACTCCTGGGCGACCAAGGTTCCGCCGCGCATCCAGAGCAAGTAGTCTTTGCCATTGCCGCCTGGCGCATACAATGCGTTGGTCTCGGCCGACAACAGCCGTCTGCCTTCCCCGGGCTTGGCCAACAAGCCCGCATAAATACTACCTACATTCCCGGCCTTCCGGCTTGGGGCAAGATACAGGAAGCGACCGCCGGGAAGCACCTGCGGCCAGCGATGGCTGAACTCGCCGAGGGAAGCATCGGGCGTGGTGAGTGATGAGGGCGTTCCACCGTCCGCGGACACCTGGAACAAGCCGGAGGACGGCGTTCCAAACAGGATTCGACCGTCGCTGGTCCAGGCCCCGCCGCGGCCTGATGCCGTACCGCAGATGACGGACGGAGTCCCGCCCGCCAGATCGACCCGTTTCAACTGGCTTGCCGTGAAAAAGCCGAGGGACTTGCCATCCGGGGACCAGAAGGGAAACCCACCACTTTCGGTTCCGGCGATCAGCCGTGCCATTGTGCTGTCCAGCGGCCTGACCCAGAGCCCGGTCCTTCCGTCGGCCGACGCGACAAAGGCGACGGTCCGGCCATCGGGCGACAAAGCGAAGCCGCCGGTGACGACTCCGAAGGTGAATTGGCCGCCCTCGGGTGGAACGATATCGAGACGGAACACGCGGTCGTCTGCGAGTGGCTGGCGGAAGTGTGAAACGCCCCAGCCGGCGAGAAAGATCCCGACAGCCAAGGCCGAGGCCGCGATCCACCAGCGGCGGGGTGGTCTGGCCGCAGCCGATGGAGGCCGCTGCTCCATCGCCCAGGTGAGTGCGATTTTCAAATCGCGCGCCGTCTGAAAGCGCTGATCGGGGTCTTTCGCCAACGCGCGCCGCACGACCCGCTCCAGCGGCGGCGCTGCAGTCAGTGGCGCAGGCTCGCGCTCCAGAATCGCCGCGATCACGCTCGCCGCGCTCTCTCCTTCGAACGCCAGTTTCCCCGTCAGCATCTCGTACAAGATGCACCCAAAGGCGAACAGATCGCTGCGCGCGTCCGTCTCCTTCCCCTGCAACTGCTCCGGCGACATGTACTGCAGCGTCCCCACGATCACCCCGCGCTGCGTCAGCGCCTCGGTCAGGGTGGCGTCGGTTTGCTGTAGCGGACCGCTCTGCTTCGCCAGCCCGAAGTCCAGCAGCTTGATCCCCTGCCTGGTGACCAGGATGTTCGCCGGCTTCAGATCGCGATGTGTGATCCCCTTGCGGTGCGCCGCATCCAGCGCCTCCAGAATCTGCCCGGCAAACTCGACCGCTTTCTCCAAAGGTAGCGGCCCCTTCAGCGGCGCGCCGTCGATGAACTCCATCACCAAGTAATTCGGCCCCACGTCGTAGAGCTGGCAGATGTGCGGATGATTCAGCGCCGCCACGGCGCGAGCCTCGCGCTCGAAGCGCTCCGAAAACTGCTCCTTGGATGTCTTGATGGCGACGATGCGATCCAGCCGCGTATCCCGCGCCTTCCACACTTCGCCCATGCCCCCAGCGCCAATCGGCGCAAGCAGCACATATGGCCCCAGCGGAGCCCCGGTGGTCCAAGCCGCCATGATCTCTTGATTCTAACGGGAACTTCAGCGACACAGGTTGTGGCGCACCCTGCCCGATGCCACAACCTGTGCTTTCTTCTTTCGTGCCCATCGATCCGTATCGCAATTTCGATGAAATTCTTGCGGGTATGCTTCTCTTGCGGGGCGCTTCGCAGGTTCACCGGGCGCCTTGCCGACATTATCGACCGCCCGACCTGGAACGCAGCGAGCAAACCTCCGATGTCGGTGGTTGGCCGCCCGAGTTTGCTGGTGAAAAAGCCGAACGACACGGTTGGGCTCATGGCAATAAGATCAGAACTCGCCTTCATCTCCGACGCGCAGGTGCGCCCGGTTTCTGCCAGGTGCACACGATGCGGCGAGAAGATGGCAAGCCCCCGCCGACATGCAGGACACTGCCGAAGTGATCATGTGGCTTTCCCGGTTCTTCACTGAGCACAATAGGCCGAAGCACTCTGCGCCGCCCAATGCCGGCTAGCAGACACAAGAAACCGCCTCGACCGGTTGCAGGTTTCTGTTGTACAACTAAACGGTCTGCCGGGCTCATCAATTCTAAGACCGAAGCTCCAGAAGGGCTCCATCTTGATCAGTGGACCTAAGCCTCGAGTTCTTGTGGTCGATGACGATGCCGTAGTCGCCGACACTCTTGTCATGGCTCTCAACATCAGCGGGTTTGACGCGACCGCGGCTTACAGCGGCGCGAGAGCCCTGGAACTGGCCCGGGAGTCGTCCTTCGATAATGTAGTGACCGACGTGATGATGGAGCCCATGAACGGGATTCAAGCCGCGCTTGCCATCTCTCAACTTCATCCCGAGTGCCAGGTTCTGCTGATTTCCGGCAACGAGCGCACCGCTCAGTTGCTGCAGGACGCCATCGACGCAGGACATGAGTTCAGCATCCTTGCGAAGCCGGTTCACCCCAGCGCCATTCTCGATCACCTTCGCGCCCGACGACCAACGGGCGCCAGCCTCGACCCGGGTGCAGTAGCCGACTAGAAACGTCAGCTCCGGATCGGTTCGTTGCCGGCGGTTTCAGCTTTGAATTGAGAAGGTGTTCAAGGGAGACGAAGCGCGTCGTGAAGCAATGAAGCAAATGGCTGCTTCGATTTCTGCGAATTTGAAGCGGCGTGCGTTCTTGCAGTTGCTGACGGGGACGCCATCACCCAAGTTTTCAAGTACCGTCAACCCAAAGAGTCAGTGTGCTCGGCCGGTATTTCGGAGTTTGTTGTTTATTTCTCAGCCCGCGTGCAACTGCTCCATATCACGCGCCAGTTCCTTACGAAGCGCAGCCAGCTGGGTTCGGGTCCAGTCTGATCCGCGGCCGAGTGATCTTTCCTGCTGGTGCACCTCAGGCTGCAATTCTTCTATTGTGGACCGTATTTCCTCGATTTCACGGAGCAGTTTGACGCGCTCTTCGTGTGACATAGAGCTCTATACCCGGATTCAGGACTTTAGTTTCTCTATGGGGCTGGAGAAAGTGGCAGGGTACCGGTGCCCTCGGATTATCCGGCCGGTAGTTGTGCAGTGATCGGCGGGCTTCAGTCCCAACGCTCTGCCTCGCTCTCAGAGACTTCCACGGGCGGCCACGCCAACTTCCACCCCACAATATGCAGGCTTCCGGCCAGCAGCACGCGGACGCAGAGGAACAGCAACCCGACGAGCGCCAGGAACGGAATAGCGATGAAGACCAGAACTCGATTGAAGAGGATCGGCAAGGATTCGCTCTGCGTACAAGGGATCACGGGCGAAAAGGAACTGTCAACGAATCAAGAGTCACTTCAGAAAGGCTCAAAATGGGTACTTTTCGATTGCAGAAAGCCCTGGGGCCAAGCAGGACACTCGCGATGGATTCTCACAGATCTCGTATCCCCGCCTTTAGCGGGTGCCTCAGGCTGTCTTATTCAGCTTTTCCGGAGGTATCCAGGTCTGCCGGAAGGGCGGCCGGTGAGTCGTTCCAAACGAGCGCAACCGTGAGCGGTCGCACGTGTGCTCGAGTTCGGCACGCTCCAACTCAGCTTCCCACGTGGAAGTTGCCACCGTCGCGTAGCAGTGTGGGCAGATCGAATTGATCGTTCCATCAGCGTTCATGCGATGCGGAAATTCGAGGGGCAACATCGAGCGCATATTCTCCATCTCCAATGGCGGAGCCTAGCACTTCTCTACATGCAGTTTAACTCGGAAGAACCCTTGTATTCATTAAGAAAAGCGCATCGATTGGATGTAAACGTTTGCGAGGGCAAAACCGTCAAATCTCTTATAAGCGGAGACGGGACGGAGTCTTGACAACCACGATTCAGGTGAGCAAATTTTAGATAACGAGCCTTGGGCCCTTCCCCTAAGGGCACTCGCTAGTGCTGGAGCGCTGATGTCCACAAAGCCGGGTGTGCTCATAGTCGATGATGATCAGGTAATCGCCACAACGCTGAGCATGATCCTTAATCGCTCAGGGTTCGACGCGGTCGAAGCGTTCAGTGGCCCCCAGGCTCTTGAACTCGCCAGGACCTCGCGGTTCGACATTCTGGTCACAGACGTGATGATGGAGCCGATGAACGGAGTGGAGCTGGCTAAGGCTTTTTGCGCAATGTATCCGGGCGCGCAGATCTTCCTGATCTCCGGAACAACCGAGGCCGCTGCCACCGTGCTTGAGGACTTCGATTGCGAACACGCGTTCCCGTTGCTGAAGAAGCCCATCTACCCCGGCGACCTTATCGAGCGGCTCCGGATGGTTTCTTCTTCGGCTGCGCTTTGACTGGCCGAGGGGTGTTTCAGGAACGATGGTTTCGCATCACGGCGAATTTAGGGCTTTCTTAATATTTGGCGTGCCGGAATCGCTGAGCTCATGAGCTCCGATCCGTACCTTGCCGAAGCCCTTGTAGGCACCTCCTCACTCATCGACTACTCCCTTCGCCGGATGAGTCGTTGCCCTGCCAGCGTCGAGTTGGCCAAGGCTGCGCTTTCCCGGGCGATCGTCGACCTTACAAAGCAGTCGGAGGAGGAGTTCCCGGGCTGACGGATAAGGGCGCTGATCCTGGGCCGAAATTGGGTGCCTGTAAACTGAGAAGGAGCGAATTTATCGTTTTTCTGCGAGAGGTTGACCTCAATGGCATCCGTAATTCTTCCATCGACTCCCTCGGAGTCGCGTCCGGGGCGTTTTGGCATCTATGGGGGGCGGTATGTTCCCGAGACGCTGATGGCGGCGCTGCTCGAACTGGAGCATGAGTATGAGCTGGCTAAGTCCGATGCGGTCTTTCAGAAAGAGCTGGATGACCTGCTGCGGGATTTCGCGGGACGCCCGACGCCGCTGTACTTTGCGAAGCGGCTGACGGAGGAACTGGGCGGGGCGAAGATCTATCTGAAGCGGGAGGACCTGCTGCACACGGGAGCGCACAAAATCAATAACGCGCTGGGCCAGGGACTGCTGGCAAAGCGGATGGGCAAAAAGCGCATCATCGCCGAGACGGGCGCGGGGCAACACGGGGTGGCGACAGCGACGGTGTGTGCACTGCTGGGGATGGAGTGCGTGGTCTACATGGGCGATGTGGACATGGAGCGGCAGGAGCTGAACGTGTTGCGCATGCGGCTGCTGGGCGCGGAGGTTCGCGGGGTTTCGTCTGGATCGAAGACGCTGAAGGATGCGATCAGCGAGGCGATGCGGGACTGGGTGACGAATGTGAGGAGCACGCATTATCTGCTGGGAAGCGCGCTGGGGGCGCATCCGTATCCCACGATGGTGCGGGATTTTCATCGCTGCATCAGCAAGGAGATGAAGGAGCAGATCCTGGAGAAGGAAGGACGTTTGCCGGACGCGATCATTGCGTGCGTAGGCGGCGGGTCGAATGCGATTGGGGCGTTCTATGAGTTTCTGCAAGATCGCGATGTGCGGCTGATCGGCGTGGAGGCAGGCGGGACAGGAACGGAACTCGGGCAACATGCGGCGCGGTTTCGCGGCGGGGTGCCGGGAGTGCTGCAGGGGACGCTGTCATACATATTGCAGGACGAAGACGGGCAGATTGCGCAGACGCATTCGGTATCGGCGGGACTGGATTATGCATCGATCGGGCCGGAGCACGCGGCGCTGCACGACTCGGGGCGCGCGGAGTATGTGTCGCAGGACGATGCGGCGACGATGGCTGCTGTCGTAAAACTGGCGCGGACGGAGGGAATTCTGCCGGCGCTGGAGAGCGCGCATGCAGTGGCGGAGTGTTTGCGGATTGCGGGGACGTTTAAACCGCATGACATACTGATAGTGAACCTTTCAGGACGCGGCGATAAGGACATGGGGATTATTGCGCGAGAGCTAAAGCTGTAAACGAGCAGGAATTAAAGAAGCAGGGATTAGGGAACAGGGATCAGCACCAGGGAGCTGTTGGAAAACGAACTCTCTTCAGAACGAGTTTCGATCATATGGCGTTGAAGTTCAATCACAAGCCGGGGATGGTGGCATACATCACGACGGGGGATCCCGATGTGGAGACCTCGCTGAAGATCGCGATTGCGGCGATCGACGCCGGCGCGGATGTGATTGAGCTGGGAGTGCCGTTCAGCGATCCGCTGGCGGATGGACCGGTGATTCAGCGGGCGAGCGAGCGGGCGGTGGCGCGGCATACGCGGATGGCGGACGTTTTGCGGGTGGCCAAGGAGATTCGCGCCGCGCGGCGGGATGCGGGGCTGGTGATCTTCACGTATCTGAATCCGATTTTGCGCTACGGGCTGCGGCGGTTTGTGGATGATGCCAAGGCGGCGGGTGCGGACGGCGTGCTGGTGATCGATCTGATCGTGGAAGAGGCCGCCGAATATCTTGCGGAAATGGAACGTGCGGGACTTGCGCCGATATTTCTGGCAGCGCCGACGAGTCCCGACGAGCGGCTCGAGGCGATCGCGGGGCATGCAAAGGGATTTATTTACGCGATTTCGCGCGTGGGAATCACGGGCAAGCAGCAGAGTCTGACGGCTGATGCCGAGGCGCTGGTGAGCCGGATTCGGCGATGGAGCAAGCTGCCGGTGGCCGTGGGATTCGGCATCTCCAACGCGGAGCATGTGACGCGGGTGGGGGAGTTTGCGGAAGCGGCGGTGGTCGGCAGCGCGATTGTGGAGTTGATCGAGCGGTCGACTCCCGAAGCAGCGCCAGAAGCTGTTGCTCGATTTATCAAGGGTCTGCGCCAGCCCCAAGCGGCGCTGACCCTGTAAAGGCAGCTTCTAGCTCCTAGCTTTTAGCTTCTAGCTGGTCTGAATGAGATCAGCTGCGTTGGTGCTAACGCGAAAGAGCTGGATGCTGTGGATCTAGAAGCTAACGGCTGAAGGCAGTTATTCACGCATAACGAGGATGAAATGACGCTTGAAGAATTGCGCGCTCAAATCGATGTTCTGGACCGCCAGCTTGTGGAGTTGCTGAGCGAGCGGGCCCGCGCGGCCCTGATGATCGGTCATCTGAAGGTGAAAACGTCGCTGCCGGTGTACGAGCCGGCGCGCGAAAAGGTGATCTATCAGAATGTGCGGGCGGCGAACAAAGGGCCGTTGCCAGACATCGAATTGACGCATATCTATGAGCGAATCATTGACGTGATGCGGGCGCTGCAGCGGAATGAGTTGGCATCAGAGAGAGCTGCCCTGAAGGGCCACGGCACTGGCGCACCGGCAGGCTACACTCCGGGATCGGCGCCCGAGACTGGGAAAGAAAAATGATCGTTGCGATGCAGGAGAAGGCCACCGAAGAGCAGATTGATTACGTGATCGAAGTGATGGTGGAAGAGGGAGTGGAGGTTCACCGCACGACGGGTGAGACGCAGACGATTCTGGCAGGTGTGGGGCCCACGGCCGCGCTGGATCTGACGAAGTTTGAGAATCTGCCGGGTGTGCTGAAGGTTCACCGGATCAGCTCACCGTACAAGCTGGCTGGCAAGGGTTTCAGGCCGGCAGGCACGTTGGTTGAGTTTGCAAATGGAGTGAGAATCGGTGGCGAACAGGTTGTGGTGATGGCGGGGCCTTGCTCGATTGAGAACGAAGAGCAGATTTTCGAAATTGCGAAGAGCGTGAAGGCGGCCGGTGCGAGCTTCCTGCGCGGGGGCGCATACAAGCCGCGTAGTTCGCCGTATGCATTTCAGGGGCTGGGTATTCCGGGACTGAAGCTGATGCATGAGGCGGCGCGCGCGCATGGGCTGCTGGTCATCAGCGAGGTGATGGAGATTTCGCAGATTGAGCCCATGCTGCCCTATGTGAATTGCTTCCAGGTGGGCGCGCGGAATATGCAGAACTTCAATTTGCTGCGCGAGCTTGGCGTGGCGCGGAAGCCGGTTCTGCTGAAGCGAGGGATGGCGGCGACGATTGAGGAGCTGCTGCTCTCGAGCGAGTACATCATGAGCGGCGGGAACTACGATGTGATTCTATGCGAGCGCGGGATCAGGACGTATGAAACGGCGACGCGAAACACGATGGACATCTCGGCGATTCCGGTGGTGAAGAAGTTGTCGCATCTGCCAATCGTGGGAGACCCTTCGCACGGGACGGGACATCGCGACATGGTGGCTCCGATGGCGCGAGCGGCGGTGGCTGCGGGTGCTGATGGGATCATCGTGGAGGTACATCCGAATGCGGACAAGGCGGCGTCGGACGCAGCGCAGACGCTCTATCCTGATCAGTTTGAAAAGCTGGTGATGGAGCTGCGGGTGATTGCGAAGGCGGTTGGACGTAGGATCTGAACGGGAAGGAACCCGCATGGAAAGCATCGCGATACTGGGCACGGGCCTACTGGGAACATCAGTGGGTCTTGCTTTGCGTGCGGCGGGATTTCAAGGCGAGATTGTCGGATGGAATCGCAATCGCATGCACGCGGAGACGGCGCAGCAAATGGGCGCGCTCAGTCGAATTGCGAATGATGCGGTGACGGCAGCGCGCGAGGCGCAGGTGGTGCTGATTGCGGTGCCCATTTACGCGACGCTGGATTTGATGGAGCAGCTTTCACCAGTGCTGGGGCCAGGGCACCTGGTGACCGATGTCGGAAGTACAAAAGGGCAGATCACCGAGGCTGCGGATCGACTGTTCAACACTCCGGAACGGGCGGGCTTTCTGCCAGGGCATCCGATGGCAGGGAAGGAACGCGGCGGCGCGGAGTTGGGCGATGCGAATCTATTTCGCGGAGCGGTCTGGCTGTTTACGGATTTTCCGGCGTGGCACAGGTCGGATGACGCCACAGCTCTGGCTCGGAGCTGGCGTGAATGGGTCATTAAGATTGGCGCACGCGGGATCGATCTTGAACCGAAGAGGCATGATGAGCTGGTGGCATGGGTGAGTCATCTGCCGCAATTGACTGCGACGGCGATGAGCGCATTGCTGCAGGATCGCGTTGGGGATGCGCCGGAGCTAAAGGATGTCGGCGGACGCGCTCTGCGGGAGATGACGCGGCTGGGGGCGAGCCCGTTTTCGATGTGGCGGGATATCGCGCTGACCAATACGGAGGCGATCGATGCGGCGCTGCAGGCGCTGGAGCAGCATATAGCTCACATACGAGAGAACCTGCGGACGCCGGAGTTGCGCGAGGAGTTTGAGAGGGCGAACCGGTTCAGGAAAGACAGGGACCGAGGTGACGAGGGAACAAGGGAATTAGGAACTTAGCCACGTTGTGCATCAATAGGTAATGCAGTAATCGGCGCTCTTCTGAGAATCATCTTCCCGCATTTCTTCCTAATAAAAAGCCAATTTTCACAGGACCTCGCGTTCGTGCAGGCATGCATCCTACTGTTCGCACCACCATGGTGCGATGGAGGTATCGGTGCGCTTTCTTGTTAACGGCCAACCGGTCGAGGTGGATGTCGACGTGCGTACGTCGCTACTCGATTTGTTGCGCGATCATCTTGAGCTCCACGGCTCGAAGAAGGGCTGCAACCAGGGGGCTTGCGGCGCCTGCACGGTGCTGGTGGATGGGGAACGAATCCTGTCGTGTCTCGCTTTGGCGGTGCAGTACCAGGGAAAAGAAATTACCACAATTGAAGGCCTGGAGGAAGATGGGCATCTGCATCCGCTTCAGGAGGCGTTCATCCGGCATGACGGGTTTCAATGCGGTTACTGCACGCCGGGGCAGATCTGCTCCGCGATTGGAATGGTGGCTGAAGCCAAGCGAGGAATGCCGAGCCACGTGACTCGCAATCCTGGTGGGGAGTTTGTCAAGCTCGATCGGGATGAAGTTCGGGAGCGTATGAGCGGGAATCTTTGCCGTTGCGGAGCCTACAACGGGATCGTGGACGCAATCTCCGAAGTCTACCTGGAGGCGGAATGAATCCCTTCACTTATGAACGAGCGGAACAGGCTGAGGACGCTGTGCGGCTGGGCTCGGCTCAAGGAGCCAAGTTTCTCGGTGGCGGAACAAATCTGGTTGACTTGATGCGCGAGACAATCGAGCGGCCGGAGTCGCTGGTGGATGTGACGGGGCTGTCGGCAGAGATCGAGGAGCGGGCAGATGGCGGTTTACGTATCGGCGCAGCCGCGCGCAACAGCGCCGTTGCCGAGCATCGGGCGGTTCGCTCGCGGTATCCGGCTCTGTCGCGAGCTCTACTTGCCGGTGCTTCCGGGCAGATACGGAATATGGCGACGGTGGGCGGGAACATTCTGCAACGAACTCGTTGCGCGTATTTCTATGACGATGATGGATCGCGCTGCAACAAGCGCGATCCGGGGCAGGGTTGTGATGCGATCGATGGGTTCAATCGCATGCACGCGATCCTTGGCGCTTCGACGTCGTGCGTAGCGACGCACCCTTCGGATATGTGCGTCGCTTTGGCCGCACTGGATGCATTGATTCATTTGCGCAGTAAGCGCGGGGAGCGCGTTGTGCCGCTTACAGAGTTTCATCGATTGCCTGGCGAGACTCCCCAGGTAGAGACCGTGCTGGAGCCGGGTGAGTTAATTGTCGCCGTGGAGTTGCCAGCAAATCCAATTGCTCAACGTTCGACATATCGCAAGGTTCGAGATCGCGCGAGCTACGCTTTTGCGCTTGTCTCGGTGGCTGCGGCATTGGATGTGGAGGGCGGAATGGTGAAGGATGTCCGCCTTGCGCTGGGAGGCGTAGCGCACAAGCCATGGCGGGCTTTTCGTGCCGAAGCAGCGCTGCGTGGAAAGGAAGCAACTGCCGAAAACTTTAGGGCTGCGGCAGGAGCGGAGTTGATTGAGGCGAAGCCGCTGGGTTACAACGCATTCAAAATCGAGCTCGCCGCCCGCACCATTACGGCGGTATTACGGGAACTGGTGGAGGGAGCGCAATGAGCTTGAAGTCTGCTGCGATGAAGCTGATGCAGAAGGCAATCGAACACGCGCCGGATTCGTTGATGCCGGGCGGCACTCCTGATCCATTGATCACACGCAAGCACGGGATTGTGGGGGCTCCCGTAACACGCATTGATGGGCCATTGAAGGTCAAGGGAGCTGCTCCATTTGCGGCGGAATTTCCAGTGCAGGGGATGCTGTATGGGTCGGTCGTTTTCAGCACGATCGCGAAGGGACGCATCACTGGGCTTGAAACGAGTGAAGCTGAAAAAGCTCCGGGCGTGAAGCTGGTGATGACCTACAAGAACGCGCCGAAGATGAAGCCTACGCCATTGTTTAACAGCCAACCCAAAGCGGCTGGGCCGAGCGATCTGCCGATCATGCAGGACGACAGCATTCATTGGAATGGAGAGCCGATCGCAGTTGTGCTGGCGGAAACGCAGGAGCAGGCGGACCACGCGAAGTCGCTGATTCGAGCTACGTACGAGGAACAGCCGGCGGTGATCGACTTTGACGAGGCCATCAAGAGCGCGCACGAACCGAAGAGCATCCTGGGTGAGGAGCCGACCGTAAATGAGGGCGACGCGGAGGCCGCATTGTCATCCGCTGCGCACCGAGTGGATGCGACGTATCGGACACCGCGACACAATCACAATCCGATTGAGCTGCACGGCGTCACGTTGTTTTGGGAGGACGGGGAGCTGTATGTCCACGACGCCTCGCAGGCAGTAGCTCAGTCCGCGTGGACGCTCGCGGAAGTGTTTGGGCTGCAGGAAGGCAAAGTTCACGTATGGTCGCCCTATGTGGGTGGAGGATTCGGGAGCAAGACACTTTGGCATCACCAGGTTCTGGCGGCGGCGGCTTCGAAGATGGCAGAGAAGCCGGTGCGGCTGGTTCTTTCCCGCGAAGGGGTCTATCGCACAGTCGGAGGGCGGACGACTACGCAGCAGCGCGTCGCGATTGGTGCAAACGCGGACGGCTGCTTTCAGGCGCTTATCCACACCGGTGTGGCGGCGATGACCGAACACAATGACTGCCCGGAGCAGTTCACTTTTCCGGCGCGCCACCTCTACGCGATGGAGAGCTTCCTCATTGGGCAGAAGGTGGCCGACATGGACATGCTGGCCAATACGTTCATGCGCGCTCCCGGTGAATCGATCGGGACTTTCGCTCTGGAGGGCGCTGTGGACGAGCTCGCGGAGCAAATGGGGATCGACCCGATTGAACTTCGGGCGCGCAACGAACCGGAGAAAGATCCGACGACAGGCAAGCCATTCTCGTCCCGGAATATCGTGAAAGCCTATCGAGACGGAGCTGAACGGTTTGGATGGGGCCGCCGTCATGCCAAGCCCGGTACTCAGCGCGAAGGAGAATGGGTTATTGGGATGGGCTGCGCTACCGCGACGTATCCGTACTATCGCATGCCCGGAGGAAAGGCACGGCTCAGCGTGTCGAGCAATGGTTTTGTCACGGCTGATTTCGCAGCCCATGAGATGGGAATGGGCACTGCGACAACACAAACGCAGGTGGTTGCAGAGCGGATGGGCGTGGCGCTCCAGTGCGTGCAGGTGAACTATGGCAGCTCGGATCTGGCGGGAGCTTTCATTGCGGGCGGGTCATCGCAATCGGCTTCGATCGGCGCTTCGATCCAGGCCGCGCATTCCGCACTGGTTGAGGAACTGATCAAACTGGCGGGAGACAAATCTCCGCTGCACGGCCTGGACGTAGATGAAGTGGAGTCGCGGGAGGCAGGACTACATGTCATCAAAGAACCGTCAAAGGGAGAAAGTTATGCGGCAATTCTGCGGCGGGCCGGTAAGGAGGAGGTGAGCGTCGAAGCGAGTGCGCCGGCGCCGATGGAAATGCAGCACTGGTCAATGCACTCATTTGGCGCTATGTTCGCGGAAGTTGGCGTGAATACGATCACAGGGCAGACGCGTGTGAGACGATTTCTTGGGTCGTTTGACTGCGGGCGGATCCTGAACCCCAAGACGGCTGCGAGCCAGTTCAGAGGAGGAATCATCATGGGGATCGGACTCGCGCTGATGGAAGAAACGCAATGGGACTCGCGGAAGGGTCGGATCATGAATCCGAGTCTTTCTGAGTATCACGTCCCGGTGCACCTGGACGTGCCAGAGATTGACATTCTGTGGACCGATATTCCTGACCCCCATACACCATTGGGGGCGCGAGGCATCGGCGAGATCGGGATTACGGGTACGGGCGCAGCGATCGCCAACGCTATCTACAATGCTTGCGGGAAGCGCATACGGGAATTGCCGATCACGCTCGACAAGCTGATGTGAACTCGGCGATTACGGGGTGGCTGCGGTTTGCTTTACGGGTTCGATCACGTCGGTTTCGGGATTGAGGGCGTGGAAGCCTTCAGCGCGGGCGGCTTCGAGCAGCATGGGTGATGCGGAGACGAAGATGATTTCGGTGCCGCGGAACATTTCGCGGGCGACCATGGCAGCGCCGAGCTGCAGTCCATCGGTCCAGCGGAGGCGAGAGCGATCGAGGAGCTGGCGGGCGGCTTCGAGGACGGCCGGATTGAGGGGTTCCTGTACCATGCGGGCCGCTTCGATGCGAAGGATTTCGAAGGCGGCGGCGGCGCTCTCAGAGCTGATGTCACCGGCGCGCTCGCGTCGGCGAATAGCGGCATAGACCTCGAGGGGAGCGGAGGCAGCGATGAGCTTGCGATTGTCCTCGACAGACTCCATCAAGTGAATGAGAGCGTCGGTCCCGGGCTCCAGCACGAAGAGCTTTGCGAAAGCCGTGGACTCGAGGAAGTAGCAATTCAAAGTTTGCCTCGCTCCTCGTGGATGTCTTCCGTGATGGGGTCGCCTTGAATAACAACGGGATGGAAGCGCTGCGCTTCTTCCGGAACTCCGGCCTCGGCGCGATTCAGGCGAATGGTGGTGGTTGGGTAGGCTGGTGTCTTAGGATTTGCGATTTTGCTGGTGAGCACTACACCGCGCTGGATGGCTTCAGCGAGCACGGACTGACGAGACTCGGGATGCTGATTCCAGCGGAAAGTCTTGCGAGGCAGGAACGAATCACGGAACCACTTGAGAGCGATGAAGGCATGACCCCCGCGTTCTGCTTCTGCGAGAGCTGCGCAGAGTTCCTTGACGCGTGCGTCGAGGTCTGCAGGGGCGGCAGGGATCTCTTCGGGTTCGTTGTCGTAGTCACGCTCGATGGGACCGCGAGAGCGGTTCTGTCGTAGAGGCGCGGCATTGTCGTCGAGACGCTCGAAGTAGATGCGGACCTCGTCTTCTTCTGGCGACCACGATTCGGCCGAAGCATTGCGGCGCTTGCTGCGGCCGTTTTCGCTGCAAAGCTCTACGATTACCTGATATCCGGGGGGCGCGAGGAAGCGTAGTGCGCGGACGAGGCCCGGATCCTGCGAGAAGGCAAGCTCGCTGAGGGCTTCTTCGATGATTTCCTCGGCGTCTGGAATACTGAGATTACTAATGTCTACGCTGCTTTGCGCAGCTCGATTCGACTTCATAAAGTCTCTCCGTATAAAGCATCTCTAGCCTGTTTATTCCCGCCGCGCTCTGGTGCGATTCGAGCTTTTCTAAAGCAGGCGCTGATGAGGCGGGTCACAGGTTCCTATTCTGGCTGTAACGGACCGAATTTTGTCTCCCGAACATTTGTCAGGTAGTCCTGCATGAAATAAGTCCGGCCCGAAGCAGCCCCATGGCAATTTTCTGCTTCTGCCTGACACCCCACAGGGTCGAGAAAACTTTAAGTAGAAAGCACTTCCAAGCTATCCACGTACCAGTGTAAACGATTGTGCAACCTGACCCTTGGGCGGCGCAAGGCCGGGGCGATGGGTTCTAAATAGGAATAAGGCCCAAACGGGGATAAAGTTGTGTGCTGCATGTAATGCTTTGTTGCGCTGCACCTCCGTACAATAGAAGAATGCGGCGAATTTCCCTGGTGTTGTTCCTGATTTTGTTTTGTTTGGGGAGCAAGCCTGCACGAGGCCAGGCCGGGCCACCGGTGTTTGATCTGGTTGGGCCCAAAGTGGACGTCCATGTGAAGCGGGGAGAGGAGACCCTGCCGATCGGACAGGTGCCGAATCTTCTGCCCGGTGATCGGCTATGGATCCATCCAGATTTTCCGGAGAGCCAGTCAGCGCACTATGTGTTGATTGTCGGCTTCCTGCGGGGTGCGACCAATCCCCCGCCTTCTGAATGGTTTACGCATGTTGAGACGTGGACGAAGAAGGTGCGGCAGGAGGGGGTATTTGTTACGGTCCCAGCGGAGGCGCAGCAGGCGGTTGTGTTTCTGGCGCCTTCAACGGGCGGAGACTTCAGCACGTTACGGAATGCGGTTCGCGGGCGGCCTGGAGTGTTTGTACGGGCGGTTCAGGACCTGAATTTTGCGAACGCGGACAGGATGAGGCTGGATACATACCTCGCCGAAGTCAAGGTGACCTCTCAGACTGACCCGAAGTCATTGAAGGAGCGGGCGCAAAAGGCGGCGGCGATGCTGGGCATCCGGGTGGAGCAGCAGTGCTTCGACAAGCCCTCGGACCAGCAGGCTCCCTGCCTGACGCAGCACACAGAAGGCATGGTTCTCGACGATGCGAATGTGTCGAATCGGGTGTCGCAGCTGACCAGCGGCAGCAGCGTGGACCTGATGAACCAGCTTGCGTATTCGCCGATCGGAGGCGCAGGGGTATTCAGCCCATACATCGGAGCGATTCTGGACACAGCGCGGATTCTCGCGTCATTGCATACGGCACGTTTTCAGTACATTCCTGCGCTGTCGTTGCCGACAGACGACACACTGAATCTGCGGTTGAGTGTGCCGCCCTCGTTCAAAGATCCCAAGTCGGTGGTGGTGATTGCACTACCTCCCGTGGGGCCGGCGAAGTTGCCCCCGCTCCACCCGTCGAATCCGTCGGAGCAGTTCTGTGCGCAGAAGCCAGGACTGGTTCTGGCATCTGAAGGAGCGCCGATGGTGTATGCGACTCCCGAGGCGCACGATCTGAAGTTGAGGATTCAAACCAAGTCGGGACCGATCGAACTGCCCTTGAGAGCAGATGCGGGGCAGGGCGGGTTGGTTCTCACGAAGCCGGCTCCTCCTTTGCCACCAGGCGACTTGAGCGGAGTGGTGGTCGGGAAGTGGGGATTCGATAACTGGGAGGGGCCACGGTTCCACCTGGTGGCATCCGCGCCGGGCAAATGGAGAGTAGCTTCCAGCGATGAACTTGCGCTAGTGGTAGGCCGCGAAGACACGCTGCACGTGCAGGGCGAGAATACGTTGTGCGTAGAGAAGGTGGATGCGCAACCGGCGGGAGGCACTTCGCTTGAAGTTCAGTGGAAGTCTCCGAAGCGGGAGATGCTGGAGTTCGGAGTTCCTCTGAAGGATGCAAAACCCGGCGAGGTAACGATCAGCATCCACCAGTATGGATTGGAGAAGCCGGACAAGCTGACGTTAACGGCCTATTCAGAGGCGGCTTCGCTGGACCGGTTGACTCTGAGTGCGGGAGATCCGGAAGCTGTTCTTTCAGGAACCCGGCTCGATGAGGTTGCGAAGGTTTCGTTCAACAATATCGACTGGACCCCAGCGGAACTTAGACGCGTGCAGGATGTGGATCAACTCAGTTTGAAGGCTGGAGGCCCCACCGATGCGCTGGAGCCGGGCAAGCGCTACTCGGCGAAGGTTGCGCTGCGAGACGGCCGCGAATTGAAGGTGCCGGTGACGGTAGAGCGGTCGCGGCCACAGGTGTCCCTGCTTAGCAAAGGGGCGCAGGAGGAAGAGTCAGCTGATCCCTCGCCTGTGCATCTGGGAAGCCCGAACGATTTTCCGGTGGAGCGCCGGCTGGTGTTCTTTCTGAAATCGAAGTCGCCGCAGAATTTCCCGCGCGATCAGAAGGTGGAGGTGGCGGCGGCGGACAATAGCTTCCACACGACACTCTCGCTGAGCGACGGAACGTTGATGCTCGAGGACTCGAGCACAGCCCTCGGTGTGGTGGAACCACTGGCGAAATTCGGATCATCGGCATTTGGGCCAGTGCAAGCGCGCGCGATATCAGGAGATGGAGTGCCAGGGGAGTGGATGTCCTTGGGAACTCTGGTGCGGCTGCCGGGATTCAAGGAACTGCGTTGTCCGCACGCGGTGTCGAAACCATGCACGTTGACGGGCACAAATCTGTTTCTGGCCCGGTCAATCAGTTCGACGACGGACTTCGAGAATGCCGTGGATGTCCCCGGGGACTTTACCGGAACGCAGTTGACGGTGCCGCACCCCGCAAACGGGGTGTTGTATCTGAAACTGCGCGACGATCCTGAGACGGTGCAGACACTGGCGCTTTCAGTGTTGCCGGCGACGCCGGGGTCGTCTTCGGTGGCGACAAAGCCGAGCGAGACGAAGCAGGAGCAGCAGAGCGCGCAAAGTCCGCCGCAGTCGAAGACGGAACCGTAGACCGTCAAGTTCGATCAAGGACGGGCCAAATGAAATATTCGTTGCGCATATTCGGGCTTATTCTTTGCCTGTACTCTGCGGGATGTCACAGGAATTCGCCCCTGAGCGAGCCTATTAAGAGCGTGGTACAGTCGGGCGCCAGTCAATTGGATATGAGCAATGTCGCCCACTTCGCTTGGGACGAGGTATTCGTATTTGGCCCTTACACCCCGAAAGATTCGGAATGCCAGATCCTGAGGCATTCTGAGTCACAGTGCACCTCTGAGGGTCTAAGGGACGTGGATGAAAGCGAGGCAATCATGGTGTTCTTGCACAATGCCTCGGTGATTCGAGTCGAGAGCATTCCACGAACGATCGCGGACTTCGATGGCAATTGCCTGAACAAGCCCTTCCAAAGAGCGGCGGCTAGGTTCCTCGTGGAGAAGCGACCGCGAGTCTTCATTGAATGCCGCTGAAGGGCCGTTCGGAGCGCGAAAACTCTTGATCGCGCGAACGCTCTTGGGTTTTTCGAAGCGACTAATTGAAGTACGCGCGATTCTTTTCGGCGAAGTCAGCTTTGTCAGCGGGCAGCTCGGCTTCCGGGAAGATCGCGTTCTGGGCGCAGACGCTGGCGCAGTTTCCGCAGTCGATGCATTCATCGGGATTGATGTAGACCTGCGATACGGTACCGGCGGCGGGGTCGGATTGTTGAGGCGCGATGGCGGCGGTGGCGCACTCAGCTACACAAACAAAGTCTTTGGTGCATGCATCGGTTACGACGTAAGCCATGAATGATTACTCCTTGAATGATGGCAGCGCGGCTGGTGTCTGCGCTGTTTTGAGCTTATCGGCGGAGATGAGATACGCTCGGTGATTCGAGTCACAAGCTGAGCGACGGAGGGTCTGTGCAGTTCACCCGAAGTCGAGCGTTTCCGATTGACACCGGACCCGTTCCAAGCCGCTCGAAGCGAAAAGTTGGCAACGTGAAGAGTGGGTGGATAATCACCCGGAACAATAGCTAGTCCAACGAGAACAGGCGTCTGACTGTCGCAACCACCTCTTGAACCGTGTGGCCGTAGAAACGCTCGTTGTTGAAATCTGACTCGATGAGGAATGGGCAACGGGCTTGTGAAGACTCAATCTGAACCTGATTCTCCCGATCTGCAATGTTGATGAACCAGAGGCCATCGTCGTCAGCACCGGGAAGTTTCACGTTCAATTGCTCGATTTGAATGCCGGTATAGTCGCGGTCAGTTGTTCAATGAGATCAATATCGCGCTTCATCGAGACTCTCGATTTCGTGATTACTTCCGGTTTGACGGTCAACCGCCAGCAACGGAACGAGACTAATAGCGCAAAGGAAAGAAATGAGTCAGGATTGCAGAGAGAAACATTGACGCGGCGAGGAGAACTAGGAAGCTTGCCAAATAGCTTATTTGCCGGTGAAAGACCTTCTTCATCAACATTTGAAATCCCCATGGCGTTACAAGTCCAACCAAGAGACATAGGGCAAAAGCAACCCAAAGGGTGCTGTCCATATCCGACCTCGATCCGATCCATGCTACTTCTCTGTTGGCTTGGGAAGGGAGATTTGGCATGTTGTGTCCTGCGTATGGGGCGTCTGCTCCTCTTCCCTGACGGTTGACCCGAAATCCGGTTGGTTCCGAGTAGGCGTTGACACGTCCGGAACCACGGAATCGGGGGCGTTCGACGTCGACCTTCACCTGTACGATGCAATTACCGCACGGGACGGGAGGGCAACGATGAACAGGCAAGCAAATGATCCTCCTGATTCTGCGCTGAAGACGGACAAGGACGACCTCGATGCCGAACAAGTCGTGGTGGCTTATCACGAGAGAACGAAGCACTACTACCACCGCTATGCCGCCTCGCTTGGATACCTGGATTGGGCTCAGCAGCCAGACCCGTTCCGCCGTTACAACGGAGCGCCGCTGCTTCGGCTTGCTTTGCCCGACGTGGGGAGATCGCTGCTTTACTGGCAGCTCTACGTTCCGGAGAACATAGCTCCTGCTCCGATTTCAGTCGACGCCATCTCTCTCTTCTTTCGCTACGCGCTCTCGCTGACAGCATGGAAAGGGATCGAGGGAATCACATGGCCTCTGCGCGCCAATCCGTCGAGCGGGAACCTGCACCCGACGGAGGGGTACGTGCTTTTGCCGTCGTTGGACGCTATGAACAACCGTCCCGGCATCTACCACTACGCACCGAAGGAGCACGGTCTCGAGCTTCGGGCGGACTTGGATCCCTCGGTCTGGGAGAGCTTGACGGCAGGGTTTCCGGAGGGCTCATTCCTGGTGGGGCTTTCATCGATTCTTTGGCGGGAGGCGTGGAAGTATGGCGAGCGAGCGTTCCGGTACTGCCAACACGATGTGGGCCACGCGCTGGGGTCGATGCGCTTCGCAGCGGCTGCCCTGGGGTGGAAACTCCGCCTGCTGGATCGTGTGGGTAGCGCCGCCGTTTCACAAATTCTTGGACTTGATCGCGAGGCCGACTACGACGGCGCGGAGCGAGAGCATCCTGAGCTAGTGGCACTTATAGTCAGGGACAGATGGGCGGGGGACCGGGTCCTCTGCCTGTCCGACGAGTCGATATCCCAGGTGGCCAGCTCTCGATGGTACGGCACGGCTAACGTGCTGAGCCCCAAGCACGGCATCGCTTGGCCAGTGATCGACGAGGTGGCTCGAGCCACAACAAATTCGGCGATTGCGGCCGACGAAGAATTCTCCGGCTTCCCTTCGGAGGAGGAGCTTTTCGCGGAGCCTATCCGGTCCGGAGCTTTCACTGCGGAGAAAGTCATACTGGGGCGCAGAAGCGCGGTGAGCATGGACGGGGCCACGGCGATTTCCGCGGCTACTTTTTTCCGGATGATGGCTCGTCTGATGCCCACCCAATACGGACAATCAATTCCATGGGACGCTCTGCCATGGCGCCCACGCATCCACCTGGGCCTCTTCGTGCACCGCGTGAACGATTTGTCTCCCGGTCTCTACATGCTCGCTCGGGATCCGAAAAAGGTGGAGACGCTCAAGCAAGTGATGCGGCCTGAGTTCCAGTGGCTACGCCCTCCGTCGTGTCCGCAGGGACTTCCGCTTTTCCTGCTGAAAGAGGGGGACTGCCGTAATCTGGCCGCGAGCGTCTCCTGCGGTCAAGAGATCGCGGGGGACGGAGCCTTCGGCCTGGGGATGATCGCTGAATACATGGACAGCCTGGTCGCAAATGGCGCCGGTTTCTACCGAAATCTCTTCTGGGAGGCCGGACTCGTGGGCCAGGTGCTGTACCTCGAAGCGGAAGAGGCGGGTATTCGTGCGACTGGGATTGGCTGCTACTTCGATGATCCGGTTCACGAGGTGTTCGGTATCTCATCGCGCGATTGGCAGAGCTTCTACCATTTCACTGTGGGTGGCCCAGTGGAAGACGGACGCCTGACCACGCTGCCTGCGTACAGCTCGAGAGAAGCAGGATGAGCATCGTGATACTGGAACTGGGAAATTAGCTTCAGCGCGTGAATTCCAGATCCGCGCCGTCGTGGTTGGACTGCCGGGCACGCCTTTGATGCTTTGCGACGTACATGGCGGCATCCGCTGAATTCAAGAGGCTGTCCTCTGTGCTGCCGTCGATCGGAAACAGTGCAACTCCGAAGCTTGCCGCACCGCGGATTTGATTGCCATCAATCTGGAATGGATTGGAGAAGCAGCTCTCCAGGCGCGCGACAACTGAGCGAATCTCCTCGTGCGTCGTCGCATTGTGGAGAAGGACCGCGAACTCGTCGCCCCCGAGGCGGGCCATGATGTCGTTTGGCCGAAGCTGATGTTTCATGCGGAGCGCGGCTTGCTGCAGGTACCGATCGCCGATCTGGTGGCCGTAATGATCGTTGATCAGCTTGAATCCGTCGAGGTCGACGTAGATCAGTCCGAAGCTGGACTTTTCGGTTTTGGCCAAGTCGATCATTTCGCGCAGGCGCTTTTCGAGAGAGAAACGATTGTGAAGCTCCGTGAGGAGATCGAATTCGGAGCGATGCTGGAGGTCGGAATAGAGGCGCCGATTTTCGATGGCAAGGGCGATAAGGCCAGCGGCCGAAGAGAGCGCCTCCGTTTCGATTTTCGCGGGCTTAGTTTTTGCGTGAAACGCAGCGCTTAGGACGCCGAGTTCGGTGCCGGATCGCGACAGGATTCGGTGCTCGACTGTGCGCAAGTCAGTGAACTGTTTGGGATGCGTTCCGCGCCTGCTGCCATCGGCGAGATCGCACCAGCACGCTGCCCCGTTTAGGCGGAAGGAAACGATCTCAGTAGCTTCTTCGACCATATCGAGAAGGCTGGTTGAGCCGTTCAGGTGTTCCAGGACCCGGCTACGCATTTGCTCCATTCGTGCCAACAGCGCTATGTGGGAACGTCCGCGTCGTTCAGAGCGCCAGGCGAAAGTTCCGATGAGGAGCAGGCCGGCGAGCAGGACGCCCGCGAGGTACGTCAAATTCCGCACGTTAAGCAAGGGCGGGCCTGCAATGACGGCGAGGTCCTCAGGAGAGCGAAGCCAAATATCGAATGCTGTGGGTTCCTGGCTCTGTTCTGCTCTCGAGACTTCGCAAACGCCCACGATACGAACTGTCGATCCTGCCGGGATTTCACGCAGGGGCCGAAGGGCAACGCTGCGGTGCCGAGGATGTTGAAAGATCGCCTTGAACAGATGTCCGCTGGAGACAAACACGTACTCATCCTGTGCTGCTTCACGGACAGCCGTGAGCAGTTGACCGTCGATGGATACGAGATCGAGAGCGTGATCGCCGCGCGCCAGGACATCCGAGTTGGAACTGACTGGAGCGACGATAGATAGCGAGTGGGTATCTTCGACCGAACCGCCGGTGAGAACCAGAGAACCGTTCTGCACATCTGGGAAACCCGTCACTGTCGCGAGATCGCCGATTTTAGCCTGCTGTTCGAATTGGGTTGTGACCAGGAGGCTTTTGTCGCCGTTCTGTAGCACCAGCGTCGATCCAGGTTCGTAGTAGGTGACGGTTCCTGTGACTTTAATGCGCCGAGTGCTGTTCCGGGCCTCATACCCTATCAGAATCTTGTCCATTGGCGTGACGGGCAGGTCATTCGGAGAAAGTGATGAGCGACGAATGATCTTCAGGTCTGCAATGGATGGAACTTCAAGGAGGACGCCGGTCATTTGCATTTTTCGATCGAACCTGCCTGCGGCCGCACCGGTGAGCTCGACTTCCGAGTCGAGCAGGGAGGAGAGATCAATCGGGCCACTTTGGGGCATCTGAGCGTCGACAGTACCGCCATTCATCTGGAGTTGCAGGTAGAGCGTGAGGTTTCCTTCGTCGTTCACGATATTCGCACTGCGAACGAATCCACGAATCGTGACACGCTGACAGTCGAGTTCGGCGCCGATGAGTTGGCGAAATTCGGCCTTTAAGGGTGCAGGCAACGCACCGCGTCCCTTGAAGATTACTTTTTCCGCCTTCACCTCGGGACGGAAGCTGGCACGGGTGGTCCCGACGACGAGGACCCGATCACCGGGGGCGAATCTTTGACCGGTAGCCGTTTCGATATAGATGGCTTCGCGGCCGTCCTGGACGAAGAGGTCGACATTGCCCTTTACGTAGTAGGTGACTACGCCTTCAAAGGACACCGGAAGAGCCCGGCCCGCCTCTTCGTTTGTGAGTGAGTGAACCGCGCTCAGCGTCGTCAGCGGAGCGGTTTCCGCCCTTGCAGTCATCGCTGCCAGCAGCAGCGCCGCGGAAAAGATCTGGCCGAAGGTGCGGTAAAACTTCATCATCGCAGCCGATCACCATTCGTTCACTGCTCAGAACGTTATGCAAACGCCCGTACGAAGAGATCGGAAGACGTTGCTTCCGCTCTTGGAAGATCGAAGGCCCAATTCTTTGATAGTCGGTTAAGTTTACCGCCCAGTGCGTGTTCCTCTTTCCAGAAAGGAGGCGACAAGGGTGACTTTGGATTTTACGCAGGGATCATTGAGCTGGCTTCGAGCCGGAACATTCCAAAGCGGTCCTGATTGTTCGGTTTTGGGAAATTTTCGATCAGCAGCCTGCAACAAAAAACCCACCGTGAAGGTGGGTTCTTTGTTTGTGGGTCAAACCGTTTCAACACTCGCCTCAACCCACGCCTAGTTACTTGAAACGATAGCTGCGCACAAGATTCGGTGCATCCCTCGTCGGTAACCTGAAAAGCGGATGAGGGCAAAACCAAAGTACGTCGGGCACCCGGACTATCGCTTTCGCGGGAGAGAGGTATCGGCCGCAGGATTGCCGTCGGGGGTGGGGTGCCGCAAATCTCTCCTGTTCGTCGATTCGACAGGCGTGATAGCGTAAAAGCACCGAAATGAGTCGTTTCCCCGGCAAAAGAACAATTTATTGTGTGTGGTGCAGAGGGGCAGGCGCCGGGATGTTGGCCGCCTCGATGCTGTGGGCACCGTTTTCGCTCGTGGCGGGAGCGCAGAAAGCGACGGGCGGGCCAGCGGTAGTACAGCCGGGCGCCCCGGGCGAGCCGACAAAGACTTTGCCGGCGGACACGCATGCGAGCCTGCCGCCGATTTCAAGGGCGGATGTGGAGTTCATGCAGGGGATGATCATGCATCACTCGCAGGCCGTTGAGATGACGGCAATGATTTCGTCGCACACGGAGAACAAAGGGGTGCGAGCGCTTGGCGCGAAGATCAGCAGCTCGCAGGCGGATGAGATCAGGATGATGGAGAGGTGGCTGGCGGCGCGGGGGCAGGCGACTTCGATGGAAATGCCCGGTACTCCGGGGATGCCCGGTATGCCGGGAATGGATATGTCGGGGAGTCCGATGGCGTTGATGCCGGGAATGCTGTCGTCGGAGCAGATGGAAGCGCTGAGGAAGGCGCGCGGCGCGGAGTTTGACCGGCTGTTCCTGTCGGGAATGATTCAGCATCACGGCGGTGCGCTGGTTATGGTGAAGGACCTGTTCAATAGTGCTGGTGCGGGACAGGACGCGGAGATTTTCGACTTCGCGACGGATGTGGACAACTCGCAGCGGGCAGAAATCAAAATCATGCAGAAGTTTCTGGAGGAGCTTCATTGAATTTGACGAGGAGTGTTGTACTTCCCCTTGCCGCGATTGCGGCGATTCTTTTCATTCCCAAACCGAGCAATTCACAGGAGCAGAAACCGGCACCGGCACCTCCGGGACAGGCGCAGGCTGCTCCGCAAGGGCAGGAAAAGCCGAAGGCGGAGGAAGATCCGTTTGCGCCTCATCCGGCGCCACCATTGCCGCCAGGTATGACGGGATCGGATGTGAACGATCCGCGCGCGAAGCTAAAGGCGGGGATGTATGACGCGGGCGAGATCGCGAAGGGGCTGAAGCATCTGGCGTTTGTGAAGAAGCCCAATGCATTTCAGATCCAGGCAACTTCGGCGGATGATCCGAGCGTGCAGAAGATGCTGGGTCAACTTGGGGTGGGAGCAGCAGAACTCCAGAAGATGCCGAAGACCTTGCAGGTAGTGATTGCGCAGCTGGCGTTTGCGAATTCAGATTTTGCGTTTCAGGGCAATCACCTGTTTCAGGGGAATTTCTATGGCGTGAACATCTACGACATCAGCAATCCGGCGAAGACCTCATTGTTGACGTCGATGGTGTGCCCGGGTGGTCAGGGTGACGTATCGGTGTATGGGAACCTGATGTTCATGTCGGTGGAGATGCCGAATGGCCGGATCGATTGCGGGTCACAGGGATTTCCAGCGGAGCCTGCGCCTGAGCCGGGAAAAGAGAAGGAGAGGCGGCTGCCTGTTCCGCAGAAGGAGCGGTTCCGGGGCGTGAGAATCTTCGACATCTCGGACATCAAGAGCCCGAAGCAGGTCGCAGCTGTGCAGACGTGCCGTGGCTCGCATACGCATACGCTGGTTGTGGACCCGAATGACAAAGAGAACGTGTACATCTATGTTTCGGGAACGTCGTTTGTGCGGCAATCGGAAGAGCTGGCCGGCTGCTCGGGCGAGGGGCCGGAAAAGGATCCAAATACGGCTCTATTTCGGATCGATGTAATCAAGGTGCCGGTGGCGCATCCTGATCAGGCTGCGATTGTGTCGCATCCGCGCGTGTTCATCGATCCGCGGTCGGGTGTGATCAATGGGTTGAACAATGGCGGAAGTCACGGAAAAGGCGAAGAAAAGCCACGCGATACGGATCAGTGCCATGACATCACGGTGTATTCGGCGATTGGCCTGGCAGCGGGCGCCTGCTCAGGCAACGGTCTGTTGCTCGATATCAAGGATCCGGTGAATCCGAAGCGCGTGGATGCGGTGAACGATCCGAACTATTCCTACTGGCATTCAGCATCGTTTTCGAACGATGGTTCGAAGGTGGTGTTTACGGATGAGTGGGGCGGAGGCCTGGGAGCACGGTGCAGAGCGAACGATCCAAACAAGTGGGGCGCAGACGCGATCTTCAATTTGAAGGATGAGAAGCTGAGCTTTGCAAATTACTACAAGCTTCCTGCTGCGCAGGGTGACACGGAGAATTGCGTGGCGCACAACGGATCATTGATTCCGGTGCCGGGGCGCGATATCGAAGTGCAGGCGTGGTACCAAGGGGGCGTGTCGGTAATGGATTTCACGGATCCGGCGCATCCGCAGGAGATTGCCTATTTTGATCGCGGAGCGATTGATCCGAAGATGCTGGTGCTGGGTGGAGACTGGTCAGCATACTGGTATAACGGCGCGATTTATGGATCGGAGATTGCGCGCGGGCTGGATGTGTACGAGCTGACACCGACCGATCTCCTGACCCAGAACGAGATCGATGCGGCGAAGGCTGTGCAGGTGAAGGAACTGAACGTACAGAACCAGCAGAAGCTGGAATGGCCGTCCAAGCTGGTTGTGGCTAAGGCATATCTGGACCAGCTGGAACGATCGAGGGCACTGCCGGCGAATGAAGTGGCGTCTCTGCGGAAAGCTATCCGAAGTGCGGAGAAGTCGCATTTGAAGGCAAAGCAACTGGCAAAGCTGAGTGGAATGACGAGCGGACTGGAGTCGAGCGCGGTTGGGACGAAAACAGCTGCCGACGCAAGCAGGATTCAGGCCCTGGAAGAGATCCTGAAGCATCCTGCGGCGTAAAGCTTGCAAATTTGAAGAATCCGGGCGGGAAGTTTCGCCCGGATTCTTCGTTTGTTCGTCACAATAACGCGAGGAAAGAAGATGGTGCATGGACGGGTCAGATAACTCCTGACCCGTTTTTTGCGTCTGTACATTTGTGAGAGGCGTGTCGAATGCCCAGAGCTAAATGCTCTTTGGGGAGGAGAGTCGCCAACCGCCTCATCTCAGAAAGCTTCAAGTTCGTAAATTCAGATCGAGAGAATTCAAAGTATATAAATCAGACCTGCAAGCCGATGTACTTCGTGCGTTGCCCGTAAACAGGTCAGTAAAAAGATGAACACTCGCATGGAGTGCGTCCAGTGCAGACGTGTCTCTAAAGGCGATGATCTTGCCAAGGTGAATGCCGAAACCTGCCTCAGAGATGACTCTACGTTGCCCAATGCGTGATGACAGCAAGTGCGACGTAGGGACGTGTTGCGCTTACAGGGCCCACAAGTGGGTTTCGATCACAAGTTGGACGAGGGATGCGTTGAAAGAGAGTTTGGATTCAACTTTTAAGTCGAGCGTCTTTACCAAACGAGCGCAAATCAACAAGAGCGCACTCACGATGAGTATGCCGTCGAAACTCGATCGAAGCGCTGCAAAAAAGAGCGGGTATCGTGTAGTCCTTACACTCCACGCTTTGCCGAATGCCTCACCGGAAGCTGATGGAGAGGACGCGATGTTGGCGGATACGTCCCATCCGCTCGCGTTGGAAGCTGCAGAAAACAAAGAGCTAAAACAGCAAGAGTCCATTGCTTTATTGCTGCAAATGCCTCGATTTCGAGTCTGAATGTCCGGGCGGCGCGTTCTAAGCCACGATTGGCCATCCAGATGCATAGCAGAGGTTGGAATATACGGCCCTAAAGAAAGTCGCCGAGGAACTTACATCGCAAGCCCATGCGGAAGTCATCAGGAATTCAGCTTTTTGAGAATCCTGAAGGGCATGGAATCGAGAAGCGAGGGTATCGCGAATGCAAGGTAATAATGCACTAAATATATTGGAGAGCGATGGTCCGAGTTTGGGGACAATTTCGACCATCAGCGTATTGCGTGAAACTTTTCCGGCGTCAACCTGGAGACGTCCGTCGCCTTCTCTTTCAGGTGCGGTGCAGCGCGCTTTTTCTCTTCGCTACGCCGTGCTGAAGCGTACGCTCGACATTTTGCTTTCAAGCCTGTTCATCGTCCTGCTGTTCCCGGTCATGCTTGCGGTAGCCGTTGCGGTAGCGATCACATCGTCAGGACCGATCTTTTTTTCGCAAGAAAGGCTGGGACGCTTTGGAGTGCCTTTCCGGATTATCAAATTCCGCTCGATGTACTCGCGGAAGCACAAGAACAACGTGCAGGCGATCAATGAGAAGCACCACGAGATTCACGGGCACAACGAACAGGCGTATCCCCTGAACAAGGAAACGCGGGATCCTCGCATTACGCCGGTAGGACGGATCATCCGCAAGCTCAGCCTGGATGAACTTCCACAGCTTTTCAACGTGTTAAAGGGAGACATGTCGCTGGTTGGGCCCCGACCGATCGTAGAGGCTGAGATACCGCTCTATGGGCAACAATTCGCCTACTATGACCTGTTCAAGCCTGGAATCACGGGACTGTGGCAGGTGTCGGGACGGAGCGATATCGGGTATGAACGGCGAGTTCTCTTCGATCGTGAGTATGCCAGCAACTGGAGTTGTGCGCTGGACTTCAAAATTCTGACGCGGACCATTCCTGCTGTTATCACGATGAGGGGAGCCTACTAGCGATCCGAGAGCGGATTCGGACTGGCCGCGCGGGCAGTCGACGGCAGGCGACGTTTGGATAGAGACCGCAATTCTCCGAAAGTTTTACGGTCGGTTGCAGGGACTGGCAAGAAAAGGCCGCGCAGGACGCCGAAAGAGCAAAGCGCCTGCGCGGCTTCAGGGTCTACAGGGGTCAACCGGCGGTTTCGGTGGGGCGGAACGAGCCGGTGGACGGACCTTCTGATCCAGACCTGAGGGCAAGTCACGCAGAATCTGCATCTAAAAATAGACTGATTGGGGTCGGTGCACGTTTCTCAGGTGGGTGCGCTGTGCATGGCTGGGTTGCAGTTCGCCCGGGATTCAGTTCTCTGAGAACGCTTGTGGATGCGGTGTTTGCTGCGAGCTGACTGACCGGCGGGCTATTTCCTTACGGTTTGCCCCTGGGGGCTGCGGTGAAAGTCATTCAGTAGGTCGCACGCAATGACTACACCCATCTGGAGTGCAAGAATCATGATCAACATGCGAAGCGAGGGAAGATTTGCCTGAAGACACCTTGTTGCCGCCGGTCTCTCCTGTTAAGCAAGAGGAGCTTACGTTTCTGGATTTCCTGCTCATCATCACGCAACGAAAGAAGCTGGTTGGAATTGTGACGGCAGTATGCACGGGCATCGCGCTGGTCCTGGCCTTTGCTCTTCCGCAGGAGTTCACGGCGACTGTGATCATCCTCCCGCCACAGGGGAACTCCTCGACGAGCTCGATACTGGCGAGCCAACTTTCCGGCGTGAACGGCGCGGAGAGCGGAATACCGAGCAGCATGCTCAGCACGAAGAACATGAACGACATGTATGTCTCGATGCTCAGGGGACCCTCGATCGAGGATGCGGTGATTCAGCGATATGAGTTGCAATCGGAGTATCGCGAGAAGTACCCGGTGGATGCGCGCAGAGCCCTTGAGGATCATACGAAGATCGATGGAGCAACGAAGGATGGGTTGATCCGGCTGAGCTTCACGGATCGCGATCCAAGCCGTTCGGCGGAGATTGCCAACGGTTATGTTGAGCAGTTCAAGAACCTGTCACAACATCTGGCAATTTCGGAGGCTTCGCAGCGACGGGTTGTTTTTGAGAACCGACTGGCGAAGACGAAGGTTGACCTGGAGAACGCCAATGAGGCCCTGAAAAAGGCGCAACTCTCGACGGGGGTGGTCCAGTTGGATGGGCAGGCTCGGGCGATGATCGACTCCGCGGCCCGGATGCGAGCGCAGATTGCAGCGAAGGAAGTCCAGATCGAGGCGATACGCTCATCGCAGGCGATGAGAATCCGGCGCTGACACAGGCGCAAATGGAACTGGACCGATTACGGTCGCCTTTCAACAAACATGTGGCATCGCTGGAAGGGTCGCCAGAAGGTGGGTTCCTCCCCAAGGGAGCGGTTCCCCAGGCAGGACTCGAGTACGTGCGCAGACTGCGCGATGTGAGGTACTACGAAGCAATTTCCGAAGTGCTCGCAAAGCGGCTGGAACTCGCAAAGCTCGACGAGGTGCGAGAGGGCGCCTTTATTCAAGTAGTGGATCCGGCGATTACTCCGGAGAAGAGGTCGTACCCGATGCGTGGACTGCTGGTGATTAGCGGGCTGGCGGTGGGATTCACGTTCGGAATCATGCTTGCGCTACTGCAGGGCGGACTAATTCGTATGCAGCAGAATGCAGCCGGCAAGGACAAGTTGGACTTGCTAAGAAGATCGCTCTGGAGTGGAAAGAGCGCCAAGGCAACGGTTAAAGCAAAAAACGCCGACGAGGAGGAAGCGGAGGAACTTCGAACGCTTCGTCATGCGCCGGAAGCAACTGGTTCGCGGTTTTAGCCTTCGCATTTTATTGTTGATTTGTCGGGACAGACTTTGTCAGATTCGGCCGGGACTCATGTTGATCGACACCAGAACGCCGCCACAGCCCTCACCGGGATTGTGGGTGACGCTTAAAAACTTCCTAACGTACAAGGTCCCGCACGCGATTGGCCTGGACCGAGCCATTGCATTTACCGTGCTTGGGCGTGTGGTGCAGGGACTTGGCAGCGTGGGAAGCGTGCTGCTGATCGTGCATTTTCTCACCGCAGCCGAGCAAGGATATTACTACGCGCTGTGGAGCCTGGTGGCGTTGCAGAGTGTATTTGAGCTGGGATTCTCGTTTGTGATTCTGCAGGTTGCGGCGCACGAACGCGCACACCTGGAGTTTCACGCGGACGGGAGCATCACGGGCAGCGAAGCGGCACATGTGCGGCTGGCGTCGCTACTGCAGCGAGCGGTGAAGTGGTATACGAGTGCGGCCGTCGTAATGGGAATTGTGCTGTTGGTTGGCGGGATGAGGTTCTTCTCGATGCACCAACAGCCGCAAGCTCCGAACATCTGGATTGTTCCGCTGAGAGTCACTGTGCTGGCGTGCGCGATTACGTTTTCGATCGGGCCAGTGCTGTCGTTTCTGGAGGGATGCGGACAGGTCACGCACGTAGCGCGCATGCGGTTCTTTCAGGCGATCGTCAGCGTGGCGGCTTCGTGGACGGCGATGTTGAGTCATCACGGCTTGTTCTCGCCGGCGATGGTGCTGCTGGGACAGGGATTCGTGGCGAGCATTCTGCTGTATTCGCGGAGAAGGCTGCTGCTTCCGTTGTTGAAGATGCACGTCGCGGGCAAGGGCATCAGCTGGAAACGCGAAGTGTGGCCATTCCAGTGGAAGATCGCGGTGAGCTGGCTCTGCGATTACTTCATCTTTCAGCTGTTTACGCCGGTGCTGTTCGCATTCCGGGGACCTGAGGAGGCGGGGCGCATGGGGCTCTCGATGAGCATCGTGACGCAGATGAGCGCGATGATGCTTGCGTGGATGACGACCAAGGCTGCGCCGTTCGGGAATCTGATTGCCAGGAAGGAGAGGCCGGAACTGGATCGGATGTTTTTCAGATCGCTGCGGCAGTCTCTGTTTTTGTTTATGGGGGCAGCAGCAATGGTGCTTGCAGGGGTGTTGTTTTCGCCCTACATTTTGCCAAAGATCAGCCGACGCATTGAGAGCTGGCCGATCTTTCTGCTGCTTTTATTGACGGCGTTGGGTAGCCATGTGGTGCAGAGCGAAGCTATTTATCTTCGCGCACACAAAATGGAGCCGTTCCTTGTGCAATCGATTGTGATCGCGACTTGTACGGCAGCCAGTGTGGTTGTGCTGGCGAAAACGTCCGGTGCGCTGGGAGTGTCAGTCGCTTACTTCGTGGTGCTTGGTGTGGCTGGAGTGATTTCGGCAACGACGATCTTCAGGACGAAGCGCAGCCAGTGGGCACAGGCGGGGGCTTGAGCATGAATTCAAACGGCAACTGCACGTCCGGGGTTCGCATTTCGGTGGCGATGTGCACCTTCAATGGCGGGAGGTATCTCGAAGAGCAGCTGCAGAGCATCGGGGCGCAGTCGCGTTTGCCTTGCGAACTGATCGTGTGCGATGACGGTTCGACGGACGAGACGATTGCGATTCTGAATCGGTTTCGGGCAAATGTACCTTTTGCGGTCACGATCGTTCAGAACACCACGCGAATGGGGTCGACGCGGAATTTCGATCAGGCAATTGGAATGTCGCGAGGTGAATTCATCGCCTTGTGCGATCAGGACGATCGCTGGTTGCCGCACAAACTGGAACGACTTTCAGACTGCTTGATCAAGAATCCGTTTCTGGGAGGAGTGTTCTCCGACGCTGAGCTCATCGATGGAGATGGACGAAGGGTGGGAGCGTCTCTGTTCGGGCGGCACAGATTCACATCGGCGAAGCAGCGAAGTTTTGTGCTCTGTCCGACGGCGACGCTGCTGAAACACGATGTTGTAACTGGAGCAACCTTGATGTTCCGGTCCACGATCCGACGTTACTGCTCGCCGATCCCAACGACCTGGGTTCATGATGGATGGCTTGCGTGGATGCTTGCCTTGCACTCGAGGCTGACGTTGGTTCCGGAGCCGCTTATTGAATACCGGATCCATGCGGGACAGCAGCTGGGAGTTGGCAGCTCGCAGGCAGCTCAGAGCGGGAGCAGAGAGACGCGGCGTCAGTTCTACGCACGAGTTGCGCGACAGTTTGAAGACTTGCTCGACCGGGTGCTGGGTGAGGGGTGGAGCGAGCGCGATGCGCTGGTTGCGAAGCTTCGCGAAAAGATTGCGTTCTTGAAGAGTCAGGCGGCGCTATCGCAACAGCCAGGACTGAGAACGATGCAGATGCTGGGAATGCTGCCACGCTATCTGCATTATGCACGCGGGCTCGCTTCAGTGCGGACTGACCTGCTGCTGGGGCGTGAGATGCTATGAACGAGCACCTTGTCAGCACCAGCCATCCCGCGGAGGCTGCAATGGCGTCGCCGGCAGTATGGCCATCGCTTACTGAAAAGTTTGCTGGGCACAAGCTGGTACACGGAGAGCTGAAGCCTCTTGGCGATCTTCCGCTCTTTTGCAATCCGCTCGTCATTTTTATCGGCAATTGGACGCTGATGATGGTCTCGCTCAGCTTCCAGGTCACCTACGTCACGTACCCGCATATGGGAATGCCGATGTTGCTGTTTGGCATTTCACTGGGTTCTTTTCTGTTCGGATACATCGTGTCGCGCATGCTGCTGCACCGCTGGCCCACACCGAATGTTGCCCCTGTGTACACTCTCGATGTGACCCAACTCTGGCAATTGAATCTGCTGCTGTCGGTCGCCGCAGTTATGATTATTGTCTTCAACTGGCTGCTCGCGGGGCCTCCCCCCGCTGTGGGCGATCCAACTTCGTATCTCACGTACGGACGGTTCAAGCAGGTGTTGTTCCCGTTGCTGGTGACGGTTTCGGTCAACGCGATACTCGATCCGTCGCGGTGGCGGAAGGCGCTGTTCATTCTGTTCGGTGTGGGGGGGATGACGCTGTACATCACGCGGGGATTATTGATGGTCGCCCTGCTGCAGATGTTTTTTGTCTTTTCTCTCAAGACGCGTATGAGCAGGCGAAAGCTGTATAGCATCCTGATCTGCTTTGTCGCGTTCGCGGTGGTGGTGATTACGGTAATTGGGAATGCGAGAACGGCGCAGGGAGTGTTTCTCGAATATTTGCAGATCAAGCACAAGTATGCTGATTGGCCGATGGCGTACTTGTGGCTGACTTCGTATGTATCGATTCCGTTCTCGAATTTATGCTGGCTGTTTGCGAAGGGCAGCTTTCATGGGCCTACGTTGTCGTTTTTGTATCCGCTGCTGCCCTCGTTCCTGACACCCCCGGATCCGCACGCCTACATTCACGAGGACCTGAGCATTATTGACGGAGCAAGCACTTACCTTGCCGCGTATGCGCTGGACTTTTCGTATCTTGGGATCTATCTGGCAAACCTGCTGCTCGGAATCGGGTGCGGATGGATACGCGAGCGTGCACTGCCGCGAAGTCTCCTGGTGGCCAGCATCCTTTTAACTTGTCTTTCGTTCATCTTCTTCAGCGACATGTTCACTCCGCTTTCGACGATCCTGCAAATTGGGATCCAGGCCGCCGTGCAGCGACGGTGTTTTGTCTGGGGAGCGGAAGGTGTGGCCGCGATGGTTTCGGAATGAGTGAGATCAGACCAGTCTTTGAGCCATCGGCGGAACGACTGAAAGTGATGGCGGTTATTGTGCTCTATCGGATGGCGGCGGGTGATTCGCCGGCTTTCCGAAGCGTGATGGCCGCGCGAGAATCTCTGGTAGAGGGGCTCGGAGAAGTGCGCGTGCTTTTGTGGGACAACAGCCCCGCGGCAGGAACGCGCGAGGATCTGCCAGAGGGAGTAGCCTACTTCGCTGACGAGAGCAATTCGGGGCTCGCCACGGCATATAACCGTGCGCTGGAGTGGGCTGAACTACACGGTGCTGAATGGCTGTTGACGCTGGATCAGGATACGGCTGTACCGAAGGATTTCTTCGTGAGGATGACGGCAGCTGCCAGGGCGAGCACACAGTATTCCGGAATTGGGGCAATTGTGCCGCAGATCGCTGCAGGGGGAAGGCAGCTTTCACCGAACTGGTTTCAGTTTGGCGCTATCCCGCGTTGGTACCGGAGCGGGTACGTGGGCGTACCGGGAGAGCCGGTGTTTGCGTTCAACTCGGGCGCCATGCTGCGGGTAGATGCTTTGAAGCAGGTTGGAGGTTATGATCCGCGATTCTGGCTGGACGATAGCGATGCGATGATCTTCAGCAAGCTGCATCAGCATGGCAAACGGGTTTACGTCGCGGGCGATATTCAGGTCGAGCATGAGTTCTCGATGAAGGATATGCAGCGAAGGATGAACGCTACCCGGTACCAGAATGCTTTGTTTGCGGAGACGGCGTTCTGGGATCTGCGCATGAATCGAATGGCTGGATGGGAGCGGACGCTGCGGCTTATGGTGCGCATGGTGAAGCATTGGCTGCGCGGAGATTCAGCCGATCTGCGGCGGATTACATGGAAGGCGCTGATGCGGAGGCTCTTCATGTCGCGGCGCAGAAGGATCGAAGAGTGGATGGAGGCTACGGAGGAGCGTGCACAGAAAGCGCAGCGAGCGATGTGGGATCCGCGAATCTCGGTTTGCATGGCGGCTTACAACGGCGGTCAGTTTGTGGAGGCGCAGTTGAGGTCGATCCTGACGCAACTACGGCCGAGTGATGAAGTCGTGATTGTGGATGATGGCTCGAAGGACGATACGGTGCGGCGGGTTGAGCAACTTGGAGATGCCCGCATCAGATTGCTCAGGCACAAAAGGAATGCGGGAGTACTGGCGACATTTGAGGACGCGCTGCGTTCGGCGAGCGGCGAAATTCTGTTTTTGGCCGACGATGATGACGTGTGGGCTCCGCTGAAGGCAAGGCGGTTCATGGAAGCGTTTGCGAACAAGCCGGATGTGGAAGTTGTATCGAGCCGCGTGCGGATGATTGATGAGAACGGTCTGCCGCTGCCGAACTCGCGGATCAATCGAGAAGGCAGGTTCATGCCGGGGTTCTGGCGGAACCTCTACATGAACCATTACCAGGGATCTGCAATGGCGATTCGCGCGTCGCTGCTGGGGCGTGTGCTGCCATTTCCCGCGCAGGATTCGTTTTTGCACGACGCATGGATTGGGACGCGCAACGATCTGCTGGGTGGCAAGTCGCTATTCATCGAAGAAGATCTGCTGTTCTATCGCAGGCACACAAAGAATGCGAGCCAGACGAAATCGCTGGTGCGGCAGATTCAGACGCGAGTGGACTTATTAATGGCCCATATCAGGTATGCGTTTTTGCCGGGGTACACGAGCAGGCAGACGGAGTGGTAGAGGCGATGGTACGGGGCCGAATTGAAGTCATTATCCCGACCTACGACGCGGCGCGATACTGGGAGGCGCTGTCAGCGGGGATTCGTGCGCAAAGTCTCAAGCCCGATCGCGTGATCGTGATTGATTCGTCTTCGAGGGATGGTACGGCAGGTTTAGCTCGACGTGATGGTTTTGAGGTCGTGGACATTAGTCCGCGGGATTTTAATCATGGCGGGACGCGCCAGATGGGCGCGGACTACGCTGCAGAGGCCAGCGTTCTTATCTACTTGACGCAGGATGCCGTGCCGTTTGGGGTGGATGCATTCGCGAATCTGGTCAGGGCATTTGATGAACCAGAGATTGGAGCCGCATACGGCCGGCAGCTTCCGCGGGAGAAGGCGAGCCCGATCGAGGCGCATTCCAGGCACTTCAGCTACTCGGAGATGCCGGTGGTGCGTTCGTGGGAGAGTCGGCGGACGATGGGATTCAAGTCGATCTTCTTCTCAAATGCATTTGGGGCGTACAGGCGCGAAGCGCTGATGAGCGTTGGGGGATTTTCGTCGGAGGTGATTTTCGGCGAGGACACGCTGGTGGTGGCGCGGATGCATCGCGCGGGCTGGAAGACGGCTTATGTGGCGGATGCGCTGGTGAGGCACTCGCACGACTACTCGATTGCCGAGGAGTTCCGGCGCTACTTCGACATTGGAGTGCTGCACTCGCGTGAGAGCTGGCTCAATGAGCAGTTTGGAAGCGCGTCTGGCGAGGGGAGGAAGTTTGTGATCTCGGAATGGAGATACCTGCTGAAGCACGCTCCTCATCACATACCCTCGGCGATTGCACGGACGTTCGCAAAATATCTGGGATATAAGATTGGGCGGCGTGAGAGCCGGATCGCGCCGAAGCTCAAGCATCGACTGGGAATGAACAGGCAGTTCTGGCTGCGGTGATGGTCCGGCGGGCCAGCTCTTAGCTATCAGCCTTTAGCTGCGATTCCGAACCGTTGACCGAAGAAGCAAGAGCGCATCTTGCTAGGTCTCAGAGTAGGGTACGGTGAAGTAGAAGGTGGCGCCTTTGTCGATTTCGCCTCTGGCCCAGATCTTTCCGCCATGGCGTGTGACGATGCGGTAGGCCGTGGCAAGGCCAACACCGGTGCCCACGAATTCACTCTGCGAGTGCAGGCGTTGGAACGGCCTGAAGAGGCGATCGGCGTAGCGTGGGTTGAACCCTGCCCCGTTATCGCGCACGAAGAAGACGGTTTCGCCGTTCTCGTCTGAGTGGCCGAACTGAATCAAAGCAGAGTCCTGCCTGGACGTGTATTTCCAGGCGTTGCCGATGAGGTTATCGAGAACGACCTGCATTAGGCCTTCGTCGGCGAAGACGTGTGCGCCGCGGGCGATATCGAAGCGGACACTGCGACCGTCCTTCTCGGCTTGAAGACGGGCGACGATGGCGTCAGCAATGTGGCTCAGGTCGATGGGGCGACGGTGCAGCGGGTGGCTGCTGGCTCGCGAGAGATTAAGAAGGTCATCGATGAGCACCGACATGCGTTTCGAACCTTCGAGGAGACGATCGACGAGCATGCGGCCTTCTTCGTCGAGGTTCTGCGAGGCGGAGTGCTGGAGAAGAAAGCCGATGTTGTTGATGTGCTGCAGGGGGCCGCGGAGATCGTGGGCGACGGAGTAGGAGAATGCTTCAAGTTCCTTGTTGGTGGAGGAGAGCTCGGCAGTACGCTCTTCAACGCGTTGTTCGAGTTCGGCTCGTGAAGATTCGAGAGCGCGGTCGCGGGTCTGAATCTGTCCAAGCATCTCGTTGAAGGATTTGACCAGGAAGGAGAGCTCGTCGCTGGAAGGCGGAATCTTCGCTCGGACAGAGTAGTCGCGTTCGCGGGTGACGACCTGGGCGGTTTGGGCGAGGTCAGTGAGCGGATCGCTGACGAGGTGCCGGATTGTGGAGGTGGCAAGTAAGGTAATGGCGAAGCAAACAAGCAGCATGCCGGCAGAGATGAGGCCGAACCGTTCAATGCTGCGAGCGACACCGCTGGTTTCTGCGAGCATATAGACGGAGCCGACCCAGCCACCCTGGAAGCGGATACGCGATCCTAGCAGAATATCGCGGCCCCTGGTCCAGAAGTGTTCCGTTTCAGTGAGGGTGAGGTGCTCATTGAGCTGGAATTGGGTGGAAGGAGTGCGAAGGTAGCGCGCGAATTCTGTACCGTCAGGACGGATGATGACGGCGGCGCGGATCTGAGGCGAGTTACGTAGAGCGGAGAGAGTGTTTTCGGCTGCTAGCCTGTCATCAAAGAGAAGCGCAGTTACGCTGTTGGCGCCGACGATGTTGGCCTCAGTCGCCATGGATGTCATGAGCTGCTGGCGGAGGCTGTAGAGGTCATAGATCAAGAAGGAGATGTACGCGAGCAAAAGCGAGACGCCGCCGACCAGGAGGGTCATGCGCATGAGCTTGTCGGATATGGATTGGCTCGTCCAGAACTTCATGGCAACTCTCCAGTGGGGGGTTTGCCTGAGACGGACGAGGCAACACGCAGTAGTTCTGAACTTAGGATCAGATGCGTGCGATTGACGGCGTCGAGGTTGACGGCGAAGCGGACGTGATTGGCGACGTTGAGGAACTGGATCATTCCGCCGTGCTGGAGGAAGTCGGGTGCATCGCTGACGGTGAGGACGTCGGCATTGCCGAGAATTGCGAGATCTTCGCGCAGGTGATCCATTTCAGTTGTGCTGATGAATACGATTGAGCAGGATTTTGCACCGGTGATGTCGGTCAAGCGAGTGACATGGACGGGGAGACGATCGATGGTGGAATTGGCGGCGATGGCATCGAGCGATGATCCCATCGATTCCTGGCCGAGAGTACAGATCTCGAATGAAGAACGCGGGATTGCAGGCACTGAAGAGCGAACGAATTTGCCGAAGTTAAGGAGGTACGCCGCTTTTACGTCGTATTCGCTCGGCTTCGATGGCGGTACAGCAGGGGTGGCAGCAGGGATTCGCGCGAGAAGCAACGAAGCTGTCAGAGCGCGAGCAGCAGCAAATATCCAGCATGACCGGGTGCGACGACTGGGCCTGAATCGCAACCGTTCTGTTGAAGATTTGAGCTGCATTCTCTCGCCTTCCAAGAATTAGTGGCTCCAAACCAGCTTTGCATAGATTCCACGCTTGATGTGAACCGTGGGCGAAGGATCGATTCCGAACTCGGCGTGATGAGGCTGGAAGAGGTTCTGGCCGGTCAAAGACAGTGAGAGGCTCCTGGTTGGATTCCAACCGATTCTGGCATCTGCCGTGGTGTAGGCGCGGACCGATTGCGCAGGGAGCGAGTCGACGTAACGGAACGACTGATCGAATTCGAAATGGCGGGGCAAGTTGATCTCAGATTGAATGAAGGCCTGGTATCTGGGACTTGAGCCACGAAGACTGGACAGCGTGAGGATGCCGGTAAAGCCAGGCTCATTTTTGAGATCAATGTTGAGATATGACAAGCCGGAACGGATACGCCAGAACGAAGCAGCCTGAAAGTCGGGAGCGATCTCGGCGCCGTCCGTGGCTCCGTGAATCCCGTTTTCGTATTGGACGCCGAAGAGACGCGTGCCGGGCGGGAAAGGCGGAACAGGCGCAGATGCGAGGGCCAGTGGACCAAAAGCAATGATGTTACGGTAGGCGTTGTAGAAGCCGGTTGCACTCAGGTAGAGGCGAGGGTGGATCAGGGTTCGGAATCCCGCCTCATAGGCGACAAGACGTTCGGAGATGAGTTGGTGATTGCCCTGGAGGCGTAGGAACGTCAATGTCGGCAGGGGGACGAAGATGTCATTCTGAATGTCTTCGTTAACGCGATCGGGGATTCGGACGGCGCGGGAGACGGAGGCCCATGCTG
>Ga0207654_10000124_pt1 | contig 49985 bp, 30 predicted proteins | sample KBSC64metaG_FD_184355 | JGI IMG/M metagenome (GOLD analysis project Ga0207654, IMG submission 184355) | Corn rhizosphere microbial communities from Kellogg Biological Station, Michigan, USA - KBS C6-4 metaG (SPAdes) (version 2) | ecosystem: Host-associated > Plants > Roots > Rhizosphere > Soil...
GATGCGGTTGTGGGTGCAGCGTGGCGATGCCTGCCAGCGCCTGCGCGTCTTGGCCCACCCGGGCGTATAAGGCCGCCATTGGCAATTGCGGAGATAGTGGCGTCGGCCGCGTCGCTAACGCTGCCAGCCAGCGCCGGGCCATCGAGTCGACGAGCGTCTTGACCGAGTCACGCCGCAAGACCATGCGTCCCTGCGTGACCAGATGCAGTCCATGCACGGAATCGCGCAGCAGGTCGTACGCCGCCAAATACCCGGAGGCGGTCACACCTGACGCCTCGAGAGAAACAGCGCCCCCAGTGTCGACAGTATCAGCAACAGTATTCTGCGTCGCCGAGGCACCAGGGGTCGTCATCACCGTCCCCGTTTGCCCGAGCGCGCGCGGGGCGACGCTTCCTTGCGCCGTGAGGACTCCCGCGAGACATCCGTAGGCCAGCCCTACGGCGCAACCGCGGCGCACCAACGGCAGGAATGGGACTCTCGAGACATGCGTCATGAGATGGAACTTCCAAGGCTGTATCATACGTTTGTCATAACCGGATCCGAAGCCCGGCCTTCGTCTGCCGCCCAATAACGGCAACACCGCCGTCTGCCGCATACGAATTCGCGAGATTTTGGATCTGCAGCACACCATCCGCGTGCGCCGAGAGATGATGGGTCACATTCAGGTCGGCCAACAGATACCCGGGGAGCGACATCTGAGTCGGCCCAGGGTTGATCCCCCCGCACGTCTGCCAGAGTCGGGTCAATGCTCGGCACTCCCGATAGCCTTTGGGATCAACATCGCCATTCAGGATCCCTTGTCCTTGCAGATTCAGCGCGACACTCGTCCCACGGCGGGCATACTGCACACTGCCCGCGAACGTGTGCTCCGGAGTGTTCATAAAGGCCGCACCGGGCACAAGGATGGGAAAGAACTGCCGATACCTGGGTGTGATGCCGATCACCCGGCTTTTCGTCCACGAATAGGTCCCCGTTGTCGTGAACGCCCCGACATTCCACGTCCCCTGCACCGACATCCCGGAATTCCGAATATCGGCGGCATTCACGTACTGATGTTGAGTACTCCAATACCCACACGGGTAACAGTTATACGGATCATACCCTCCGCCAAACAGGTCTCGCGCCGGAATGAGCGAGAGCACGCTGTCGACACCACGCGCCTGCTCGATGATGTTATTGACCGTCTGATTGAAATACGTGAGGGACAGCGATCCCCGACTACCGTAGTACAGATCCACACCACCTTCTCCACCTCGCTGGTGCGAAGGGAGGAGATTCACATTGGGCAGGATCCAGAAAAAATCATGGTCATAGCCTCGGAGGATGAAATTTTGACAGTACGTGGGCCCACCATCGCTACACTGTGAAATCCCTTGCATCTGTCCTCTGGCCGGCGTCTGCGTTGCAGTGCCGTAACTCGCCCGTACCTTCGTGGTCAGTTGCCCCAATTCTCGAGTCACCGCAATGCCATAGCGCGGCGTCAGATTGGGATTCACGTTCGCGCCGTACTCGGGATTCCATTCCGCCCGCACCCCGTACGTCACGAAGACTTGGTCGAACATACCAAGCTGGGCTTGGACAAATCCGCCCCGGTCATGACTGGGGATCCGAGAGAGAAAGCTACTGAGACAACACCCCGTCTCCGTCAGCGCAGAGACATTCATATTCGATGATAGGCTATGCCAGCCGTCGGCCCCCACTGTCAGCACCCCACGCAGCACCGAGGTGAGCGCACCCTGCACGGTCGTGGTGTATGCGACACTCGTTCTCGTGGTGAGCCCTTGTGTAAAGACGGGGAGGGAATCGCTGGGATCATTGTTGAACTGCGGTGACTTCATCAGCGTACTCTCCAGCGCATCAGACCCCACGCGCACCGTCTGCGTCCACCACGACCATGGGGTCAGTGAGACCTCGAGCGCCAGGGTCTGCCCTTGACTCCGATAGGTCTGTTGTTGCTGGTAACGATAGCCGATCAAATTCACATTGTTCAGTCCTTCTTCTGTGCCATTGGCCTTCCGGGCATCCGTATCGCCATTCTGCCAATTGGTCCCCTGCGTGCGGCGGAGGCTCCCGTCCAAGGTGAGCCGCCCCTGTTCCACCCGAAGGCCTGCAAATCCACTCGTGGTCGCCTGATGCACGGCCGGCGTCCACGGCCCGAGATACGTCCACGATCCGCCCGTCGAATACGAGATGCCGCCCTGGGTCCCCGATACTTGCCCCGAATAGTCATGCTGTGGCGTCATGGCCGGACGGAGGCTGTTTTGGATGAGCCCGCTTTCCAGGTTGAACGTGAGCTGCGGTCGTGGACTTCCCCGCTTGGTAAAGATCTGCATCACACCATTGACGGCATTGGCGCCATAGATGGTCGACGCCTGCGGCCCCGGGATGATTTCGATCCGTTCGATACTGCGGGGATCGATCAAGCCCAAGTACGACGGATCCGCCAGCTCGACCCCATCGACGTAGGTTTTGATCGGTGTATTCTTGAACAACACTGCACCATCATTGCCATCCACCTTCGTGTTCCCCCGCGACAGCATGATGACCTTTCCGGGCTGGACCCCGCCGGACCCCTGATTCTGCGCCCACAAGCCCGGCACGTCGCCCCGAAAGAGCTGATCGATATGCGTGATCCCCCGTTGCTCCAGTTCTTTCGCCGTAATGACAGTGATGGCATTCGGCACCGCCTTGAGCTCCGTCGGCACGACAGTGCCGGTCACAACGACTTGATCCAGGGTATTGACGCTGGACCGCATCACAATGTCCGCCATCGCTGTCTCTCCATCGACAACGGTGACAGAAAGCGTCGTCCGGGTATACCCCAACAACCGAACCCGAAGCACATGCCGTCCCGCCGCGACCGTCGTGAGGCGATACACGCCATCGCGCCCGGACACAACACCTTTCTTGGCGTCGTCCACCGTGATCGTGACTCCGGACAATGCACGTTTGGTTGCGGCATCCGTCACCGTCCCCGTGATGCCTCCGGTCGCAAGAGCGCTTCCCGTCTGCACGATCAACACGTTGCCATTCTCGCGTACTTGTGCGGCCAACCGTGTTCCACGCAATGCCTCACTGAACGCGTCCGCGACCGAGACTTGCCGCAGATGCACCGTCACCAGTCTCTGCGCCGGAATGACGGTCTCGTCGTACATCGGCACCAACCCCGCCTGCTGCGCGATCAACTGCAACACGGCGGGCAACGCCATGTTCTCGGCATTGATCGTCACTAACGTCGTCACCGGCGCTGGCTGCACAACCGCCGCCACGGTCTGCGCCCGTCCGACCGACGGCCCCAGCATGATTCCAATGCTCCCCGCGAGAGAGAATGCGACTCGCCGAACGGTGTTACTTCCCATAGTGCGCCTCCGAAGTCCACGTGGAATTCCTGCGTGCCGGCGCCTGCGATGTGCTGCGGCCCGGCACGATCGTGATCGTCTGTCCAACACGGGTGTAATGCGCATTCAACATCGTCACCAACTCGTCCAACACTTCAGGGAGCGCCTGCCGGTCGCTCATGACACTCCAGTGCAATGGGTGCTCACTCAGTGCAGAATCCGGGATCGAAAGCCCAACGCCATAGGCACGTCCAACCTCAGCGATGACATCGCGAGCCGGAGTTCCGCGGAACACCAGTCGTCCATGCGCCCATCCAGCATAGTCGTCGACGGGAACGTTCGGCGTCACCGACAACACTCCGGAATCCGCAATCACGCCAACCATTCCAGCTGTCAGTGTCCGGCAGGCATTCGCAGAAGAGGGTGTTGCTACTGCCGATATGTGAACCGCACGAACCGCTTGCACCGCGACACGCCCCGACACAACCATGACCTGCGCGACACGCTCGTCATCGCGCTGCCGTACGGTGAACTCAGTGCCAATCACGCGTGCGACCGCACTCCGCGTCTGCACAACCACGGGCGTCTGCGCCACGTGTACCACTTGAAACAGCGCTTCCCCACGCACAGTCACCGTCGTCCCCTGACGGGCGACATCTTCCGTCACCGTCAACGTGGTCATCGGTGCCAGCGTGATCCGAGTACCGTGCGCCACGACGACCGTCGTCCGCTCTCCAGATGCGGTCGCGTACGTTCGTGTCGTCGGTGCAAGGGTTGGGGTCACGACGTGATAGCCGATCACACCAAGACCGAGGGCCAGCCCAATTGCGGCAAGACTGCGCCAGACAGACCGGGGAGCGTGGAACGCTCTCGAAAATCTCTGTGTGTTATGACGCGCTTCTCCGCCACTTCTGGGATGCCTGCTCCGAAGCGTCTGGCGACCCGATCTCTCGTGATCGTCGATTTGCTCCCATAACTGTCCGAGCGTCTGGGACGGATTTGGCGCCTGGGCTTCGACATCGCGCTCAGCCCACTCTTTTAGCCAGCCGAGGACCCGAACACGTCGCGGCTCCGAGAACAACGCGTTGGCCTGCTCAATCTCGTCAGGCCGGAGCGTATCGGTCAGATATCGATCGACGACATCGTCCTCGATCGAAAGACGCAATCCCGGCATCTCACCCCGGGGACGCGGCGCCGAATCGCGGTGTGCAGGGGGGTCGTCGAAGCGTGATGACATAGGCTCTATGTACTAAGTCGATCGAGCCCACGAAAAGTGCACTCCCCCCAGCCGATTTTCTTTTTTGTCCCTTTTGGAAGGGCGTCTAGCCGTCGCGGAGCCCTTCCAGCGCCGGCCTGATCCGACCAATGGCCCTCGCCAGGATGGTTCGGATGCGGGTTTTCGAGACGCCGAGATCCGAGGCAATTTCATCCAACGTCATTCGATCGATCCACCGCATGGTCAGGACGTCGCGATCGCGTGGCGAGATCGCGGCGAGCGCGCGGTTGACCGTTCGTTCGGTATCCGCCTCATCATACGCCAACTCAGGACCGGCGATCTGGCCAATCGCGGGGAGCTCTGCGGCATCCCGATCAACAGCAGCCTCCATTCGTGTGACGACTGTGGCGTGCCTGATCTCGTCGTATACCTTCTTCCGGACCGCGCTACGGAGGTAGAAAATGATCTCTCCTCGAACGGTGAACATCGTCCGCCGAGTCCATACGGCGAGAAATACGTCGTGCACCAATTCCTGCGCACAGCTTCGTGACCGCGTCCACCGATAGGCAAAGTGCCACAAGGTCTCGAAGTACGTCAGATAGATATCCGACAACGCTCGGCGCGCTTCCTCAATGTCACTCCCCTGCAGAGCACTCAGAACGTCGTTCGCTGACCGGCCAGCGATCACTGTCTGCCGAGCAGGTTCTTCCACCACAGACGTAGCCGTAGGCGGGACGACGGCGTCAGCCTGGCGGGCGCGCCGGGCGCTTCGCGCCGGCCGATCCCCGCGGTCACCCGCGGCGGGTGTGAGTCCGAAGAATCGAGGAAGAACGAGAGAGAACACCGGTCAGATCGAAAGGGATTCTCGGACTAAACTACGATGTGAAACGCAGAAGAAAAGAGTTTTGTTTTGCTCGCGAGGATGAAACGTTGTCGGCCAGCGCCATGTGGGAGATTTACATCGAGTCGGCCAAACTATTGAAATTGAACTCCTTGATCATTAACGGCGGTACCACCATCGGAGCGTACGGCCATTGCTGTGATCGGTGAATAGGAGGCCAGCTCGCCGATTTGACAATCCATAACAGTTCGTTCCCTGTCGGTGGAGAGTAGCCGAAAGCTGCTCGCACCGGAGTGCCAATCGCCTCGACTTTGTTGAGCGCGAACATCGGCGAGTCGAGAAATCGAAAATTCTTGATTGGACGATCGATCTTTCCGTGACGAATGAGAAAGGATCCGTCCCGAGTGACGCCGGTCATCAGTGCACTGTCGCGCTCCACGAGTGAAACGTTGGAAAACCGGTTCACGTAGATCCCCAGCGGACAACCGGCGATCATCTCCTCGATGGAGACCGCAGGCATATTTGAGGTCACATGTGCGGAATACGGTAATTCCGAACAGGATTTGGGTTTGCCGCGAACCAGGCCATATTCGGACAAATTCACCAGGACGCCGTTTCGAATGAATTGTGTGGCGTACGTCGGGAGGCCATAGTACCCTCCGCCTTCCTGTATGAACGCAGGATAGCCTCCCATCGGATCATCGGGGTCCGAATACATGGACAGTCGCGAATCGATTACGCGCTCTCCAATCCGGCTCCGTTTATTGCTCGCACGCGCCGCGGCAAACGGCCCTCGCCCAAGCGCCGCTTCCTCCGCGGAGAAGAGCTGCGCCATAGCGCGCATGAGCTGGGCAACGGCCGCGGGTCCCAAAATCGTGGTGTACCGTCCAGGTTCGAATGCCACGGTATTACGACTACGGGTTGCGACGTCGATCGCCGTCGCGGTCACAACGTCCGGTGTCATCTGTGTCCAGTCACGACGGGCTTGTCCTGCCCATCCTGACGCCGGATCATTTGTCGAGCGCGCAGTCACGGTCAGCTCTGCGTCGGTCTCACGGGCGTAAGCGGTAAGTCCCTCGCGATAGATATAGAGTGTTGCTCGCGCACTTACGCCGACCGTCGCGGCGCCGGTCATCTTGGACGCCACGAGTTGCTTCACGACGCGATGCGCCGTGTCCGCTCGTGCGCCCTGCATCGCGTCGACAGTAGCGGGGTACCACAGCGCTCCTTCTGGCACGGGTTGGGCGACATACCGTTGATGGAGGGGATCGTCAGGATCGTCGGGGTAAGCATCTGGTGGCTTAGGGAGTTCGAGCGTGTGGGCTTGCGCGATGAACCGGTCCAGGAGTTGGTCATTCCGCTGATTTGTCCCCAACACGAATCCGTATCCCCGGCCGAACCGTGTATCGATTCGCACACTCAACGAGTCGCCGTCGGTGGCCGAGAGGATGCGTCCATTCGCGACCTTCGTCATCGCCTGAACGTTCTGCTCGAGAAAAACACCGTTGGCACGCGCACTCAACTTTCCGAGCAGGCGTTGTCCAAACGCCACCGCTTCTTCCCGTGTGAGGACCGGACTCATTCAGCACTCCGCCAATCAAACAGATCCATCTGCGCAAATCGCGCCGGTGGGGCGTCGATGACTTGCGCCGTGACACCCCAGGGTTGGCCATGCATGCCGAAGTGAACAAAGGTGTCAGATGACGCGGCCCCTCCCAATGCTTGGAGGGATTTCCAGACACCGAGGACGGAGAATTGGATCGTTGGACGCCCAATGACTCGCCGTGTGACCCGTCCACGGTTGATTTCGAAAACCATCCAGGGATTCATCACGGCTGTCGCCAAGTGAGAATCGGAGTCTCCCATCTGGCCACCATGAATGAGATACCCGTGTTGCACCTGTCCAATCAGCGTGTCCAACGTTGCGGTTTCATCAACCCCGGGTGCCACGGTTAGCGCGACGCCAGTGCCGACCGGCATGTTGGCGGCACCCCAGGAAACGGCGGTACCGTGGATCTTCACCGGGGTTCTCGTCTCCTGCTGCAACTGCGCAGCCTGGCTTCGCGTCGCGAAATAGTTGACGATCCGTCCCTGTTGAATCACGGGAAAGGACGACGTGACGACGCCTTCGTCGTCCCACCGGGTCGCACCGTAGTGTGGAACGCTTCGATCGGCGGTGACCGTGAGGAGCGTACCAAGCTTTTGTGTTCCCAAAACTTCCCTGGGCGGGCCCAAAGGGCTACTTCCGACGGTATCGATCTCCTGCCCGAACACGCGTCCCAACTCGAGCCCTGGCAGAATCGTCGAGCCGATCATCGCGCCAACCGTCGTCCCATCAACCACGACCTCGTGACGTCCCACGTCGATCGTCGTTTCAGGAAGCCCCAAATACCGGCGACTCGTCTCCAGCTCCTGTTTGATCGATTCCTGGACTCGAGGTCCGACAAGTATCTCGAAGCCGCCGCTGCGCGGACGGAGCGTTGACGAAGCGAAGATGACTCCTTCCTGATACGATGTCCCAATATCAAGTTGTCCACCGGTTCGCACGTTGGTGAGCTGTTGTGTCACGAGCGACCCTTCGCTGGACGCGAAGACCCGCGTCTCCTTCGTCCACTGGACGTTCATCACGAGTCCGCCGTTCGGTTTCACTCGTTCGGCGGCCATCCCCAACGCCTCCAGCATGTCGCAGTGCGCATCCGGAGAAACGGCGAAGGGATCGATCTCGGCCGGAGTCGTCCACTCTCCTGTCACGATAGGAATCGGGAGGAGATCGGTCGCGGCACGACTATCTTTGGCGATGGCGGCCGCCGTATGAACCGTTCGCTGCGCGGCATCGACGACACCCTCGGCCGACGGATCTGCTCCAAACGCAAATGCCCACACGCCATCGTATAAGACGCGGAGCCCAAAGACGAACTCGAACCCCAACGTACCGGCAATGTCGCGGCTGAAGCTGATCGTATCCAGCTGACGCCGGTCCGCGATTCGCACATCCGCATACGACGCGCCCGCGGCCATCGCCGCGTCGATTGCACGACGCGCCAATCGATGCATATGATCGGTGTCGATCATATCCGGACCAAACGACTGTACGGAACGGAACGATCGCCGTGGAAGCGCGATGAGCGTCGTTGGTGCAAGACCGAGTCCGATTCCGGCAACAGCCGCGGACGCTGTCGCGAGAAAGTGCCGGCGCGTCGGACGTAATAGTTGTGCCACGCTATTCTCCCGGGTGAATCTGCGCGCGAGCTTGCGTATCAGCATGCGCGCGTTCCGCCACCAAATAGTACAGCGCCGTTTTCAAGGGGGCGAATGACGCTGGGGAATATCCGCTATGGATGTACCGCACCCGCCCCTGTCCATCGATCAGAAAGAACCACGGCATTCCTTGCACGCGATACGCCGCGAACGTCGGACTCTCCCTTGGCATCACGCCACCATCTTCAGTCGGATCTTTGGGTCCGGCCCACACTGCGATTGGAAAATCGATTCCTTTACGCGTCACATAATATCGAAAGAGATGCTGGGTTTCTTCCTGCGGCGACACCAACTGACTGCCCCAGTATCCTTCAGTTTGCGTCACGTACATGACCGAGACACCTGGAAGTTTCGCACGTGCCAATGCCTGCATCGCCGGCAATGCGTTCTGACAAAATCCACAACTGACGTCGCCGAACTCCAGGAGGTGAATCATCCCGTCCTGTAGTGACGCGACGGTCGCGCCCGGTGCAGTTGGAGATGTCGCCATTGGGGCCGGCATATTGTACCACTGCGTTGCAACGATTGGTGGCGCGACTTGTCCAAGAAATTTGCTCTCCGCTACCGCCTCACGGACAAGACCTCGCATCTCCGCCGCGTACGACAGCACGCGAGGCGCTTTCGCCGCGAGCCCCGGAGGCGGTTCCGCCGCAGCCAAGAGCATCGCGCTGACGGAATCGACCAGCCGAGGACCAGTCGGATCGCGAGACGTCGCCAACGCGTAGAGGAGCAGCAAATCGGATCCGAAGACACTCGTGCGATACTCGTACGAGATGGACGGCACTCGTGCAAATGCGGCGGTAGCATGGACGAGCACGTTCGTCCTGTCCCCGATCCGCAAATATTCATGCGCAAGCGTACTGTGCCCGAGGAACTGAGCCTCCGCGTGCGCCACGGGAAGCCGGTCGAGCTGCTGCTGATAGGCGACGGCGTCATCGAACCGGCTGGCTTTGGCAAACACGGCAACGGCGGTGCTCAACGTATACGCGCGGTCATCCGCCGAGAGCTCTGATGTCGCCAGCCGTGCCGCAAACTGCATACGCGCCTTCGCATAATCGCCGGCGACGACACAGAGATGCCCCATCGCATCGAGTTGCAATCCGGTCACGTTCGTGGTCCCAGGATGCGCCGCGAGCCGTGCCAGCCATTCCCGCGCGTGAGCCGTGGCAACCGCGTTGGTCGAATCCAGCGTCAACACCGTCATGGATTCTCGCACCATGCCGGCGTCCGCAAACTTTTCATCCTCAAGGGCGGCGACGTATTCGGCCGGTGTCACCAGCCGTGTGTCCGCGAGATCTACATTTTTGACGTTTACGCGTGTGTTTGCATTTGTGTCGACACTTGCCCGTATTGTCTCATCAGACGTCGTGGCCGGTGTGCCTCCGGCACGTTGCTGCGCAGAACTCTCGGACGACACCAACACATTTTGCATAACCACCGCAACGAGCATCCATCGAGACAACCGATCCAGATTCATAGTCACGTCAGTAGCGCAGGCGAACGCCAGCTTTTGTCTGCCGGCCCAATGTCGCGTACGTATTATCATATTCGTTCACATAATGGTTCGTGAGATTCTGGACCTGGGCGAGTCCCTCGAGCCGGGCGGTAAAGCGATGCGTCAAGTTGAGATCCGCCATCGCATATCCGCTCCGGATTCCGAACACATTTCCGCTCAAGTCCTGCCGTGCCGTTTCGATATACAGTCGTGAGTAGCTGAGCGAGTTTTGCAAATACCACGGTGTGTTCGTAATATCCACCCGCGTTTGCATCGTGCCGGTGACGTTCACGGTGAGAGACGTTGCGCCGCTGCCGTAGGTCATCCCTAATGCCCAAGTATGCTCTGGATTGTCCTGAAACGACGCACCTTTCCGGAACTGCGGAAACCGGTCCTGGCGCGCCGCGAACTGCGCGGCGACTCCGATCACCCGGCTCTTGGTCCACGAGTATGTGCCTTTAGTCGTGATCGGTCCGATGACGGTTGTCCCCTGGAGCTCCCAGCCCTGATTCCGAATGTCACCCGCGTTCAGATTCTCTCCTTGCAACAGATATTTGTATCCATTGGCGTCGCGTGAGGAGCCATAGGGTGGGTTTGGCTGTAACGACCGTACACTGTCGGTAAACACGCCGAGGACGATTTGATCGACGGTTTGATTGAACCGAGTCGCGACGAGCGAGGCGCGATTCCCAAAGTAGAGCTCGACACCACCCTCACCGCCTTGCTGGAAACTTGGTCCCAAGTGCGGATTGGGAAGACCCGACAGATAGGTGCCGTAGTACGGGTCCGTTATTAGTATCCCTCCCAGTTTTTGACTCACGAGCGGAGGGACAGTCGCACGACCGTAGCTCCCGCGAACTTTGGCGGTGACCGTTCCCAAGGGAGTCGTCAGGTCTCGCGTGAGTGCGACCCCATATCGCGGTGCATAATTTGGCTGCGCATCCGCTCCGTAGTTGGGATTCCATTCGGCGCGGAGACCATACGTGAAGAACACCGCGTCACCAATCCCTAGCTGACTTTGCAGGAACCCACCCGTGTTGTGGCCCGGTTGCCGAGACACCGCGTTGTATCCGCTGGACAAGTCGCCCGTGAGCACCTGGCCAAATGACTGGATGTTCGTGTTCAGGCTATGCCAACCGTCGACGCCCATGGACAGTGTCAGCCGGCTCCAGCTGGTCGTGGGCGCTTGCATCGTCATCGCATACTTCAACGATGTCCGTCGATTCGTTTCGTCGACCATGCCTGCGCCTGTATCGGCCGGATATATGTGCGTGATCCCGGCGGTCCGGCTTTGCACGTCTGACACGTCTGTTCCGGCGACGAACTCGTGTGTCCACCATGATATTGGCGCATACGCCAATGTCATGCTCAATGTCTGCCCGGCATAATACTGGTTATTCTGGTGCGGAATGCCGTAGGACTGTGGAACGCCGTACGACCGATCCAATCCATAAACACCTCGTGCATATAGATCTGTCGCGACATCTTGTCCGGTCCCACGCTCGCGGTTGAACATGGTGCTGATGCGGACACTCACATCGGCGGTCACATGCCCGCGTTGCATCCGTCCGCCCCCAAAGCCACTCAGCGTTGTTTGCTGGATCCCTGGACTCCAATGGCCGATGTGATTCCAAGACCCACCCATGTTGTACGACCAATGCCCTTCCGTCCCACTCACCTGCGCCGAATAATCATGTTGAGGCGCGAGCGCCGAACTGAAGTTGTTCTGCAAGAATCCACTGAGCAGCGTTGCGGTAACCTGCGGGCGCTCTGACGTTCCGCGTTTCGTGAAGATTTGCATGACCCCATTGATCGCACCGGATCCATAAATCGTCGAGGCCTGTGGCCCCGTCAAAATCTCGATCCGTTCGATGCTGCGAGGATCGATTTGATTCAGGTACGTTGGATCGGCGAGCTCCACCCCGTCGACATACGTCTTGATGGAATTTGCCCCAATGGAGCCGCTGGCGCCGGCCCAACCGATCGGGCCTCGCGACCACATCACGACTTTCCCAAGTGGCGCATGTGCACCCTGATTGATCGCAAATAACCCTGGCACATCGCCACGAAAGAGTTGATCGACGTGCGTGATTCCGCGCTGTTCGAGATCCTTGGCGGTGATGACGGTGATCGCGTTCGGAACGCTTTTGAGATCCGTTGGAATTACCGTACCGGTCACGACCACTTGATCCAATTGATTCACACCAGGCTCGAGCGCAATGTTGAGCGTACGAACGCCGTCGTCGGCGACGTCGACACGTCTCGTTTGCCGTTGGTATCCCAGGCTTTTTACGACCACGGTATAGGAGCCCGCCGGAATATCCGCCAAGACGTACGCTCCGTCGCTCTCTGTCGACACGCTCTTCGTCGTCCCTTCGAGAGTAACTCGAGCCCCATGGAGCGGCCGTCCGCTCTTGGCATCGGTCACGTGTCCGCGGATCGTGCCAAACGCCGCACGCCCTTCTCCACTTGATTCACTCCGGCGCGCAACGAGCACAAATTGGGCTTCGCGCTCGGGGATCAGTTGGAACCCGGTCCCTTCCAATACTTGTTTGATCACCGTACCACACGGAACATTGGTTGCGCGCAACGTGATCGATTTGGACGATTGAAGAATGATATCACGCCGGTAAGCCACCGTGAGATGTGCCCTGGCAATGATCACGTCGATGGCATCCGCCAGCGACGACCGGTTGAAGTTCACAGTGACAGGTCGGTTCAACAACACCTGGGCGGCGCTGAGATCATCGGTCGTCGGCGGCGTGGTCGCCACGTCTTGGGCCGTGAGCGACGCAGCACGGCATATGCCGATTGCGAACACGAGAGTGCTGACCAATCGAAGACTCCTCATCGGCCTACCTCCATTCTGGGATGTAAATGAGACTTGGTATCAGTGCGCGTCGGAACAGGAGTACTCAGTATTCCCCGTGGGTGCAGCGTCACCACGCGGTCGTGGAACGTCAGCGTCACATCGAGAACGTCCGTCAGCACGACGAACATCCCACGCTCGGATTGATGCTCGAACGTTGCCGACAGACGCCCTGTCGCGATCGTGGAATCAGCCAGGCGGAACTCGAAGCCGTACCAACGTCCCAGCGCAGCAAGCACGTCCGGAATCGGCGCGCCACGGAAGACGAGACGCCCCGTTGTCCAACTCGTGTACGCCGCTGAATCCTCGACTGGGAGGATGACCGCATTGGAATCAGACATCAGTACCCGACGCCCCGCAGTCAGGATCAACGGCGAGGACATTTGCGATCGTTTTTCAGGGTGGAACGCGAGAGAAGACGATGCGACAGCCACTTTTCCGGTCATGACAACCACTTGGACGTCATGGTCGGTAGGATAGTGTTTGACGTCGAACATCGTCCCCATGACGCTGGTCGTTACCGCACCACTCTGCACGAGGAACGGTGTATTCTCGTGATGAGCAACATCGAAGTACGCTTCGCCGGTCAGCGTCACGCGACGGCTCTCGCCTCCGAATCCTGCGTCGACGACAAGCGTACTTTGTGGTGCGAGTACCACCCGGCTTCCGTCGGCGAGTACGACAGTCGCGCATTCACCACTCCGCGTCGCATACCGGTGGCTCTCACGCTTGGGTCTGATCGTCTGTCGTACCCCCAGAGCGACGAGCAGCGCCGCAAGTATTGCCCCAACCACTGCGTATCGTCGCAAGGGCTGGCTTCCCAGTGTGCGGTTCCCACGCACGGCCCATTGCGACGAGGATCGTCCCATCCGCACATACTGCCGATCCACTTCAGAATTGATCGCAGCCTTCGCGCTGTCCGACTGAGCATTGGCGGGCCGATACATCCACAGCGCGCGGAACACATTCCACGAGTCGTCAGTCGCCGGTCGCTGCGCTCCGAAGGTGACCGTGGCACGACGCACCGCCCCGACCCCGGCCTCAACCTCAGGCGATGACGCGAGGAGCTCAGCCACCTCTCGTTGTTCATCGGCCGAACATTCGCCGGCGAGGTATCGGTCCAGAAGCGCCAGCGTCGCGGCTGACAGTTTGGATTCACCCGTCATGCCCCTATGGACCGTCAGTCACGCATTTGGGGACATCGCGGGGCGCGCGACGACGCGCGCTGATTCGAACAATCGTTCGATTACAGTCCTTTCACGTTTTCGAGGAGCGGCCGCAGGATCTGCTGCACGCGCTGTCCTAACTTTTTCGCGGCGTCCCCGGACATGCCAAGCGCTGCGGCGATCTCGCCGTAGGTTAGCCCATGCTTCCACCGCAACAGGACCAATGTCCGCGTTCGCTCGGGCAACGCTTCGAGATATCGCCGCACGTGTGCGTCCAAATCCGCCTCCAACAACTGCGCATCGGCGGCGGGAGGGACGTTGCCCAACGCCGGGACGTCGTCGTTGTCGAATGTCATGGCGGCACGCCGAATGATGCCCGCATGCCGGAGGACGTTGAGCGCGCGATGCCGCACAGCGCCGAACAAGTATGTCGGGAACGTCCCCGTCAACGTCAACGACGCGCGCCCTTCCCAACAGGCGCGGAAGACGTCGTGCACGACATCCTCCGCCATGTCGTTGTCACGCACATATCGATAGGCCACATCCCACATGGCGGCGTGATAGGCGCGATACAGTTGCTCGAGCGCATCCGGATCGCCTTCCCGCAGCCGTCCCGCTAACGCCTCCTCGGCCGCCACGCGAACATGATGGCTCGATGACGGACCTGTATCGTCGGGGCCGAGGGCGGCGAAGAGGTAGGCGGCGTTCACGGTGCCCAATTTGACATGGGGACCACGAATGCGCTATGGCAAAATGCATCAACGCAAAACGCCAGAGCAAAAACGCTCTGGCGTATTCAGCAGAAGGAAACTATTACGACACGGCCCCCCTCGACTCACACCGCGTCGATCAACGCATTGAAATTGAAATCCCGCGCCATCAACGGCGGCACCACCATCGGACGACGTGGCCACTGAAAAAGCTCCGACTCCCAATCCTGCTCCGATCGCACCTTTTCCTGAACCGTCCATGGTGCGTAGCCATACGCAGCTCGCTGCGATGGGCCGATGGCAATGATGTTATTGAGCAGGAAAAACGGTGACGTCAAAAAGCGAAAATTCTTGACGGGGCGATCGATCTTTCCGTGCTTGATCAGGAAGCAGCCGTCTCGGGTGGCTCCGGTCGTCATCCCTGTGCTCCAGTCGATCGTGTCGACGCTCGAGAAGCGGTTCACGTAGATCCCTTCGTCGCACTGCGCGATCATCTGATCGATGGTCGTGTCGCCACCGTGGAGGCGAAACCCGAACGGCGTCTCCGCGTATTCCTTACCGTGATCCAGTGACCCGAGTCCGTACGCCAGGTTCTTCAGATAGCCCCCTTCCACCCACGTCGTCGGATGATTCGCGTACCCTTTGGCGAACCAGGGGCGGAATCCTCCGTCCGGATCGGACGGGTCGGAGCTGATCTTGACCCGGGGGTCGAACATGTGCTCCTTGAACCGGCTTCCCTTCATCTGATGCGGGACTTTCGAAAATCCGGTGTCGCCCATGTCGCTCGCTCCGCCATCGAAATGGAAAGCGAAGAAACGCATCAATTGCACGACCGCGCCAGGGCCAAGAATGGCGGTACGGCGCCCAGGCTCCAATGCTTGCGGATGCAAGTTGCGCGCGGCGATTTCGACGGCCTCTTTGGCGATGCGCGTGGGATCGATTTTTCCCCAATCACGCGTTGCGACGCCGCTCCAGCCGCTCGTTGTTGCGTCAGATGGGCGTGCGGTCACCGATACTTCGCAGTCGGTTTCTTCGGAGTACGCAGACGTTCCGGAATCTGTCAGCACCGCCTCGGCGCGCGCCATCACCGAGACAAAGCCGGAGCTCAGGAACCCAGCATCGTGGACCGTATCGATGATTTGCGGAACCACGCTCTGTCGCGCTGTTGTGAATGCACCGATGGTGGACGGGGACCAGAGCTTCGCGTTCGCGTACGTATCCTGTTCATCCCACGTCCGAACGTGGATCTGTTCCTTCCATCCCAACATCTCCCGGCCAACCGCTTCGGCGCGGGTGACGAGCGTCCGGAGAGACGTATCGTCGAACTGATTGGTCTCGAAATAGACGAATCCATTCAGCGCATCACCGAAGGTTGCCCGCATCCCGATGCGGACCGTGTCACCATCGTCGGTGTTGCGCACCTGGTCCGACGCGATCTGCGTCATGCTTCTGGCGGTGTGTGAGATCGTCACCTGCGCCACCGACGCGGAGCTCAGCGACATCACCTGCTTGGCGAGACTGAGCGCCTGCTCTCGGCTCAGGACGGGACGCCCTTCGGCGAGACGATCGGCAAGCGGGGGAAGAATGAGACGGCGTGGCTGGGTCATGGACAGTGCGACAGCTGATGTGGCATCGAGCGAATAGGCGAGAACATCTCAGACCTGCGACGTCGAAACGACGTTGATCTCTTTGAACAGGGCGGCTGGCGCCGTAGAGACATACCGTGCTTCGACCCAGGGCACCCCTTTCGCCTCTGTGACGTCGCGCGTTCGCACCGTCGTCGAGTCGCCGAGGGCGGTCAGGTTCTTCAGGAACGACTGCGTGCTGAACTCGAGCCCCACACCAGTCAACCGGCGGACGATCGTCCCCCGTGAGACTTCGAACAGGCCGCCCCACGAGGAATCGAAAGCGCCGGACGTGAATTGCTGATCGGTGCGAATCCATCCGACATTGATGGCGACGATGCCACGCTGAATTTCCTTGCACAGCGCTTCGACCGATGCGGTTCGTGTTCCGGGCGTCATGGTCAGATGCGCCGACTGCACCTGTACCGGACACTGTGCCTGGACGGCAACGGCGCATCCGTTCGAGCGAACGGGCTTCCCATGCTGTTGATACCAGGACGCCAAGGAGGACACTGTGTGCGCGGTGGTGTGATAATCCGTCAGGATTCCATTTTGGATGACGGTATGTTCTTCGGGGGTGATGCCATCGTCATCCCATCGCACAGCCGTGGCGGATGGCATGGCGCGGTGTCCCACGACCGTCATCAACGGGCTCGCGACGGGCGTCCCCAGTCGATCGAAGGTCCACCGGCTACTGCCGGATTCTTCCAAGCCCAATACGCGATCGAGCTCGAGCGACGGACCGACCAGTTGTGTCAACACGTTGCTCATGATGTTTCCATCGAGCACGATCGGATATCGCCCGACGTCGAACGGACGGACCGGGAGTCTGACGAGCTGTACCGCTTCTTCCGCGTTCGCCTTGAATCGATCCGCGAGATCGGGGGTCGCGAGGACTTCGTAGCCACCCGACGCGCTGTGCAATCCTGGCACGGCAAGGGGAACGCGATATTGTCCGAACTCAGCCCCTCCCAGCGGTCCCTCTGTCGGAGCGACACGACAGAGATGCTGCGTCACCATCGTTCCGGTGCTCGTCGCGAAGATGCGGCGCTCCTTGATCCATTGCACTTCGAAGGTCCCATGCGCACCCGGAACACTTTCGACCGCCGATGACACCGCCGCCTGCAATTCGGCATGCTGCTGGACAGGAACGGTGAACGGATCGACGACAATGGGCGTACTCCACTCTCCTGTCACAGCAGGCGCGGGCGTCCAATCGTCCACTGAAGTCGCAGAGACGGTTCCCGTTCGTCGCCGGAGGTTTGTTTGCGCGGCGAGCCGGGCACTGGTCACCGACTCTCTCGCACAGAGCGCCACCGCGTCCGTCGCCGGCGTCGTGCCGTGCGCGAATCCCCAGTGGCCGTCGACCATTGTCCGTATACCGTAGGCACACCGGCTATACACCAAAACGCGGAACGATTCCGCGATCATCTGATAGTATTCGGAGACGCGGACATCGGCGTACGAGGCGCCCGCGCTTCGTGCCGCATCGAGACATTGTGTGGCCAACGCCTCGAGCGTCTCCGCGGGCACGGGATCCGGCAAAAATGCATCGACCGGAAGCGGCGATTGACGCGAAATGAGGACAGGCTGGCCGGCCCAGAGTGCGCGAGCCCCGAGGACGGTCCCCGCAACCGCGAGCGACGATCTCGTCAGGAACTCACGCCGATTCGGCGCATAGTTGATACCAGGCATCAGTGCGTGGATTCTTTTTGGAGAAACTCGATGATGTTCGCGATGTTCCCTTCGAGATCGCGTCCATATCCCGCGAGGACGCGCCGGATGGTCCCATGGCCATCGACGATGTAGAACGTCGGCTTTCCCGTCTGCGGATAATATCCGTCGCTCCAAGTCTCCGTCGTGATGACCGCGGCTTCGCCATCGTCATCCGTGGCGACATGTTTCAACGGCATCGCGATTCCGATGGGGAACGTCGCGTGGAGCTTGTTGACGAAGTGATCGGCGAGATGCTCCGCTTCTTCTTTGGGGGGAACGATGCGGTTGCCCCACACGCCGGTTCCGAACGTCATGAAGTCGAACTCGACGCCGGTGTATCGTTGATGCAGCCGCTCCATCCCCGGCACCGCGGCGATGCATCCGCCACAGGTGAACGAACCGATTTCGATGACGCGGATCTTTCCATCGTTCACCGCGACGCTCTGCGAATCGTGGCTCGCGCCTCGATTGGCCCAGTAGTTGGCGGATAGGGGTTTCCCGGGCTCACCGACCCTGTCCGCCAACGCGATTTGACTCTTCATGAGATCCTTGTTCGTCTCTTCGGCGTACCTGAAGGTCGGATCGACGGCGAGCAACGCGGCGGGTGCCGCCGCATTCGCCATGAGCGACGCGTTCATCGCGCGAATCGTCGCTTTCCCATCCGGCATCCCGCTCAGCGCGTCGACGACGGCGGCGTAGGTAAACGGAATCCCTTGGCTGTACATGGATGGCTGGCCGCGCCATTCGTAGGGAATTTGGCCGACGATCGAAAAAGCGTGTGTCCCGGTCCGCGCCACATCGGCCGCGCGGCCGAGCCGGTAGTACGCATAGATCAGCGGCTTGCGCGCATTGAATTGCCAGAAGGCCGCACGGGGCCCGAGCGCGTCGAGTTGGGCGAGATATTGCTCCGCCGTCGCGAGGCGATTGGGGTAATCGGGACTCGCGAAGCTGCTCACCGCCGACTGCAACGTGTACGCGCGATCGGTGAACGACAGCCCTGGCGTGGCCAAACGGGCCGCGATCGTTTGTTTCGCGAGATCTTCGCGCCCCGCTAGTACGGCGATCGTGCCGTACGGATCCATTTGAATCCCCGTCGCCGAGGCGGATGGCAGCGCGGTGAGCCACCCTTGGGCACGACGCACTTCGAGGGCGAGTAACGAATCCTTGGGGTAGTGATTCTGCGTGACCAACGTGGAATGCTCTTCAGACCGCTCCCCTTCCATTCCCAGATTCACGAGCGCTTCGGCCGACGTGCTCTTCGCCGCCGGATTTCGCGCGCCGTTGAACGTGAGGTCTGGCGTCACCGCGATCTGCGCGGTGAGTGCCACGGGAAGGATGCCGAGCGCAATTCCAGCCAGCGCTCCGAGCGACCGCGTCGTGGCGCGGCGGCTCCAATGCCATGAAGAAGACAACATGCGTGAACTCGTTTGCAAAAAGATGAAGCGGGTTTAAAAGCGGACCCGGAGCCCGCCTTTGGTTTGGCGTCCGAGCGTTCCATACCCGGCGTCAAAATCGTTCGCGTAATGGTTGGTGAGATTCTGGAGCTGGAACACGATCTCCGTACTTCCCAGAATTCGTCGCGAAGCATTGAGATCGGCGGTGACGTATCCCGGATTGAACGCGACGTATCCGACGCCCCATCCCATGTTGGCGACGTTTTCCTGGAGCCGGATTCCGCCGAGATCGAGGTGCTGATAGAAGAAAGCGTTATTGAACACCGTGATCCGGGCCGTTCCATTGACGTTGAGCGCGACGATCGTTCCGCCGGCTCCGTAGGTCGCTCCGAGCGCCCACGTGTGCTCGGGAAGGAGGTCGAACGTCGCTCCGGGACGCCATTCGCGAACGCCGCGGGAGATAAAATATTGTTCGTATTTCGGGGTCCATCCGATCACGCGGCTCTTAGTGAAGCTGTACGTTCCACGCGTCGTGATGGGGCCAATGTTCATCGTCCCTTGGAGCTCCCACCCTTGGTTGCGGATACTCCCCACGTTCAAATTTTGATACTGGTACAAATATCCGTAGCCCGCCTGGTCTCGGCTGAACGCATTGGACGGAAAGGGAAGCAACGATCGCACGCTGTCGACGAGCGCGAGATTGATGAGTGCGTCGACGGTTTGGTTGTACCGCGTGACGATCAATGATGCACGGTTGCCCAGATAGAGCTCGAGCCCTCCTTCCCCGCCTTGCTGATATTCGGGCGTGAGCGCGGGATTGCTCCGTTGATAGTCGACATTCCCATACTCGGCGACCAACGGCCCGGCGAACACACCGAAGGCATCTTGGACCGACTGCGCATTCTTGGTGGTCACCGAAGGTGGACGTGTGGAACGTCCGTAGCTGGCACGAAGCTTCGCGGTGAAGGGCCCAATGTCGTGCGTATAGGCCGCGCCGACGCGAGGCGCATAGTTCGGCAGGGCGTCCGCGCCATAATTCGGATTCCACTCCGCGCGCACGCCGTAGGTGAGGAACAGCTGATCCAACATGGCCAGTTGCCCTTGAAAAAAGGCGCCGGTATTGTGCTCGGGTTGGCGATAGACGTAGGGATTTCCAGTCAGTGTTCCGGTCAACGACGTGGGGGTGACGACCACGGTGTTGCTCAGCGAGCGCCACCCATCGACGCCGCCGGTCACGGTCGCGTTCGCCAACGTCGTCAACGGCACTTGGAGTGTCGTCGTGTAGTGCATCGACGTCCGCGCACTATTGATTTGCACCAAACTGACGGTGGAGTCGGCAATCCAGCTGTATCCAGCGGCCGTGATGCGCCGTTCTCTGTTGGCGAGATCCTGTCCAAGCCCGAAATCGTGCGACCACCACGACGTTGGGGCGTAGCCAAGTGTCAGTCCGATCGTTTGTCCCGCCAACTGATTGTTGGCGGGACTTTGATGTTGTCCAAGACCGACGGAATTATTTTGCCCGTTGGTCAGCGATTTGGTTCCCGTCTCCCAAATGCCGCCGTGCTGAACATTTTGCGTCGTGCTCCGCCGGAGCGACACGTCGGTGTTCACCCGTCCCACGGGAGTCAGCGATTCGAGCCGAGCGCCGCCGAAACCGCTCAAGACGGAGGATTGAGCGGCGGGCGTCCAGGGGCCGATATACGTCCATGACGTTCCAGCGTTATACGAAATTCTCCCTTCGATGCCGCTCAGCTGGGCACTGTAGTCGTGCTGTGGCGTCTTGGCGTTCCCCACGTTCGTTTCGACCCAACCGCTCAACAGATTCAACGCGAGCTGTGGACGCGTCGTCGTTCCACGTTTGGTGAAAATTTGCATCACCCCATTGATCGCGTTACTTCCATAAATCGTCGACGCTTGTGGCCCGGTGAGGATTTCGATCCGTTCGATGCTCTTGGGATCGATTTGCGAGAGGTAACGCGGATCGGCAAGCTCGACACCATCCACATAGGTCTTGATGGGATTGGTCTCGGTGTTCGCAGTCACGTCGTTCCCCGTCCCGGCGCTCGACGACGATAGCGCGGTTGCGCCACGCGAGAACATCGTGACCTGTCCCAACTGTGTCTCCGACCCATTGTTCTCGGCGAACAGCCCCGGGATGTCGCCGCGGAACAGTTGATCGATGTGGGTGATGTTGCGCTGTTCGATGTCCTTTGCGGTGATCACCGTCATCGCATTGGGAATCGCCTTTCGCTCTGTTGGAATCACCGTTCCTGTGACGACCACTTGGTCGAGCTGGTTGGCGCTTTCCGACAACTCGACGGCAACGGTTGCAACGGCGTCGTCGGTCACCGTGACATTCCGGGCACTTTTGGTATATCCCAATAGCTTGATGAGGATCGTGTGCTCACCCGTGGCCACCTTTCCGAAATGAAACGTCCCTTTGTCGTCCGTGAGGACACCTTTCGTGGCGCCATCCAGACTGGCCGTCGCGCCGGTCAGTGGCCGTTTGGTCTTGGCATCGGTCACCGTTCCTGTAATCCCGCCTTGCGAGGTGGGATCGGTCGTCCGAACGATGCTCAATCGCATCGCCCCTCCGGAGACGACGCCGAGGGAGGTTCCCGTGAGGAGTTGATCCAACACCGTGCCTAATGGAACGTTGGTGGCATGGATCGTCACCGGCGCGGTATAGGCGTTCAGCACGGCTTCGCGATATTGGATCAGCACCTGTGCGCTCGCCGCGGCCGCGTCGATCGCTTCTTTGAGCGATCCACGCGTGATTTGCACGGTCGTCGTGCGCGAGAGCAGCGATTCCATGTTTCGCAGCTCCGCGTCGTGTTGCGTCTCTCCCGCGGCGACGCGGCGCTGCGCCGGAAGTGCCACAGCCATCAACCCGAATCCCAATACTACAACGACACTGCGTACGTTCATCGGCCGACCTCCGTATGGGATGGATACATGTTCTGATGCCGCGGCGATGCTTCGCGGGATGAGGATCCCGTACCGCGTTTCGTGTGTACGGTGACGACTTTGCCGTCGACGGTCAGCTCGACGTCGAGAATCTGGCGCAGCGTGGCGAGTGCGTCTTCGGATGATCCTGTCTGCACGCCGAGTGTGACGACTTGGTGGGCGAGCGTCGAGTCGACGTTCTTGAACTGGTAGCCGTACCAGCGGCTGAGCGTGGCGAAGACTTCTTCCGCGGGCGTTCCGCGGAAGACGAGCCACCCTGATTGCCACGCCGTAATGTCTGTGGGATCGCGCGTGATGACGTCCGAGGAATCGGCAAGCATCATCGCCATGCCGGCAACGAGTGTCGATGCTGGTGCTGGATCACCTACACGTGTCGTTCCAGCGACCGATACTTTTCCCGTCACGACGGCAATGTGCGTCGCGCGATCGGCGGCGTATCGGCGCACCGCGAACGTCGTTCCGAGTACGCGCGTCGTCGATTGCGCGGTACGAACGACGAATGGGATTCCGGTCGTCCTCGGAACGTCGAAATACGCTTCGCCAGTGAGCGACATCTCTCTCGTCGTCGTACCAAAGCCGGAGGCGAGTCGCAACGTCGTTTGTGGCGCCAAGAGCACGTGGCTGCCATCTGGCAAAGTAATGTTCTTTTGTTCGCCAGCTGTCGTCGTGTACCGCGCTCCATCGAGCTCGTGTGCTGCGTTCCCTGGCGTATGCGTGAAGACACCCTGGCTGAGTGCCACAGCGATTCCCCCCACGATTGCTGTGGCACTCAGCCAACGCGACCACGTGTGCTTCTCGTACCGGACTGCACGAATCGTGTGGCTCGAGCGCGAGGTTCGCTCCGCTGAATTCTTCTCCAGAATCCGCGACAGCCGTTCGGACCATTCCGCCGGAGACGCTTCGTCGTACTGTCCTGCACGCGCCAACGCTCGCGCCAGCCGCCGATCCGTCTCGGATAGTTCGTCTTCTGCGTGAGTTGCGTCGTGCGAAAGGGGCGTTCCCACTGCTCGTGCAATCAGAGCGGCGAGCCGCAGCTCCGCATTTTCCCGAGTATCGTCAGAACCAGCATCGTAGCGCATCACATACTGACACCACGAAACGCGGTCCCCCCCCGCCCGATTTTTATGGGCGCGATGATCCCCTCACGGCCAATAGCCGCGAAGCGCCGCGCGCAATTGCGTGATGGCACGAGCGCGAGCCTTTTCGACGCCTTTGACCGTCATTCCGGTCATTGCCGCGATTTGCGCATAGGTCAATCGCCCAGTCCATGCGAGCCGAAAGACCTCTCCCGAACGACCGTTCAGGTCAAAAATGGCCTTTCGAACGATCGTTTCTAATTCGGCGTCGGTGACGGCTCGGTCGGATGATGGTGTCTGTCGCCCAACTCCCATCTCTTCACTGACCGTGCGACGCGTCTCCTCTCGGCGTGCCGTGCGGACGAGATTCTGCGCGGCATGGTAGACCGCCCTGTGGAGATACGCAACGACGTCATCCGGCACCTCCAACTCCGCTCGGCGTTCCCAGAGCCGAGTGAAGACGATTTGTACGGCGTCACGGGCGGTGTCGGGGTCGCGCACGACACTGGCGGCCACCCGCTCCAGCGGTGACGCATACCGAAAAAAAAGCGTCGCCATCGCGGCTTCATCACCCATCCGAAGACGCGCAAACGCCGCTCGATCCGACTCCTGCTTTGTCTCTTCCGCCGGCGTATTAGCGATGCGCCGCACAACAGGCGCTCCGTCATCAGGAACGTCCGGCGCCGACGCCCACCAGACTTCGAAGGGAAGAGTCATTGGATGCTACAAGCGGACGTGCATGCGAACAGTATTCGATCATGCACGCCCGCTGTCAACTCTTGTCACCTACGCGGCGGATGTACGGATCAGCCGCTCTAGTGTAGTTGTATCGCCGTTACACCGCTTACACCGTGTTCTTACACCGCGTCGGCGAGCGCGGAGAAGGTGAAGTCTTGCACCATCATCGGGGGAACGATCATGGGAAGACGCGGCCACCGCGTGCTCACCCCGATGGGCGGCCACGCCGCAAGCGCTCCCCACTCACCCGGCGACGGCGGCGTATACCCGAACGCCGTCCGGCTCGGCGTCCCAATCATCTCGATCTTGTTGAAGACGAAGATTGGCGACTCCGCGAAACGGAAGTTCTTGACCGGTTTGTTGATCTTACCGTCCTTGACGTGGAAGCAACCATCACGCGTCACACCAGTCATCATCCCCGTTTTGAGATCGAGGAGATCGACTTCGGAGAACCGGTTGACGTAAACCCCATCTTTGCAATTCGCGATCATCTCGTCGATCGTCGCCGTTTTGACGCCCGGCATCGGCGCGACGCGCAACGAGTGCGGATCGTCGGCGGCCGGTTTTCCCATCGAGAGATTGTAGCCGAGCCCGTAGGACAAGTCGGTGAGAATACCGCCTTGGACCAGATTTTGACGCGGCACCGGGAACCCTGGTGTACCACCACCGCCGACTTCGAAGAACGGTGGATAGCCGCCTTCAGGATCCTGCGGATCGGAGATCATCATCAAGCGACGATCGAAGACCTGCTCGCCGATCTTGTTCAACTTCGCGTCCATGCGTGCGAACGGCGTCATCTTGTAGACGTCGGTCAGATACGCGTCGAACATCATCGGCATGTGCCGCACGAGCTGCGCGACGGCGGCCGGTCCCAGAATCGCGGTGCGGCGTCCCGGCTCCAGGGCGACCATGTTGCGGCTCTTGTTCGCCATGTCGATCGCGTCGCGCGTGACCGCGCCAACGTCGAGCTTCGCCCAATCGCGATGCGCTTGTCCCGCCCACCCTGATGCTTTTCCATCGGGGGTGCGTGCAGTCACCGACACCTCGGCGTCGGTCTCCTGACTCCAGGACGTGAGCCCCGGTCCATACAACGTCATCGTCGCGCGCGCCGCGACACCAACGGTTGCCGCACCAACGAGGCCGGCGGAAGTGATCTGCTCGATCATCCCGGGGACGGTTTCGCTACGCGCCACTTGCATGGCGTCGATCGTCGAGTCGTGCCACAGATTGACCGGGAGGTACTCGCGCTTGTTGTACGTGAAGTACTTCGGATCGTCTGGATCGTCCGGCTCGTCGGGGGGACGAATCGGCGGCGCCATCGATTGCGTTTGCTCGACGACGCGACGCAATGTGGCGTCATCGAGTTGGTTCGTGCCGATCGTGACCGGAAGACCGGCGCCGAACTGTGAATCGAATTGAATCGCCAGCTCGTCGCCATCGTCGGTCGCAAGAACGCGCCCGTTGGCGACTTTCGTCACCGTCCGCGCGGTGTGCTCGATCTGCACGCCGACGGAGCGATCCTTGACCATGGCGAGCAATTTCTGCGCGAGCGTGGTCGCTTCTTCTTTCGTGATGAGCTTGCCGGCGCGAGGCGGCGAAGCGTTGGAAGCATTGTCGGCGGAATCCGCGGAACGCGCGTCGCTGCGTGCCGCATTCCCGAGCAATGTGAATGGGCGCGACATTAGCGGTTCCTCCCGAGCTGGATGAGATTGATCTCACGGACGTGCGCGGCCGGCGCGGCGACGACTTGGGATAACACCGATGCCGGTTGTCCGTGCGACGTATGCCGCGTGTGGATCTGCACCGTGTTGGCGTCGCCGACCGCGGTGATCGATTTCCACAACGTCTTGGTGCTGAACTGGAGACCGGCGTTCTTGAGGCGCCGGGTGATTTTTCCCTTCTTGACCTCGAAGATCATCGGCGGATAGAACGAGCCGCCGACGAGCTGATGGTCGGAGCTGACGTAGCCCGTTCCACGAATGAGCACGCCGTCGGTGAGGCGCTTCGTGAGATCGTCGAGCGACGCGGAGCCCGTCGCCACAGAAACGTGCACCGGCATTCCCACGGGAGTGCGCGTCGGCGATCCCGTCACCGAGCAGCCGTGCGATTTGACGCTCTTCCCTTGTTTCGCGTACCAGTTCGCGAGCGACGGCGCCGTGTCGCGCGTGGTGAAGTAGTCGACGACTTTTCCGTTTTGGATCACGGGGAAGTTGTCGGGCTCGACACCGTCGTCGTCCCACTTCACGCCACCGTAGTTCGGGTTGGCGCGATCGGCGCTCACGGTCAGCACGTTGCCGAACAGCGGTGCGCCGTTCAAGATCTCGTCCGGTGGCGCGAGGAAGCTCGTTCCCGCACCGTTCGCGTCGCGTCCCAAGACGCGCTCCAACTCGAGCGCGGGGAGCAGCGTGGCCGCGACGACGGCGCCCGTCGTCTGTCCGTCGAAGACCGCTTGGAAGCGACCGACATCGGCTTCACCTTCGGGATAGCCGAGCCAGCGCGCGGTTTCTTCGGCGTTGGCTTTGATCTGATCTTGCAGATCGGTGCCGAGCACGGCTTCGAACCCGACGCCGGTCGGTTTCAATTCGCCGAATGGCAGCATGGCCGGGAGCCCGATGGGGCGTCCGACCATCGTCGTCAATCCGGGGACGAATTGCGCGAGATGTTGCGTGACGAGCGACCCTTCAGTCGACGCGAAGACGCGCGTCTCCGACGACCATTTGAACTCGGGCATCATTCCACCGTCGAACACACGCCCCGCCGCATTCATGTACGCACCGAGCATGTAGCCGTGCTCGTTGGGCGAGATGGCGAACGGATCGATCCGGATGGGCGTCGTCCATTCGCCTGTGGCGACCGGTGCGGGAGCGAGTCCCACTTTCGGTCCCGACAGCTTGGTGAGGCTGCGCGCCGTCGTCACCGCTGCTTGGGCCGTTTGGGTCACCCCGGCCGGTGAAGGATCGGCCCCATACGCAAAAGCCCACGCGCCATCGACCTGCGCGCGAATGCCGTAGGAGTATTCGAAGCCGATGCTGCTCGACGGCACGGGTGGTTGATAGATCCCGATGGTGAACATGCGCCGGTCCGCGATGCGAATGTCGGCGTACGTCGCGCCGGCGGACTTGGCGGCTTCCATCGCTTGTTGCGCGAGGCGGCGCAGCGTCTCCGCGTCGACGACATCAGGCGCGAACTTGGAAACAGGCAACCGGGACTGTAGCGGGAGTGCGCGGACGCGCATGGCGTCGGCGCGACGGACCCCCATCGCCAGCCCAGCGGTGGCCATCATCGTGGTGGCGAGGAAGTCACGCCGATTGGAGGAAGGCATAAGAGAAAGCTCGTGGTCTGGGGAGGGTTACCGCGTCATCGCAACGGTGCCCGCGTTGCTGGTGTTGCTGGCGGTGCTCGTGAGCTGGCGGAGCCGCGATTGGATGACCCGCTCCGTTTGCTTGCTGTAGCCGCGCATGATGTGACGGACAACGCCTTTGCTGTCGACGAGGGCGTACATCACGCCGCCCATCGGATAGACGGTCACACCTGGATTATCGCGGGGAACCATACCACCCCACGGCTTCCGGTCTTTCGGTCCACCCCACAGCGCGATCGGGATGGTGACTTTCTTCCGCTCGACGTAGAAGTGCTTGAGATGTCCCGCTTCCGCGTCGGCTTCCATTGGTGTCGCGCCCCAATTCCCTTCACTGCTGGTCGAGAACCACGGTTCCGCGGCGGGGACCGCTTGCGCGAGCCGTCCGAGTCCAGCGACGCCGGCGATGCATCCTGGCGTGTTCATGGTGCAGAACTGAATGACGCGCACTTTCCCATCATTCAACATCTTGGCGCGCGCATTCGGAATACCAGCCTCTTTTGCGAGCGGATCGGGGAGCGGCGTGTTGGGCGCGGTCGTGTTGAACCAGAATGTCCCAATCACGGGCGGCGCGTCGAGACCCAGGTGCGACGTCAGATGCACGGCGTCGGCGAACATTTGCGACCAGCTGGCACCGTACCAGTAGTACGTCGAGTCCTTGGCGACGAGATCGGGCGACGGAATGGCGAGCGCCGTGAGCACGCGACCGAGCGAGTCGATGGTCGCGCGTCCGTGCGGCTGGTCGATCAAGAGATCGGCGTATGGGACGAACGGCGTTTGCATGTACACCATCATGCGCCGCTCGAACGGCATCGCGGGGACGAGCGCGAACGCTTTGCGGAAATGCTCGATGGCGTTGGCCTGCTCTTCGAGATAGTAATAGGCGTACGCCAACGCGATGTGGCCACGGAATTGGAACGTGATCATCGAAGCGGGGAGCGCGTCGAGCTGTTTCATGTACTCGAGCGCGGTCGGGACACGCTTGGCGTCGTCGACACCGGCGAAGGTTTCGACGGCCGTGACGAGCGTGTACGCTTTGTCTGGCAATGACAGTCCCGGTGTCGCGAGCCGCTCGGCGAACTGCTGCTTGGCGATGTCGTCGGCGCCGACGGAGACGTAGAGCTGCCCCATGGGGTCGAGCTGAATCCCTTTCCGTGGGCGGCTCTGGAGCTCGGCGATCCACCGCTTCGTCTGCGCGACGACGGCGGCATCGACGGAGTCGACGGGGAACAGCTGGTTTTGGCCGTTGACGGGGCTCAGGATGCCGGCACCGTACAACATCTGCCCGTATTGATATTCGGCGGGGGTGACGGGGAGGGTCTTATCCTGGGACCCATCCTGAGCGTAAAGGGGGCGCGCAACAAGGGGCGCCACGAGGGCGCTCGCGAGGGTACCCATAAGGGCGGTCGCGAGCACGGATCGTCTCGCCAGGGGATTGGCGACACAACGTCGAGATACTCTCACAGAATCCTCGATGAAGAACAGAAGTCCGGAACGGGTCCGGCCGCAGGCACCCGGGGGTCGGCGTGTTCCCTGCGCGCTGGTGTACGCACAGGGGGGATGCAGTGTTGGAACTACACGCCGAGCTGCCCGGGTTCTTCAGCGGGGTGAGAGGAAAAATGGGTCGATAAACGGCCGGTTCGGGTGAGGAGACGGTTCGAGCGTCTGAGCGCGCGTCAGACGGCGTCTGACAACGCGCTGAAATTGAAGTCCTGGACCATCATCGGCGGGGCGAGGACGGGGAGTGGGGGCCACCGCATCCATTCGCGCATTCCTGGCGGGACATTATATCCGAAGGCTACGCGTTCGGTGGTGCCGATCATCTCGAGTTTATTGAACGAGAAGAACGGAGATTCATGAATACGGAAATTCTTGATGGGTTTGTCGATCTTTCCGTTCTTGATGAAGAAACAGCCATCCCGCGTTACGCCGGTCACCATGCCGGATTTTTGATCGAGGAGCTCGAGGTGGGACAGCCGGTTGACGTACACCCCTTCTCGGCAATTCGCGATCATTTCCTCGATGGTCGCCGTTTGGACGCCGGGAGCCGCCATCACACGCACTGAATCGGGCCCGACGCATGGCGTCTTGCCTCGCACCATTCCGTAGCTCACGCTATACGCGAGGTTTTTGAGTACCCCATGATCGATCCACGTCACCGCGGGTGTGGGATATCCCCCTTCGTCGCCACCGTTGAAAAATGACGGGAATCCTCCATCAGGATCCGCGGGATCGGAGACCATCATGATACGCGCGTCGAACACCCGCATCCCCAACATGCTGGTTCGTTTTCGGGGATCGTTGAACAGTGAGAATGGCGTGGCCCCCATGTCCGTGTATGCGGCATCGAAGCCGCCGGCCATCTGGCGAACCAAATCCGCGACGGCCGCCGGTCCGAGGATCGCCATGCGGCGTCCTGGTTCGAGCGCAACGATGTTGCGGCTCCGGTTCGCCATATCCACCGCTTTCGCCACGACAACGTCGGGACGGATTTGGCTCCAATCGCGATTGGTCTGTCCACTCCAGCCAGACGCCTTGTTATCCGGTGTTCGCGCAGTGACGGTGAGCTCGGAATCGGTCTCATGACAATAGGCTTGCCGGCCATACTTGCTGAAGTACAACGCGGACCGCGCCGCGAAGCCAAGCGTGGCCGATCCCACGAGTCCGGACGCCTTGAGATCCTTCACCAATTTCGACAGTACGTCTCCACGAACGGAGTCCATCGCCTGCAAGGTCGTTTCGTGCCAGAGCGACACCGGGAGCAGGTCCCGGCGCCGAAACGTCAGATGATCCTCATCATCCGGGTCCAGAGGTGGAACGACCAGGGGCTTCCGGGGCGATTCAATGGCCGTGACATGCGAAAAAACGTTCGCCAATCCAGGGTCATGAATCTGATTGGTGGAAACGCCGACACCGATTCCGCTCCCGATGGCACTCCACCATCGGACGTCTATGGTGTCACCATCTTCGGTGTCGAGCACGGCACCGGCGGAGACTTTCGAGATCGCGTGTGAGCAATGCACGATCCCGATCAAGAGTTGCGGATGCTCCTTCAGGAGGCGATCCGCCAACGCAAAGGCTTCTTCGCGAGTGAACACGCGACGTGTCCCCGACTCGGGACGCACCGGCTCAGGCTGAGAATTCACGAGCGCCGGCATTAGCGGATCTTCCCGATGTTGGACACGAGATCGATTTCCTTGAAGTACATGGCTGGTGTCGTCACGACCATATCCCATCCCATGGGAACGGGGCCGGCGGAAACTCCTGTATTGATGGCGTGTGTCTGCATCGTGCGCGCGTTGCCGGCCGCAATGAGATTGCTGAATAATTTCTTCGTATTGAATTGCAACGCTCCTCCCTCCAACCGCCGTATGATTTTTCCGTGTTTCACCTCGAACAGCGCGTGCGAATTCGGCGCCATGTATCCGCTGATTAACCCTTGATCGGACATGGCTCTCCCATCGAACCCGCAGACGAGGAGCCCATTGTTGATTTGGGAGATCATCGAATCGATCGTCACACCATCGTCTCCCGGACTCACTGTCAATTCCACGCCTCGGCCATTCGGCACGTGGTGCGCGCTTCCCGAGACCGCCGAGCCGTGCAGTGGGATCGGCGTTCCCGTCTTGGCAGCGATGGGAGCCAGTGCGCCCGCGGTGGCACGAGTCGCGAAATAATTGACGACGCGACCACGATCGATCAGTGGGAACGCCGACGTGGCAACACCTTCGTCATCCCAGCGACGCGCCGAGTAATGCGGCGGGGTCGGGTTCGTCGACATCGACAATTGTGTCGAGAATACCTGTTGTCCGTGCACGTCGCCGACCGGTCCCAGATAGCTCGTCCCCTCACCATCAGCGTCATATCCCAGCACACGAGCGAGCTCGAAGGCGGGGACGAGCGACGAACGGATGATGGTTCCAACCGATAGCCCATCCATCGCGACTGGGAATCGCCCGACGTCGGCGGTACCACGCACGTATCGCGACAAGCGCACCGCATCCTCGGTCGCTGCGCGAATCCGGTCATAGTGGGCTTCGCCGAGCATGATTTCGAAGCCCGCGCTGCGGGGCTGGAATCCCGGAACAGGGAGCGCCACTCCACGCATCATCCAGGCGCGTGTCCCTCGCACTCCCACAGTTGGAATCACGTTCGTCAACCGTTGTGTGATCAACGATCCTTCAGAGGACGCGAAGACCCGCGTTTCACCCGTCCATCGAAATGACGCATTCAAGAACTGTCCGTCCGGAACACGCGATCCAGCATTGCTATATGCCAGGATCAACTGCGCGTGATCATCCGGAGGCACCGAGAATGGATCGATCTGCACGGGGAGGGTCCACTCTTCCCGCACGACGGGGACCCGCGCCATGGGAAATGGCTCGGAAAGCACGTTCGCGAGCCCACGCGCGGCCGACGTGGCAGAGCGCGCCGTACGGGTGATCTCGTCCGTGGTAAGGTCCGCACCGAACGCGAACGACCACGCGCCGCCACATCGGACGCGTACTCCGTACGCCATGCCCAGATACAGATTTCCACCGACGACGTTCTCCCACACTAACCCATACGTCATCTTTCGGACGTCGCTCACGCGAATATCCGCGTAGTCGGCGCCCGCGTGTATGGCGGCGTCGACGGCGGCCTGTGCGAGTTCCCGCAAGTGATCCGGCTCCACCATCTCCGGAAAAAACTTCGCGACTGGCTGGCGTGACTGCATCGGCAGCGCTTGCATGAACGTATATGTGCCGGGCATGCGCCGTATACCGAGACCAAGTCCGGCGAGCGCGGTCGACGATTGTGTCAGAAACGTACGACGAGAATAGGAATGCATTGGTTTGAAGAAAAAGAACGATGACATCGAACGGCTACATCGAACGGCTACATCGTGGGATGGCTCGTGGCCGGCGCGAGTGCCGTGGCCCCGTGCGTCGTCGGCTCGTGCTTCGCTTCCGCGGCGAGGTGATCGAGCAATTTCAGAATGCGATGCTCGTGCTGATTGCCGGCGCCGACGAAGACGTCGCGAATGATGCCACGGCCGTCGGTCACCACGAACATGGGATTTAGCCCGCACGACAATGTGTCGATGGTTGGTGACCGATACGGCAACATTCCACCATCGTCTTGCGGAGCTTTCACGCCCGCCCACATGGCAATCCCAAACCCGTAGCCTTGCGTCACGGTATACCAATGGCTCAAGGCGGCCGCTTCTTGATCCGGATCGAGCATCGAGGCGCCGAAGAATCCCAGCGTTTGCGTCGCATAAATCACCTGCACTCCCGGGGGAGCCTGCTTCCGGATCCGGTCGAGTCCTGGTAACGCGCCAATACATTTCGCGCAGGACCGATCGCCCAGCTGGATCAGGCGGATGACCCCATCGTCGAGCGCCTGCGCCTTGGCGCTGGGCGCCTTGGCGGCCACATCGGCAGCGGGCGCCGCGGTTGGCGCCGACATGTTGTACCAATGCGTCGCGTAGATCGGAGGGGCATGCGTTCCCGCGAGACGGACCGATCGGAGATTGGCTTCGAGCGCCGAGAGATTGGATTGGGTCAGGCGCGAAAGCTCCGGATCTTTTGCGACCTCTTCCGCCGGAACGGTCGCATGTTGCTTGAGAAACGTCACCATGGAATCGATCGCGGCGCGCCCCTGCGGCAGCGACGTCTCGCACTCCACGAACCACTGGAGCAGCATGGAGTAGACGTACACGTACGACCGGTCGCCGTACCGCATGCCGGGAAGCGTCGCGAAGGCCGCGCGCACCTGCGGAATGACGTTGGCGTTGTCACCCAGCAGATAGAATCGTTCCGCCAGAAACTCGTGCGCGGAGAATTTGATGAAGAAGAGATCGGTCGGTAGCGGATCTTGTGCACGCGGCTGTGACGGGAGCGCGTCGAGCTGGTGCATGTACTCCAACGCGATCTTCATCCGCTCCGGCCGTACCGTGTCCTGCCCGAACAGACGGATCGCCAACACGAGCGTATACGCCCGATCCCCAACTTCCAGATGTGGTGTCGCGAGCCGTGCGGCGAATTGCTGTTGTGCTTTTTCATCATCACCGACGCTCACGAACAATCCACCCAGCGCATCGATCTGAATGCCGTGGACCGGTTGCCCTTGCAAGCTGACCAACCACGCACGAGTTCGCGCCGCCAACGCGGCCGACCGGGCGGTGTCAGCCACCCGGCTACGACCGTCGTCGGTCAGCAGTCCCGTGGCATTGTAGAGCGTCACCCCACCGTAGCGTTCCATCGCTGTGAAGACGCCGGGCGCGGTGAGCGCCGCAGGTTGCGGCGCATTCGGGGGCGCCTGCGCGAACGAGGCTCCCGCGTATCCCACAACCATGCCAAAGGATCCAAGCAATCGTACTCTTTTCACAAATCCGCCGCACAACGTTTCCTGACATTTTTTTTCGTGACGCATATCCATCTCTCTCCAGTGAATACCGGGTTACCAAATTCTCGAACGTGCCGCCGGTGGGAGGACCATCGGGTCGCCCGGCTTACAACCGAATGCCTTCGCGAACGCCGGCATGTTGGCGAGGACGCCGTTGACGCGCCATCGATTGGGGGCGTGGGGATCGCGGTCCAACATGTATTTCGCGTGATTGGGACTACTCTTCGAGCGTTCCGTCGCCGCGAACGCGAGGAAGAACCGCTGCTCGGGAGTCATCCCAGCGGTCCGTCCGTGCGTGGACTTACCGATTCCACGCATGTAGACGTCGAACGCCAGGTTCAGGCCGCCGAGATCGGCCATGTTTTCGTTCAACGTTTTTCCGCCGTTGACGGGTTGTCCGTCCACGGTGAAAGCGTCATACTGGTGAATCAACTTCGTATACTCGGTGGTGAATTTCGTGTAGTCGTCCGGAAGCCACCAATTGTCGTGTTTACCGTTCTCGTCATATCCCGCCCCGTTTCCGTCGAACCCATGGGTCATCTCGTGCCCCATGATTTCCGCGAGTCCGGCATAGTTCTCCACGGCGTCGGCGTTGGGATTGAAGAATGGCTCCTGAAACAAAACGACCGGAACTTCGATGGCGTTCACCGTTGGGATGTACTGCGCGTTGACCTCGTACTGACGGAACAGCATCGTCGTTGTGTCCGGAGAACCGCCCATCGCCTTCATCGAGTTTTGATATTCGAGGTACCGGACCTTCGTCAGATTTCCCGTGTAGTCCGTCGGCGACAGATCGAGCTGTGAATAATCCTCGACTTTGTCGGCGTTGCCGATGCGGAAGCGCATGGTCATGAGCTTCTGCAAGGCATGTTGCTTCGTCGTTGGGCTCATCCACGGCAACGCGCGAATGCGGGTCGCCATCGCGCCGCGGAGTTGCTCCGCCAACGCTTGCACGCGCGCGATGGTGGCCGGTGTCGTCATTCGGCTCACATACGCGCGTCCCAACGCGTTCCCGAGCACTTGGTCGGTTTCCGCGACGCAACGACTCCCCCCCCCGTCGGTTGCTTTGACCCGCGTCGTGGAATCACTGGGGGGGGTGACCATGCAGCTGTTGTAGAATGTCCCCAGTACCCGCGTCACCGGATCTTTCGTCGTTGGTGCCGCGGCCCGTGCCTCGGTGAGAATTTGGAGCATCGTGCGCTGGACATCCCTGGCGACCAGCGCATAGTTGTCCACATGAATCGTGTCGTACTTGACGCCGAGTGTCTGTACCGTGTCGCTGGGGTCAACGGGTAACGTCGTCCGTTCGATCCAGTCCTTATTCACGGCGGTGAAGAAATCGGTGCAGACGCCGCCGGCGCTTCCGGGTGCGGGCATCTTGACGTCGATGGTGAATGACGAATCCGCGGCCGCCCTCGTATGACAATGAGTGATTGCCGCCGATGCGGCCGGCGATCGCAACGGCGTCGCGACGAGAAGGCCCCCAAGTGCGACACGCTTCCACCTCGCCCGATCCCCCGTGTCTCGCACCTCATCCACGCGAGCGGCAATGCGTCGTCGAATCTTACAAGAGCGATTCGAGGACATCGCCGATCATCGCTTCATTCACGCGGTTCAAATCCGTCACCATCCGCACGACACCATTCTTGTCGACGAGGTACACGACAACCCCGTAATAATTGTTCAAGGGAACGTACGCGTCGTCCACCGGTGTCGACCGGTCCATGATGTCGCCGTCGGTATTTTTCAGAAACTTGTACTCCGCCACCGCCAAAGTGACGGGGAGCTTGAGCGTGGTGAGGAAGTGCTCTCGTACGAAAGACAACACCGAGTCTTTGGGGAGACGCTGCCGCTCCCACCACCCATTCGTTCGGGTAAAGAACGTGACATCGACGGCCCGCGCGGCGTATTTCGACGCCAGCCGGCGGAGGATGTCATATTGCATCTTCTCCTCCCCCATCCCGTATTTCGCGTCGAACGCGATCAACGAAGGATGCCCTGGCTGTGGCCGAACGACCGGCGGATTGGCCCCCGTGTTCGACACCAGTTTCACGCTAGCGCTTGGCGCCGCGACACCGGCGCCATACCAATGGACCTCTTGGAGCGGCGGCGCGTGTTTCCCGATGGCAAGGAGCCGTCCACGAGTCACCTCGAGTAAGTCGTCGATGTAGCCATCATGTAACTCTCGGACAGTCGCATCGAGCGCCGTCCGCGCGCTATCGATCAGATTCCGCCGGATGAAGGAATTGACGCGTCCCAGATGCGTGATCCCCACTTCCCGCTCGAACGTGCTCAGAAGCTCGCGCGGGACGCCACGGCTGGCGGAGTATGAGGCCGCCCATTCACGCGCCTCGAGGTCGACGCTATCCTGGATATGCGCCCGGATCGCGATCATTTGATGCGCGAGCATCCGCTCGAGGACGGTCGTCCCCTTCTCCATGGCATCGAGCCGAGCGAGATACCGCTCCGCACCAGGAAGATTCGGCTCTGGGGCGCCCAAATAGGATGCGACAATTTGAAACAGCGCCCACGCGTTGGCATTCCACGTTTGACGTGTCGAACCTGGCGCGGGCATCGGGACCGGCAATGGCGACGAGGCCAGTATCGTGAACGCGCTATCGGCGAGCGCGTCCTCATGCGCCGCCAACGCGGCCTGGCCATATCCCAGAAGTTGTGACTTTGGAAGCGCGCGCAACGAGAATCGAGCGAGACACGCGCGAATCGCGGCGACGGTCGTGGCTTGCTCCCGGTATCCCGTGCGGGGAATCGCGACCGTATCCGCATCGTAGCCACTCCACCACTGTTGCTCGCGCCACAACGTGTGCGCCGCACACTGCTGTGGGCGTGAGTATCGGACGAACAGGTCTGGCGCGGGCGCGGGTGCTTGGGCGCTCGCCGTCGTGGTGAAGGCAAGGACGATGAGCGCGCACAGTCCACGCCATGCCGCTCGTGGCGAGCGGCGGTGCACGTCATCTTGATCTATATGTATCATCATGGGGCTAGCGTCGTCATTGTCGTCACCGGCGTCAGATCGCGTCGGACAAGGTGATGAACGAAAAGTCGTCCGCTCGAATCGCCGGCACGACGCGAGTGTCTCCCGGCGCGTATACACGTTGCGGCTCACCGATGTCCAACACCCGATTCAGCACGAATAACGGGGATTCTCGAATCCGAAAATTCTTGATGGGATGTGCGACTTTGCCGTGCTCGATCAGCCACAGACCATCCCGGGTGTATCCCGAGCACAGAATGGCGCCGTCCGAAGCCGCCTCGATTCCGGAGAACCGTGTGACGAGCACTCCTCGCTCGGTTTTGGCGATCATGTCGGCCATGCTGGTGGTCCGGACCCCGGGGATTGCCGACAGACGAAACGAGCTCGGACATTCGAGAGGGCGATCATGATCCAACGACTCGACCGCGTAGCCGACATCGTAACTCAACTCTTTGAGGATGCCCCGGTCGAACCAGGCGACAGGCCGATACGGCGTTCCACTCTGTGGAACGTACGGAAGAAATCCGCCCGCGGGATCCATCGGATCCGACTGGATCATCAGGCGACGATCCAGCATTTGTTCGCCGATTCGCGTCCCTCCATTTCGATGCGCGAAGGCGCCAATCCCCATCTCAGCGATTCGGCGACTCAATAAATGTTGGTTCCGCCCCTCGGCGTCGCGCTGCGCTGGAAGCGCGCCAAAGATCGGGGCGAGCAAGTCGCCGACCGCTTGTGGCTCCAGAACGACGGTGTACCGGCCCGGCTCCACGGCTTGCGGTTTGAGGGAGCGTTGACACTTGTCCAGCGCCACCGCGGCGATGGCCGCTGGATCGATCTTCGTGAGATCAGTATGATTCGCCCCCGCCCATCCCGACGCCGTTCCCTGCGGATCGCGGACCGTAATCGAACATTGCGCGGTGGTCACCGGATAATAAATCGATACGCCACTACCGGACGTGATCGTCATGTGCGTATCGGCGGTGACCTCGAACTGTCCCGCGCTCATCAGTCCCGCTGCCTCCGCCGGAGCGATCAGCGACTCCACCATGCCCGTTCGCGCATCGGCATCGTACGCCGCCGTCGCGTCGCTCCAGAGGACCGGCCGAAGCAACGGGAGCGATCCGACCGAATTGTGCGGATTGCTGATGTCATCGATCTTGAGGATCGAGAGCCCTTCTTCCGCGGCCTGGATCGCGTCACGAAGACCTTCCGGATCGAGCCGCGTGGTGAGCGACCGCGCCCAGTTCCCACGAATGGAGCGGAAAATCTCCAACTCGAGGACGCGCATCTGCGTCGACATGGCGATGCGATTCCGAGCCCAGCTCACCCCGCCGACGCGGCGGCTCCGAACGATCATCGACGTCTCGCCACCGCCGGTGGTGAGCTGGCGAATGTTCGCATATAACGCGCGCCAATCCGATTCCGCCGGAACGTCGGGAAGGGTGACACGCCATGTGGAATGCCGTTCCGACGCGGTGCCAGACACCTGATGCATGGTGATGGACATCAGGCTTTCCTACTCCGATTGAGCAGGCCGACATTCGTCACCTTCATCGGCACCGCCGACACGGTATGTACGACGTTGTCCCGATCGTCCATTGGGTTTCGATGCCGCGAGCGATACAGCCCGAGCGTACGAGCGCTCGTTTGGCCGCCAATGACCTGAACGTTTCGCCAGAGCTCCGGCGCGCGGTAGATCACCTCGGAGCTCCGTACGATTCTCCCCAAGACGCCATTCTCGATTTTGTAGACGTGCTCTCCGCGGAGACTTCCGGTGAGCGCCTGAAAATCCGGCAAACAATATCCCCCGATCACGGCGATTCCTTTCTTGATACTTTTGACGAGCGCTTCGAACGTGAGCGATTCGGCTCCTGGTTGCATCACCAGATTGGGATGGCATTGCGTCGGAGGCGTCGATCCTCGCGTCCGCGCGCATCCGTTCGACAGCATCGGTTTCCCCAAACGCTGGTACGCGGGGGCAAGCCATCCCGCGGATTCACGCGTCGTCTGGAAGTCGGTGAGAACCCCATTCGTGACCAACGCGGTTTGGCGCGGTGTCACCCCTTCATCATCCCATTGCACGGTCGCGGCGCCTCCCGGCATGGACCGATTCGCCGTCACGGTCAGGAGAGGGGCGCCGACACGCAAGGTTCCCAACATATTGACGGGGTCGTTCATATAAGACGTTCCAACGGTATTGGCGAGATACCCCATCGCCCGATCGAGCTCGGTCGCCGCGCCAATCGTGCTGTCCAGCAGTTGCGCCGTGGCTCGAGCATCGAACACGACATCGTAGCGCCCGACATCCACTGGATCGCTCTCCCGCCGAGAGAGGAGTGCTTCATCCAAGAGGGACCGCGCACCGTCTTCCATGGAGAAATTCGCGAGGTATTCCCATCCCGCCCCAGCCGGCGTCAGGAAATCCGCGATGCGGCCCATCGGAATTTCCAAAATCGTGGGATCCTCGGTGATCTCCGCGAAGAGCTCGCGCGCGCCCGAGATGTACGTCGTTTGCGTCGTCAGCGCGCCGGTGGACGAGGCGAAGGTTCGTTCTTCCCTTCCGAAATTCAAGGTGCCGCTCAATCCCTTGGCGTCGTACTGCAGCTGCAGCATCGTGCTCGCCATGGCATCGAACCAATCCATCTTTTCGCCGAGTGGGATGGTGAATGGATCGGTGCCCGGCATGACCCACGTCCCTGTCGCCACAGTGGCAGGAGCAAGCTGCACTTCTCGCGCTTTTCCCTGCGCCGCCCGTTTCGCCTGTCGTGCGGCTTCACGCCCGAGCGTGGCGGCGATCTCCGCGGTGGGCACACCGTCCGCTCCCGAAAATCCCCAATATCCACGCACGAGCGAGCGAACGCCTATCCCGACGGTCGTCGACCGAAATGGCGATTCATCGTAGAATCCTTGGAAATACCGATCGGTCGTCGCCGGCATCAGTCGTCCGAATCCGAGTCGCGGCACATATCGTTGCACCTGCTCGAACCGCGATACCAACACATGCACTTCCGCGTATTCCGCGCCTCCCGTTCGCGCGGCGTCGAGCGCGGCGGCGACCAGCGCTTTGAGCTCCGGAGAGCCGGGTTTGGGCGCGCTGTCGTACAACGCGTCGGCGCGGGCCCACGCCGGCAATGCCAGCGTGGCCGCGCCAAGTGCGGTGGATTGAAGAAAACGGCGACGATCCATTGAGGAGAGGGAAGGCACGAAACAGTTCCTGTCTATCGGATCCGGATCCCGAATTGCGTCATGCGGCCGGCAACCGGACTGACGTAGGTGATGTCGCTGTGATACGCGTTCATCAAATTCTGGATTTGCAACGTGAGCTCGACGCGACTGGAGACGCGTTGCGCGGCATTCACTGTGGCTTCTTCATACGGCGGCTGCACCGCGTAGTACGTCTCCAGCCCGCCGGCATCGATGTTGTACCGATCCGACATCAGCCGGATATAGTTGTTCAGATGTTGATCGAAAAACTCATTTTCCAGGTTCCTGATTCGACCGATGCCCGTCACGTTGATCCCGATCGTGCGACCGCTGCGCGCATACGTGGCATCGAATGCCCACGTATGCTCCGGCAGGAGCTGAAACGTCGCGCCGGCCTGATAGAGCGGGTAGTAGCGTGCGGGGAATTGCGCGGCGAACCGCGGGGTCATCCCCAAGCTTCGGCTCTTGGTCCACGTGTAGGTCGCGCCCGCGCTCACAGGCCCTACGCTCGTTCGTCCGACCAGCTCCCAGCTCTGGTTGCGGATGTTCGCGACGTTCAAGTATTGCACGAGCGGAGCGTAGTAGTAGTTATTGTGGCAGGCGTATGGAGCGAACGTGCAAATATTATGTGGATTGGTCATCACGGATCGAAGGCTGTCCGAGGTGACCCGATCGATCAGGTTCGACACCGTTTGATTGGACCGGGTGATCTGGAGTGAGCCGAGATTGCCGATGTAGAAGTCGAGCCCCGCATCGATCCCCTGTTGCGTCTCGGGACCGAGGCTCGGACTGGGCAACGGATCCTGGAACGGATGTCCGAAGATGGAGACGGAATACGGATCCGTGATCAACTGCCCATTGATCTCGTCCAATCCTGGAGGACGCGTCGAACGCCCATAACTCGCGCGAATTTTGGTCGTCAGCATTCCGAGGCTTTGCGTGGCCGCAATCCCGTAGCGCGGAGACAATGTCCCTTGTTGCTTGTCACCAAACTGCGGATTCCACTCCGACCGGACGCCATAGGTAAAGAACACCGCGTCCCAGACGCCAAGTTGCCCTTGCAGAAATCCACCGGCGTTGTGATTCGGCTGCCGGGAGACGGACGCGCCGTTGAACGATCCATTCAGCGTCGTGTTCGAGGTGAACGACTGGGACGTACTCAGGCCATGCCATTCGTCCGCACCGGCCGTCATCGTCACGTTCACATAGTCCGTGACCGGGAAGAGCAACGTCGTGGTATACGAGACGCTCTGCCGTTGCACCTGACCTTGCGTCATCGTCGCGCCGGTATCGTTGTAGGAATACGACGGCCCCGTGCGTGAGGCGGTCTGCGAGACGTCACTGCCGATGGTGAGCTGGCTGGACCACCAACTCCACGGCGCGTACCCCAGCGTCACGCCGAGCGTCTGTCCGGAATAGTTTTGGAGCTGCTGTCCCTGGTGCCCGATGCTGAGCTGGCCGTCGACGAACAATCCCCTGCTGACGTACGACGTCCAGTCCTCGTTATAGGAACCACCAACTTTGTTCTGCCCGCTGGAGAGACGAAGACTTCCATCCATCGTGACGGCGCCGTGTTGGTACCGAAGCCCTGCGTTCGTCCCGTACGTGGTGGTACGAATCCCCGGTGTCCATGCGCCCGTATACTGACCCGTTCCCCCAATGTTATACGAAATGCTTCTGTCTACGCCGTTCACACCGGCGTTCAATCGATAGCGCGGCGCGAGGGATGACGAGAAGTTATTCTGGGTCACGCCACCCGTGGCGTCCATCGTGAACTGCGGACGTGTCGCCTGTCCCCGTTTGGTGAAGATCTGCATCACGCCGTTGAGCGCGTTGCTGCCATAGATCGTGCTGGCCTGTGGACCGGTCAAGATCTCGATCCGCTCGATGCTCTTCGGGTCGATCTGACTCAGATAGCTCGGATCGGCCATTTCCACCCCGTCCACATACGTCTTGATGGGATTCGTTCCTGAGACGGTCCCATCTTTCCCATAGACGGACGATGCATTGGTCGCCAGAGACGTCGCGCCCCGTGAGAACATGGTGACTTGGTGAAAAGGATTATCCGACGCGTCGTTGTTTTGCGCGAACACCCCAGGAACATCTCCGCGGAACAACTGGTCGATGTGCGTGATGCCTCGTTGTTCCAGTTCTTTCGCCGTGATGATGGTGATCGATGTCGGAATCGCCTTCAGCTCCGTCGCCACGACAGTTCCGGTCACGACGACCTGATCCAACGTGTTCACGCTCGCCTCGACCGCGAAATTCACGGTGGCTTCGGTCGCGTCGGCGACGGTCACGGTCTTCGATTGCTTCCCATAGTTCAGCATCCGGATGCGAACGACGTGGCTCCCCGCCTCGACACCCGCGATGCGAAACTCGCCCGCGTCATTCGTCACCACCCCTTTCTTCGCCTCATCGACTAACACCGTCACACCACGCACCGGTTGCTTCGTCCGGGCATCCGTCACCCGGCCAACGATGATCCCTTTCGTTTCCAGCGCACTCCCGCGCCGGACAATGTCCGCACGCCCGTCCGTCAACACCGCCTGCATCCCCGTCCCCGACAGCACTTTCGAGAACGCCACATCCGCCGCCACCGACTGCACCCGAACCGTCACGTGCGGCGCCGCACCAACGACTTCCTCATCGTACGACACCTGGAGCCCTGCCTGGCGCGCGATCAACTTCAGCACGCTCGCCAACGGCGCGTTCACCACGTCGATACTCACCGCGGCTTGATGCCGCAGCTCGGCTTTCACTCCCGTCGCAACCATCTGCGCATCCCCGGCGACGGGGACCGCATTCATGAGACACCACAACATTCCGGACACCGCAAATCGTCGCATGGATCTATCGTCCATATTGATGCTCCGTGTGAGGGAAGAGGTTCGGCTTGATCGTGTCGTGGCGAGCCGGCTCGCCATGACCTGGAGAGATGACATACGTATTCCCGGTGCGCACGAGATGCGCGCCGGTCACGTTGCAGATCGACGTCAGCACGCGATGCAGTGGCTCGACGGTGACCTGGACTTCGGTTCGGACGATCCGTTTGGCGAGCGTGGTATCCCGCACCGTAATCGCGGCGCCGTACGCGCGCGCCAACTCCGCGATCGCGTCACGCAACGGAATCCCTTCGAAAACGAGCGTTCCATGCGTCCAGACGGTGTAGGCTCGTGCGCCAGAGTCCGTCGTGACGATGCCAGAGTCGGTCACGAGCCCCAACATGCCCGGTGTGAGCACGGTGGGCGCGGCACCACCTCGTGACGTTCGTGCCGACGACAGCGAGACACGCCCCTCTTCGACGGCGACTCGGCTGACTCCTTCGTCAGCGTACCGCCGAACGGTGAAGCGAGTCCCGAGCACGTGAACATGTGCGTCGGCGGTTCGGACGACGAATGGGTACGCGGGGTGAGGCGCGATGACGAAATACGCCTCACCAGCGACGTCGACTCCCGTTGCCGTCATCACGACCGAGGTCGCGGGACCAAGGGTGATCATCGACCCATCCGGCAGCTGCGTGGTCGACCATTGGCCGGCAACGGTTCGAAGTGTCCGTACGGCGCCGAGCGTGGTCGATGCCCGTGGGTGCGTCCACGACCGTGCGACCATGATGGCGACGAACGCCATGATGGCGACGGGGAGGCTTGCGAAGAGCGCACGTCTCGCGAAGACGCGGTTCTTCAGGAGCTGATGTTGTCGTCCCAGCAGACGTTGACGTGGATGAATCGATGCATGCGCCTCGCGTCGCGGATCTCCCTGCGACACCTCTGCCCGAAGGGTTTCGCCGATGGCTGCCATCGCATTCCCCCAGGGGGAGGGCTCTGGACGACGCCGCAACTCGACGAGTCGCTGGACGTTTGCCAGGAACTGTTGATACCGGACCGATTCAGCGGCCAATCGCTCGACGCGGGCCGCCTCGTCAGGGGAGGCCGCCCCCGTCACGTAGTCGATCGCGGCGGTCAGCTCCGATGCGGACAAGGGACTCATACCCTAATGGCAGGCGACCCACGATTTTGTCGACAACGCGCCGGACGATCCCGGTTTAATGGGCGCTCTTCGAGCGCCGTCAGACGAGCCTCTACTCCCCAGGATCCAGGAGTGGTCCGAGCCGTTCGGCGAGCAGCTTGGTCGCGCGATACATCTGCTGGCGGACCGACCCGACTGCGATCCCGAGCGCCTCCGCGATTTCGGCGTTCGACCATCCCTGGTCGACGCGGAGGAGAAAGACTTCTCGCAATTTGGGCGATAACTCCGCGAGCGCGTGCTGGACGGTCTGCTCGAATTCCTGTGCCGCGGCTTCTGACGTTTGGAACGCGATGCCGCCAGGCTCACTGCCAGGCTCGCTGCCACCACGCTCCCAGGCCAGCCGGTCGCGCACCGTATGCTCGGCGCGCTCGTGGGCATGCACGTTCAGTGCGCGATTCCGTACCGCCCGATAGAGATAGGGCGCGATGTTGCCGCGCACCGAGATTCGGTCACGCGTTCGCCAGAGCCAGATGAAGACATCTTGCACGATGTCTTGGGCGAGATCGGCGGATCCCACTGTCGCGTTCGCGACGTCGAGCAACCAACGTCCGTACGCCTTGAAGAGCGCCTCGAGAGCCTGAGCGTCCCCAGAGCGAAGACGTTGGAGCAGCGTATTGTCTTCGTCGACACGACGGGGAGAGTCCACATCCGTGTGAGACTCCGCATGAGACGACGAGCGACGACGATCCGATCTCGCGGAATCGTCGTCGCTCGTCGCGGCGCGGAACTCCCAGACATGTTCCGCGACCCGCATCGCCAGGTGCGCCGTCGTCATGGCCCATAAAATTGCACGAGGGCCATGAAAACGCCATACTCAATTATGGCGCCGCTATTTGAAGGTCACGCGCAACCCGACCTTCGTTTGCCGCCCCATGCTCGCATACGTCTCGTCGAAATCGTTCGAATAATAATTCGTCACATTCTGGACCTGCAGAATACTCTCGACGTGCGACGACAGTCGGTGTGACGCGTTGAGATCCGAGAGCGCGTACCCCGGATCGAAGCTGAGCGCGCCGTACCCCCGCGTATTGAGCAGATCAGACTGCAGGCGGAGATTGTACGACAGATAGCGGTTGTAGAACGCGCTGCTCTGTTTTCGGAACTGTCCGACACCGGAGACGTGCAGTCCGACGGTCGTCCCGGCATGGGCATACGTGAAGTCCATCGCCCACGTGTGCTCGGGAAGATACTCGAACGTCGCTCCCCGCTCGAACTGCGGACAGAATCCGCACTGGCCGCTGGTGAAGAAGTGTTGATACTTCGGCGTCACACCGAGCGAGCGACTCTTCGTCCAGCTGTATGTCCCTGTCGTCGTGAGAGGGCCGGTCGTGACCGTGCTGCGGAGCTCCCATCCCTGATTGCGGATACTCCCGATGTTCAGGTACTGATACTGCCACACATAGCCATATCCCTGCGCGTCGCGTGAGAAGTACAGTCCGCCCACGGGAATCGGGTGCAACGACCGCGCGCTATCGGCGTACGGGCTATAGATCAACCCATCCACCGTCTGATTGTAGTGCGTGACGACGAGCGACGCCCGAGAGCCGAGATAGAGTTCGAGCCCCCCTTCTCCACCTTGCTGAAATTCCGGGCCTAGATCAGGATTCGGGAGCGAATAATAGATGTCGCCATAATCCGCTTTGAATAAATCACCGTTCCACGTGTCGGTCATCTTGATCCCGGTCTTGAGCGTCGCCTGTGGTGGACGCGTCGACCGGCCATAACTCAATCGCAACTTTGCCGTCAGAGCGCCGACGTCGGCGGTGTACGCCACACCATATCGCGGCGCGTAATTCGGGCGGACTGCGTCGCCGAAGCTCGGGTTCCATTCCGCGCGCAGCCCATATGTCAGGAAGAGGCGGTCGAACATCCCGAGTTGTGATTGGATGAACGCACCGGTGTTGTGATCCGGCGTGCGGGTGATGTACGTAGTCCCCGTGATCGTTCCATCGAGCGTCGACGGATTGTACGCCGACATGGTCGTCCCCAACCGTTGCCATCCATCGACCCCGGCGGTGACCGTCGCTTGCGCGATGGATGCCATGGGAACGTGCGCCGTCGTGGTATACCGAAGCGACCGGCGATCTTCATGTTGCTCGCTCAAGAACAACGAGGTATCGCCGACATAGTTGTACGAAGGGGATGTGACACGAGTGTTCGTGGAGAGTTGATCCTCCCCGACGCTGGCTTCGTGCGACCACCAGGAGACTGGCGCATACGTGACCGTGAATCCGAGTGTTTGGCTGGTCACGTTATACGTCGTCGGACGTCCGACGCCGACCGAGGAGCCAAAACCGCCCGTTTTATACAATCCCGACGCCCACGCATTCGTATATGATGCACCCGCGTCGCCCTTGGGTGAGCTCTGCGTGACGGATTTCCGGAACGACAGATCGGTGGTGATTCCTCCCATACGTGTCGGGAGCGCGAAATGTGTTCCGCCAAAGGCGCTCGTGATCGCCGCCTGCGATCCCGGACTCCAGCGTCCCGTGTAGTTCCACGCCACGCCAGCATTGTAGGACAACCGTCCTTCCGCGCCCGACACTTGCGCATCATCGTCGTGCTGCGGGGTGTGTGCGCTGCTCAAGTCATTCTCGATCCATCCCGTGCTGAGACTGAGCCGGAGCTCGGGGGCCCCGGCGCCCGCCGCGCCGCGCTTGGTGAAGATTTGCATGACGCCGTTGAGCGCGTTGCTCCCATAAATCGTCGACGCTTGCGGCCCGGTGAGAATTTCGATCCGTTCGATGCTCTTAGGATCGATCTTGGTCAAATAGGTGGCGTCCGCCATTTCGACGCCGTCGACGTAGGTCTTGATCGGATTGGAGTTGATCGACGTCCCCGCGCTCACATCCGACAATGCGGTGGCGCCGCGCGAGAACATTTCCACTTGGCCGAGGACGTCTTCGGAGCCGGCGCGCCAGGCAAAGAGTCCGGGGACATCACCGCGGAAGAGTTGGTCGATGCGCGTGATGCCGCGCTGCTCGAGCTCCTTCGCCGTGATCACGGTGATGGCGTTCGGGATCGCTTTCAATTCTGTCGCTACGACAGTTCCTGTCACGACCACTTGATCGAGCGTCTGGGTGCTCTTGGATAGTGTGAAATTCGCCGTCGCGGCAGCGTCGGCCGTCGCGGTCACGTGTTGCGACGATCGAGCGTAGCCGATCATCTTGGCGCGAACGTTATGGTCGCCGACGACGACACCAGTGATCTTATAGTGTCCGTCGGCATCGGTCTCGACCGCGCGCGGTGAATCATCCAGCGAGACCCGAGCGCCCACGAGTGGACGGGTCGTCGCCGCATCGGTCACCCGTCCGCTGACGACGCCTGCACTCTTGCTCACCTGACTTGACGATTTGATGGCGACGAGATCGGAGTCGAGCACCGCCACGTGCAACGCGGTTCCTTCGAGTGTCCGGTCCAATGCGACACCGAGTGGAAGGCGCGTCACGTGCAACGTCACGCGCGCGTCGATTCCATCGAACACGTCGTTCTGGAATTGCACACGAACGCGAGCGCTCTCCGCGATTTTCCGCACGGCGGTCCCGAGCGACACTCGATCGAGCTGGACGGTCACGAGCCGGGAGAGCGTATTCTGAGCGAGCGCCGACGATGGCGCCACAGCGACAGAGTTGGGCAATGTGATCGCCGGAGTCTGCGTCGTTTGTGCGGACGCCGGCGGCGCAACAATGCTCATCGTGCTCATCGTGCACGTCGCGGCGAGCGCGACGGCACGAGCAACGACACCAACAGAGGATGCGATCATTTCCCTTCCACGGTAGACGGTGAGAGATCTGGGGGGGTGACGCTCTTGGGCGTTCCCGTGGGAGCCCGGTGCGTTGTCGCACGAGGGCGCAGTGTGACAGTAGAGTCACGGAAGACCATCGTGACGTCGAGCAGGTCGGCAATGGCGGCCAACGTCTTGTCCGATTCGTTCGTGTGAAACTCCGCGGTCACTTTTCGCTGGCCGATGGCGCCATCGGCCAGCGTGAAATGCAATCCATACCACCGGCCGACGACGGCCAACATCTCCGACGCAGGGGTTGCATCGAAGACGAGTCGTCCATCGACCCACGCAGTCGTAACGTCTGGACGTCCATCGCCCACGGTGACCGTCGACGAATCATCGATTTCACCAACGCGCCCAGCCGCCAGCGCCATGCGGCCACTTGGCGTAACAACCGCGACCTTTCCACTGACGACGGCCAAAGTCACGTGCGTATCGTCGTGATAATGCCGGACGTCGAACCGCGTGCCGAGCACACGCAACGTCGTCCGTCCCGTCCGGACGACGAAGGGGAGACGATGCGATTCGTCGACGTCGAAATACGCTTCGCCATCGAGCACGACGGTACGTGTGGCATTGGTGAACGCGACCTGCAACCGCGATTGCGGCGCGAGCGTCGCGTGAGAGCCATCGGGCAAGGCGACGCGCAATTGCTGACGCGCCACGGTAGCATACGTGGACACGGTGTTCGATTCGCTCGTGACGCGATGCGCAATCGCCACGACCGCGACCGCGGCCAGCGCGAACGACGCCACGCCCCATGCAAGGCGCTCCCCCACGCGCCGCAACCGGTGTGAGTATCTCCGGGGGGGACCAGAGCTCCGACCGCGTTGCGACACGTGGAGGGGGGATGTAGCCTCATTCGGGGCCGACGATTCGACGGTCCGCCGGACGACGGCCCACGCCGCATCGGTGTCCCAGGTCATGTCTGCTGGCGCCGGCTCGGCGCTCGCACGCCACCCGAGCTCCAACTCCCGCACGAGCGCGTCGTTCGCCGGCTCATGCCGACGCCACGCGTCGACGAACCGTCGCTCGTCGGCGGAAGATTGGCCGGCGACGTACCGCGCCAAGGCCGGGCCGAGTACGTCGGCCGAGCCGGACGGCTCGTCGCCGGGGAGGTCGGTATCGAACGGGTCGCTGACGTGGGTCACGCTTCTAGAACCGGGAGCGGCGCGATTCCCTTTACACGAACGCGAAAATTTTTTCGCGGCGATCGTCAGGACGAAATTCGCCAGGTGGCGGCGCACACCAGCGCCAGGTACGGCGCCACGGCGTGACGGAGCTTCTTCATGGCGCGCCACATCTGCACTTCCACCGTGCTCACAGAAATCCCGAGAACGTTCGCCGCCTCGGCATACGTCAGTCCATCCTGCCGCACGAGCTGGTAGATCATCCGGCACCGCCCCGGCAACTCGGCGATCGCGCGCGCCGCCGCGCGTTCGAGCTCGGAGAGCGCCACGGGGTCGGTATCGCCGTCCCTGTCATTATCGAGTGCGTTTCGTGTGACGTCGGTGTGGCGTTCCGCAACCCGCGCGCGCTCGAGCTGATGCAACGCATGATTCCTGGCCGCGGTATAGAGATACGCCTTCGTCAATTGGTCGTCGGTTGCCCCACGCCGCCAGAGCGTCGCCCACACGTCCTGGACGACGTCCTCCGCCGCGGCGTTGCTCTGGAGATACCGGCACACGAACGTGCACATCCCCGCGTAGTGTTCCCGAAATGCGCGCTCGAATGCGTCGCCTGCCGGAGGAATTGGGGGCGCCATGCGCCCAACGATAATGCGGCACGCAACATTGCGACAGCCGCGAAATGTTGGACC
>Ga0207654_10000125_pt1 | contig 49898 bp, 42 predicted proteins | sample KBSC64metaG_FD_184355 | JGI IMG/M metagenome (GOLD analysis project Ga0207654, IMG submission 184355) | Corn rhizosphere microbial communities from Kellogg Biological Station, Michigan, USA - KBS C6-4 metaG (SPAdes) (version 2) | ecosystem: Host-associated > Plants > Roots > Rhizosphere > Soil...
GGCAAGGTATTCGCCGATGCTTTCGTATTCGGCGCTCCAACCTTCCACGTCCACATGCAGCAAGGCTTCGAGCTTGGCGTGCGGCAGGTCGAGTCCGGCGGTGTTCAAGTCTTCGACGCGCGGCAGACTGCCGATCGGCGTTTCCTCGGCGCCTTCGCTGCCGGTGCAACGGCCCAGTATCCACTCGAGCACGCGCATGTTGTCGCCAAAGCCCGGCCACAGGAATTTTCCGTCCGCGCCCTTGCGGAACCAGTTGACGTGGAAAATCTTCGGCAGCTTCGCGCCGGGCTTGTCCAGACTCAGCCAATGGGCGAAATAATCGGCGAAGTTGTAGCCGCAGAACGGCTTCATCGCCATCGAATCACGGCGCAGCACACCGACCGCACCAGTCGCAGCGGCCGTCGTCTCCGAACCCATCGCCGCGCCGACCAGCACGCCGTGGGTCCAGTCGCGCGCCTCGAACACCAGCGGCACGAGATGCTCGCGGCGGCCGCCGAACACGATGGCGGAAATCGGCACGCCTTGCACGTCCTCGGCGTGCGGCGACCAGCTCGCGCACTGCTTCGCGGAAACGGTGAAGCGCGAATTCGGATGCGCGGCCGGGCCGTTGGCCGGCAGATAATCGCGACCCTGCCAATCCTTGACCGGCACGCCGTCGGGCAGGCCTTCCCACCACGGATCGCCATCGGCGGTGACGGCGACGTTGGTGAAAATCGTGTCGTGGTTGAGCATGGCCAGCGCGTTCGGATTCGTCTTCGCGCTGGTGCCCGGCGCCACGCCGAAATAACCGGCCTCGGGATTGATCGCCCACAGGCGCCCGTCTGTGCCCGGCGTCATCCAGCAGATGTCGTCGCCGACCGTCCACACTTTCCAGCCGGCCTGGCGATAGCTTTCCGGCGGAATCAGCATGGCCAGGTTCGTCTTGCCGCAGGCCGACGGGAACGCCGCCGCGACATAATGGATTTCGCCTTTCGGATTCTGGATGCCGACGATCAGCATGTGCTCGGCCAGCCAGCCTTCGCTGCGCGCCTGCCACGAGGCGATGCGCAGCGCGTGGCACTTTTTGCCGAGCAGCGCGTTGCCGCCATAGCCCGAGCCGATCGACTTGATCGTCAATTCCTCGGGGAAGTGCATGATGAAGCGCTTGTGCGGATCCAGCTCGCCGATGGAGTGCAGGCCGCGCACGAACTTGCCCTCACGCTCGATGCGCGCGAGCGCCGGCGCGCCCATGCGCGTCATGATGCGCATGTTGGCGACGACATACGGCGAATCGGTGATCTCCACGCCGCAGCGCGACAGCGGCGAATCGATCGGCCCCATGCAGTAGGGAATCACGTACAGCGTGCGGCCCTTCATGCAGCCGGCAAACAGCGCGTCGATTTTCGCGTGCGCTTCGGCCGGGTCCATCCAGTGGTTGTTCGGGCCAGCGTCGTCCTTGTTTTTCGTGCAGATGAAGGTGAGGTGCTCCACCCGCGCCACATCGGAAGGGCTGGAACGGTGCAGATAGCAGTTCGGATGCGTGCGCGGATTGAGTTCGATCAGGTCGCCACGCTGCAGCATGAGATCGATCAGTGCGTCGTTTTCAGCTTCGGAGCCATCGCACCAGTGCACACGCTCGGGTTGCGTCGAACGCGCGACCTCGTCAACCCATCGGTTGAGGGATTCCAGCTTGCTCATTGTTCTCCTTCCGGCAGCCTTGCGGCTGAATGTAAAAATATGGCGGACGATCTGCGCCGTCCGCAGCCGCAGCCCGCTTGCGCGGGAGAGTGTTTGCGATGGTAACGGCTGGCGCTGGCAGCGGGAAGCGCTGCGCGCGCTGCATTGCAGCACGAACGCATCCTGATTGATTACTCCAATCGGGATTTCCATACTCGCGCGTATGCTTGCGTCGCCCATGCTCAAGACGAGAACTGCCGCCGAACCCCAACGCCTGACCCTTCAGGCTGCGGACGGCGTGGCGCTGGCGATCGAGTCGCGCGGAGATTCCGCCGAGCCAGCGCTCGTTTTCGCGCATGGTTTCGGCCAGACCCGGCACGCCTGGGATGCGAGCGCGACCGCGCTGGCCGAGGCCGGTTGGCATTGCCTGAGCATGGACGCGCGCGGCCACGGCGACAGCGGCTGGCGCAGCGATGGCCATTACGATTTTCCCCAGTTCGTCGACGACCTGGTGCAGCTCGCGCGGGTTCCCGCCGAAAAACCCATCCTCGTCGGCGCCTCGATGGGCGGCTTGCTCGGTCTCGTTGCGCAGGCCGAACACGAAGTTTTCCGAGCGCTGGTGCTGGTCGACATCACGCCGCGCTGGGAAGCAGCCGGCGTTGAGCGGATTCTCACGTTCATGCGCGCACATCCGCAAGGTTTCGCCAACGTCGAGGAAGCCAGCGCGGCCATCGCGCATTACCTGCCGCATCGCGTCGCCGCGAAATCGCCGGATCGATTGCGTTCCCTGCTGGTGACGGCTGCGAATGGCCGCCTGCGCTGGCACTGGGATCCACGCCTGCTCGATACCATTGCCGTCGACAGCGAGCGCGAACAGGCTCGTCTGCTCGACGCGGCACGCCGCATCCGCGTGCCGACATTGCTGATCAGCGGCGAGCGCAGCGATGTGGTTTCCGACGACACCATCGCCGAATTTCGGCGCTGCGTGCCGCATGCACAACATGTTCGCGTGGCCCGCGCCACGCACATGATCGCCGGCGACGAAAACGCCGCATTCACCGCCGCGGTTGCGCGCTTTGTCGCGCCACTGCACAACAACCGGATCGAGGACAGACCATGATTCACTGGTACCCGCTCATCGCCCTGCTCGTTGTTTGCCTCGCCTGCGCCTACCTGCGCACACGCCTCGTCGTCTGGACCATCGCCGGCTTCGCTGCCGTCATCGGCATCGGTTTGCTCGCCGGCAGCCACTGGCTGGCGATCTCGATCACTGCGCTGATTTTTGCGCTTATCGCAGTGCCGCTGAACATCCCCGAGTTTCGCCGTCGCCGCATCACCGCGCCGCTGCTGGGCATCTACCAGAAAATCACGCCGCAGTTGTCCGAAACCGAGCAGATCGCTCTGGAGGCCGGCACGGTCGGCTTCGAGGGAGAATTATTCTCGGGCAAACCGGACTGGTCGAAACTGCTCAAGCAGCCCAAACCGGAATTGTCGGTGGAAGAACAGGCCTTTCTCGACGGCCCCTGCGAGGAGCTGTGCCGCATGACCGACGAGTGGCAGATCACGCACGAGCTGTCCGACCTGCCGCCGGAGATCTGGGACTTCGTCAAGCAGAAGAAATTCTTCGGCATGATCATCCCGAAAAAATACGGCGGCCTGGAGTTCTCCGCCTACGCGCAATCGGCGGTGCTGCAAAAACTGATGAGCATGTCCGGCTCGCTGTCGTCCACCGTGGGCGTGCCCAATTCTCTCGGCCCAGGCGAATTGCTGTTGCATTACGGTACGCCGGAACAACGCGACTACTACCTGCCGCGTCTCGCCGACGGGCGCGAGATTCCCTGCTTCGCCCTGACCGGCCCGCACGCAGGCTCGGATGCGACCTCGATTCCCGACTACGGCATCGTCTGCAAAGGACAATGGCAGGGCGGCAATGTGCTCGGCGTGCGCCTGACCTTCGACAAGCGCTACATCACGCTGGCCCCGATCGCCACGCTGATCGGCCTCGCCTTCCGCCTGCACGATCCGGATCACCTGCTCGGCGACAAGGACGACCTCGGTATCACGCTCGCGATGATTCCGCGCGATACCAAGGGCCTGGAAATCGGGCGCCGGCATTTTCCGCTGAATGCCGCGTTCCTCAACGGCCCATTGCGCGGCAAGGACGTGTTCGTGCCGCTGTCGCAACTGATCGGCGGCGAGAAGATGGCCGGGCAAGGCTGGCGCATGCTGGTCGAATGCCTGTCCATCGGCCGCGGCATCACCCTGCCCGCGAACGCATCGGGCGGCGTGCGCATGGGCGCGATCGCGACCGGCGCCTACGCGCGCATCCGCAAGCAGTTCGGCATGGCCATAGGGCGCTTCGAGGGCGTGGAGGAAGCGCTCGCGCGCATCGGCGGCCACACCTACGCCATCACGGCGCTGTCGCGCGCGAGTGCGGCGGCCGTGGACCGCGGCGAGAAACCTGCGGTGGGATCGGCCATCGCCAAATACCATTGCACGGAACTCGGGCGTGAGGTCGCGCGCGACGTGATGGACGTGCACGGCGGCAAGGCGGTGCAGCTCGGCCCGTCCAATTACGCCGGCCGCTCGTGGCAGACCGCGCCGATCGCGATCACGGTGGAAGGCGCGAACATCATGACGCGCAGTCTGATGATCTTCGGCCAGGGCGCGATCCGCTGCCATCCGTTCGTGCTCAAGGAACTCAAGGCCGCGCAGATCGCCGACTATCGTCAGCGTCTCACCGAATTCGACCGCGTCCTGTTTCGCCACGTCGGTTTTGCGATTTCCAATGCCGCGCGCAGCTTCGTGCTCGGCTTCACCCACGCGCTCATCGGACGCGCGCCGGGCGACAAGTACACGCGGCGTTTCTACCGCAAGCTCAACCGCTATGCCGCGAACCTCGCGCTCGCCGCCGATACGGCCATGCTCACGCTCGGCGGCAAGCTCAAGTTCAAGGAGCGGCTTTCCGCGCGCCTGGGCGACGTGCTGTCCAACCTGTTCATCGCCAGCGCGATGCTCAAGCGTTACGAGGATCAAGGCCGCCCGGTCGCCGACCAGCCGCTGCTGGCCTGGGCGTTCCACGATTGCGCGTACCGGATGCAGGGCGCGCTCGATGGCGTGTTGCGCAATTTTCCGATCCGGCCGGTGGCGTGGATTCTACGTGCGCTGATCTTCCCGATCGGCCGCCGCGAAGCGCCGCCGTCAGATCGATTGGGCCACCGCGTCGCCACGATCCTGTGCGCGCCGAACGATGCGCGTTCGCGACTGGGCGAATGGATTTATCTCACGCCGAGCGCGAACAATCCGGTCGGACGCATGAACGCGCTGCTGCCGGACGTGATCGCTGCGGAACCCGTGGAACGCAAGTTCGCCAAGGCGCTCAAGTCCGGTGCGATCAAGGCGCTCGACGCCGACGCGCAGCTCGCCGAGGCCGAACAGTCCGGCGCCATCTCGACCGACGAGCGCAAGTTGCTCGAACGCGTGCGTGCGGCGGCGCTGGAATTCATCGACGTGGACGATTTCGATCCGGCGGAATTGCGCGCGGCAACTGCGAAGTCGAAGCCCGGATTGCGTTCGGTGGCGTGATTACCCGCCGGATTACCGCTTCGCTTCCGGCATCGCACGAATCTTCAAGGCCAGCCGGATCGCAAACGCCGAGGCCAGCGCGGCGAGCAACGCGAACGTCGACCGCGACGACAGCCACGCGAGCGTGGGCACGGCGGCGGCAAGATCGCGCATGCCCTGGATCGCGGCCATCACTAGCACGTCGCCGAAGCGCCACACCGCGGTGTCGATGAAGCCCTTGGCCTTGTAGCGCGTTTCGCGATCCACGCGGGTGAACAGGCTGTCGATGGCCGGATTGTTGACGCCATAGGAACCGGCGCGGGTGACGATCAGCGCCGCCGCAACCGCGCCCGGCAACCCGACGAACGCCAACGTGACCAGGGTCAGCAGTTTCACGACCTCACTGCCCGCGATGCTCGACGCCGGCCCGAAGCGCGTGAGCACGACGCGCGTGACGAAAATCTGCACCAGCGCCATCAGCACGTTGGTCGCCGCGTCCACGCTGGCGAAGAAATCGGTGCGCGCTGCGCTATCCGGATAGAAATGGTGGCCGAAATCGTTTTGCAGGTTGTACAGCACGCCGCCGACGCTGTCGCCGAGCAACATCATCAGCGCGATGCAGCGCAGGAAATTCGACCCGAACACGAGCTTCGCGCCGGCCCAGAATCCGCCGCCGATCACCACTTCGTTGCGCTGCGTGTCGCGCGCGACGGGATGCCGCCGCGACCAGACGATCAGACCGAGGATGCAACCCATCGCGCACGCGAGCAGCGCTGCGGAAACGCCGAGCAGCGGCGCGATGCCGATGACGTGCACCAGCCACTTGGTCAGCAAGGGCCCGGCGATCGCGCCGAGCGTACCGCCAAGCGCGACGATGCCGAACAGGCGATAGGCCTGATCCGCACTGAAGATGTCCGCGACGAAACTCCAGAACACGGCGACCACGAACAGGTTGAACACGCTCACCCATACGAAAAATATCGCGCCGAGAATCTGCGGGCCGAGCGTGTCCTGCGCTTGGAACGCCGGGATGAAGGCGAGCAGGTTGAGGATGAAAAAAAAGTACACGACCGGCACGAAGCGCTTGCGCGGAAAGCGCGCCACCAGCCAGCCGTAGACGGGCGTCAGCACCAGCGTGGCGACGAAGGTCGCGCTGTAGAACGGCAGCAACGCCTGCACGCCGATTGCTGCCGAAAGCTGTTCGCGCAACGGACGCAGCACGTAGTAGGCCGCGAGCACGAAAAAGAAATAGGCGAACGCGAGGATCACCGCCAGCCATTCGTGGCGTTCGACGCCGGTGATCGTCGCCGCGAACCCGCGGCGCTCGGTCTGATCGATTGCGGCCAAGTTGCTATCCGTGACTGCGGACAGCGAAGCGTAGCACGCACGGCGCGCCATTCGCGTATGCTTTCGGCATGCCGGCCACGCTCGCTTCGATCCACATCTACCCGCTCAAATCCTGTGCACCGCTGGCGCTGGATTCGGCACATGTCGAGGCCCGCGGACTCGAACACGACCGGCGCTGGATGGTGGTGGATGAACGCGGAAAATTTCTCACCGGACGCCAATATCCGCGCCTGACCCTGATTCGGGCTAACCCCGACGGCAACGCGCTGCACCTGCGCGCGCCCGGGATGCCGGATTTGCATCTTGCCGCCCCTGCGCATGCGCCGCGCGGCGACGTCGAAGTGTGGGGCAGTCGCGTCGATGCGCTGATCGCCGACACCATGGCGAACGCCTGGATCGGCGCGTTTCTCGGCATTCCAGCGCGTTTCGCGCACATGGATGATGCCTGCCGACGCGCGGTCGATCCGGATCACTCGCAGCCCGGCGACATCGTCAGTTTCGCCGACGGCTATCCGCTTCTGCTGATTTCGCAGGCCGCGCTGGATCTGCTCAATTCCAAACTCGCGCTGCCCGTGCCGATGCTGCGCTTTCGCCCCAGCATCGTCGTCGACGGCGTCGCGGCGCACGCGGAAGACCATTGGCAGCGCGTGCGCATCGGCAGCATCGAATTCGACGTGGTCAAACCCTGCATCCGCTGCGTGTTCACCACGGTGGATTTCGAGCGCGGCGAATTCGACCCATCCGGCGAACCGCTGCGCACCTTGCTCACGTACCGCAGAACGCCCAAGGGCGTGAGCTTCGGTCAAAACCTGATCCCGCGCAGCACCGGCACGCTGAGAATCGGCGACGCGGTCGATGTGCTGGCGTGATGCTGCGCTGCGATGGAGTACCTGCTCTAGCCAAGCCTCGTAACCTCGACGGATGAAATACGACACCATCATCGTCGGCGCCGGCTCCGCCGGCTGCGTGCTCGCGAACCGGCTTAGCGCCAATCCGAATCATCGTGTGCTACTGCTCGAAGCCGGCGGTCGCGACTGGCATCCGTTCATCCACATGCCGGCCGGCATCGCCAAGATGGTGAACCGCAAGGGCATCAATTGGGATTACTACACCGAGCCGGAACCGCAGCTCGACAACCGTCGCCTGTGGTGGCCGCGCGGCAAGGTGCTCGGCGGCTCCAGTTCGATCAACGCCATGTGCTACATCCGCGGCGATGCGCGCGACTACGACGATTGGGCGCGCATGATCGGCGACGAACGCTGGAACTGGAATGGCGTACTGCCGTATTTCAAACGCGCCGAAGCGAACGCGCGTGGCGCCGATGCGCTGCACGGCAGCGACGGCCTGCTCGCGGTGCAGGACTTGCGCTATCGCAATGTGCTGACGCAGGCCTTCGTCGATGCAGCGCATGGCGCAGGCTTGCCGCTCAATCCCGATTTCAACGGCGAACATCAACAAGGCGCCGGTTTCTATCAGGTCACGCAGAAGGACGGCGCGCGCTGTTCCACCGCCGCCGGCTACCTGCGCGCTGCGCGCGGGCGCGCGAACCTGCGCGTACTCACCCGCGCCAGCGTGCAGCACGTGCTGGTCGACGGCCATCGCGCCATCGGCGTGGACTACCGCCATCACGGTCGCCTGACCCGCGCCGAAGGCCGCGAAGTGATCCTGTGCGGCGGCGCGATCAATTCGCCGCAAGTGCTGATGCTGTCCGGCATTGGCCCGGCCGATCATCTACGCGAACACGGCATCCGCGTGGTGCGCGATCTGCCCGGCGTCGGCGCGAACCTGCAGGATCATCTGGACATCTGCACCCTGCAGCAATGCACCAAGCCGGTCAGTTACGATCGCCTGAGCGACGTCGCCGTGGCGCTGCAATACCTGCTGCGCCGCAACGGCCCCGGAACATCGAACATCGCCGAGGGCGGCGCTTTCGCGCGCACGCGCCAGGCGCCGGACGAACGCTGCGACGTGCAGTTGCACTTCATTCCGGCCCTGCTCGACGATCACGGCCGCCATCGCCTGCCCGGCTACGGCTACACCATGCACGCCTGCAACCTGCGCCCGCGCAGCCGCGGCACGATCCGGCTGAAATCGGCCGATCCCGCAGCGAAGGCGCAGATCCGCGCGAATTACCTCAGCGACGCGCAAGGCCACGACCTCGCGACGATGATTGAAGGCGCAAAACTGTCGCGCGAGATCTTCGCCGCCGCTGCTTTCGATGCGTATCGCGGCGACGAAATTTTTCCTGGCTCCGATATCCGCAGCGATGCGGATCTTGCAGCTTTTATCCGGCGCAAGGCCGAAACCGTCTATCACCCGGTCGGCACCTGCCGCATGGGCAACGACGCCGACGCCGTCGTGGATTCCGAGCTGCGCGTGCGTGGCATCGCCGGACTGCGCGTGGTCGACGCTTCGACGATGCCCTGCCTGCCCGGAGGCAACACCAACGCGCCGACGATCATGATCGCCGAGCGCGCGGCGGATTTGATTACAGGCGCGCGGACTGACTGACGCGTACTTTCCGCGTTAGTATCCTGCCGGCACGTATCCGAATCGCGCCATCTGTTTGCGATGCGCGTCGACGACGCGCGCGACTTGGTCGCGGCTGAGCGCCTCGCGCCACTGGTTGCTGCGGCCATCGCGGAAAAAACGCGAAGCGTCGCCCGCCGCCTCGACGAAACCATCGCGCTTTTCCATGCCGGCGAGCACGCGGAAACCGGCGTGGTCGATCGCGCGCTCGAGACGCGCACGGTCGTGATCCAGGCCGATCAGACGCGCCGCCTTGCCGAACCATTTCACCGGCTTATCGAGCAGGTCTTCGTAGCGCAGCACGAGTACGCGCGGTCCGGCCATGTCAGCCCAACTGGCGACGTGGCTGGACCAAGAGCGCAGGACCTGGCTGACGAACAATTCGTGATTGCCGGTGGCGACCGCGTCGTTGCCGAGGCGCTCGATCGCCGTGTCGAGATCCATCCCAAAGTGGTGGCTCATGCTGATGGCGACATCGAGCGGATTGCGCACGACGTAGATCGCGCCGAAACCGACCTGCGGGTTGTGCAGCGGATGTCCGTGGAAATCGCCTTGCAAGTTGTGGGTCTTGACGAACACGATGCCGGGATGGCGCGCGGCGATGTCGGCGTGCACCAGCGGCCGCAACGCGGCGATCTGTTCCATGTCGAGTTCGGTGCTTGGCCGGCCTGCGCGCCGCGCGTACAGCTCGGGCAGCGCCTCGTCCTCGCAGTAACGCGGCAATTCGGCGAGCGGCACCGGATCGCGCCGATTCGCGACCAGATTGGCGAGGAACGCGCGCAGCCAGGTATTGCCCGATTTCGGATACGAGGCGAGCCAGAGGATGCTGCCCATGCCTTGCGTGTTCAGGCCGCCTGGTCGAGCTGCGGCGGCAACGGACAATGCAACGCCGCGCAGATCGTGCGCAGCAGTTCGGCTTCGGTGACGCTGACCTTGCCGTCTGCGCCGATCGCGGCGGTGAGTCCACGCACGAGCAGTTCCTTGCCGGCGGGCGTGAGCGCGTCGAGGATGGGCAGGGCGCGATCCAGCGCCGCCATCCATTCCTCGCGTTGCAGGTAGGGCGCGATGTCGTCGGGCAAGACTTCGTTCATGCCGACGAGGTAGGCGCGTTCGGCATCGGCCTCGTTGTCGGCGCCGTATTCGGCGACGATGGCGATGGCATCGGACACTTCACTCGCGCACATCGTCAACTTCGACGAGCCGGTCGGCCGCGCCCTGGACGGGTCCAGCGCGTCCATGACTTGCACGCCGACGAGCTTGGCGAGGCAGTATTCCTCCAGATGCACTTCGCCGTCGGCCTGGATCAGCTCGTTGAGGGCGATCAGGAAGGTTTGCAGCTGCGGCCGCGGCTGTCGGCGCAGCGCCGGAAATGCAAGCTGTGCGAGCGGCAGGCGCTGCATCGGATGCAGCGTGTCGGTTTCGACGAGGACTTCCTCGACCCCTTTGCGCGTATCGGCGCCAAAGCGCTTTTCCAGCAGCGCAAGTTGCTTGCCGCGCATCGCCGCATCGGTGTCGATGGCGAGCGCGAACACCACCTGCTGGCAACGCGTTCCCATGTAGGCCAGGGCGCGCAGCTTCTCGGAAATGGTCTCGTGGATCGCGTTCGCGGTTCGATAGTCGTCGGAACCCGGATGGGCGACCTGGGTGACCACTTTCTTCGGCGTCAACGAGATTTCCGCATCCGCCTGCGGCAACGCAGATCGCATCGGCGCTGCGGCGGCTGGCGTGTTCGTGCCCATGCTTGATGCGATCGCGGCCGGCGCGAATCCCGAAATCGACGCCTGTGCACTGTTGCTCTCGCCCACCGGCACCGGATTGGCCCAGGCCGCGGCGATGGCATCGAACTCGGCCGGGTCGAATTGCGGCTCCATCGCCTGAATGCGCTTGACCAGTGGCGGATGCGTGGCGAACAGCGCCGAATAGCCGACGCCATCGCCGAACAGCATGTGCGCCACTTCCTCGGTTTCGCCGCTGGAAAGTTTCGAGCCGTCGGCCAGACCACCGATTTTTTTCAACGCACCGGAAATTCCGTTCGTCTGCCGCGTGAATTGCACCGCCGAGGCGTCGGCCAGGTATTCGCGCTGGCGCGAGATGCCGGCCTTGATCAGGCGGCCGAAGAACACGCCGATGTAGCCGATGGCGAGAATCGCGATCCCGATCAGCACTGCGTAACCCGAGTCGCGGCTGCGCCCGGTGTTTGCGGCGATCTTGCGGCCGATGATGCCGATCACGAGGATGCCGAACAGCACGCCCATCAGGCGGATGTTCAGGCGCATGTCGCCGTTGAGCACATGGCTGAACTCGTGCGCGATCACGCCCTGCAGTTCCTCGCGGTTGAGTTTGTCCAGGCAGCCTTGGGTGACGGTGACTGCGGCATCGGCCGGCGTGTAGCCGGCGGCGAACGCATTGATCGCCGGCTCGCCTTCGAGCACATAGACCTCGGGTACCGGCACGCCGGAAGCGATCGCGATTTCCTCGACCACGTTGCGCAGGCGCTTGTGCGCGAAGTCGGTTGTGTCCGGCTCGACGAAGGTGGCGCCGAGCTGTCGCGCGACCACCCCGCCGCCGCCGCGCAGCGCGGATATCTTGTACAGCGAGCAGGCGCCGATGACGCCGACCACGAGCACGCTGTTCCAGAACAGCACGCCGATCGTGCCGGGATGGCGGCCGTGGCCGGACGCGCCGAACACCAGCATCAGCACGAAATCCAGAGCGGCCACGATGCACACCACCGCAAGCACGAACAGCACGAGCATGCGTTTGGTGTGCGCGCGGGCGCGCTCTTGCTGGGCGAAGAAATTCATCTCCGCGCTCCGCCGCCGTCAGCCGGAACCGGGATCAGGAAAACGAAACCTTGACCGCCTTCTTCACGTCCGGCGATTCCACTTCCCACGACGTGGCCGCCGCGAAATTGAACATGTTGGCGATGATCGAACTCGGGAACACTTCGCGCTTGTTGTTGTAGTACATCACGCCGTCGTTGTAGGCCTGGCGCGCGAAGGCGACCTTGTTTTCGGTCGAGGTGAGCTCTTCTGAGAGCTGCATCATGTTCTGGTTCGCTTTCAGGTCCGGATAATTCTCGGACACCGCGAACAGGCTCTTGAGCGTGCCGGTGAGCTGGTTCTCGCCGGCGCTCAGCTGCTGCATCGCCTGCGGATCGCCCGGATTGGCCTTGGCCGCGGCCAGGCCGCCCATCGCCGCCGTGCGCGCCGCCGTCACCGCTTCGAGCGTGCCGCGCTCGTGCGCCAGATAGGCCTTGGCGGTTTCCACCAGGTTCGGGATCAGGTCGTAGCGCCGTTGCAGTTGCACGTCGATTTGCGCGAACGCGTTCTTGTAGCCGTTGCGCGCCGTGATCATGCCGTTGTAGATGCCAACCAGCCAGAACACGATACCGACGACGACGACCAGAAAGATTATCGTACCCATAACACTTGCGCTCCGATTTGGCGTTACCATGACGCCCCGTGCGAAAAGCATAGCATGGCCGAATCCGCCGCCGTGCGGACGTTCCGGAAGAGGGATTCATCGAATGTTTCATCTGCGTACGCCAGCCGCGCTGGCGTTGCTCACGCTCGCGGCGCATGCGGCGACGGCCAATGCGCGCGACGTGCGCGAGAAGTGGATTCACCGCAGCGCCGAGCAGGGCGTGCACGTGTCGACGAACCCGAAAGCCGTCGCCAAGGACTTCGCCGGCTGGATGGACCAGATCGAACAGTCCGGGCAGATCTCCGGCATGGCCGCCGCCATCGTCAAGGACGATACCGTGCTCCTGCAGCGCGGCATCGGCTACGCGGACGCCAGCCGCGACGAACACGTGACGGTGGATTCACCGTTCCGCCTGGCATCCCTGTCCAAGGCGTTCGCCAGTACGCTGACCGCCATGCTCGTCGACGAGGGCATGCTCGACTGGGACACACGCGTGGCCGGCGTGCTGCCCACGTTCGAATTGAAGAACATCGAGGCGAGCGACAAACTCACCGTGCGCGACATTCTCAGCCAGCGCGTCGGCCTGCCGCACAACACCTACGACCGTCTGCTCGAACAGGACGAGCCCTACGAAGAACTCGTCGAGAAACTGCGCGACGTGCCAATGACCTGCGACGTCGGCGATTGCTACGGCTACCAGAACATCACGTTTGCCCTGATCGGCGACATCACCTACGCGGTGAGCGGCGATTTCTTCTACCACCAGGTCGAGAAACGCATCTTCCATCCGCTCGGCATGAACGACGCCACCTATGGCCGCGTCGCGCTGGAAGCGAGCAAGGACTGGGCGCGTCCGCACGCGCGCCGCGGTCACGCCTGGGTGCCGGTTCCGATCAAAGAAGCCTACTACCATGTGCCGGCGGCGGCCGGCGTCAACGCGTCGATCCGCGACATGACGCAATGGCTGATCGCGCAGATGGGCGAACGTCCGGACGTGCTGTCGGAGAAATTGCTCACCACGGTACACACGCCTCTGGTGGAGACGCCGAGCGAGCGTCACGCAACCCCGTGGCGGCGCGCGCGACTTGAAGATGCACAATACGCGCTTGGCTGGCGTGTCTACGATTATGCCGGCCAGACCTTGATCTACCACGCCGGCGCGGTGCAGGGTTATCGTTCGATGATCGCTTTTCTCCCGAAATACCGCTTTGGCGCAGTCATGTTGTGGAACTGCGAATGCGCATTGCCCAGCGGCCTGATGCCGATGCTGCTGGATCGCTACCTCGGCCTGCACGAAGTCGATTGGGCGGGACTTGAATCGCTGCGCCCGACACGGCACGCTTTGGCGGCGAGCAACCGCCGTTAGGCCGAACCGCACCCGAATGCTGATCGCCGAACATTTCTTCCTGATCGCCTGCGACCCGCGTACGGGGATACTGACGTGGCCGCGGCGCACCCAAGACGCCGGCGAGCTGGTGGCCGCATCGATACTCGTGGACCTGGCCACGAACGAGCGCGTGCATCTGCACGACGGGCGCCTGCGTGCGGATTCGCAAATGCCGCTCAATCATCCATTGCTCACCGATGCGATGGAACTGCTGGCCGGCAAGAATTCAACCGTGGCCGAAGGCATGGACCTGATCGCGCGGAACATGGCGCCGTTGCCGCCCAAGATTCTCGATGCTCTGTTTCGTCGCGACCTCGTGCATCGCATCGAATTTCGCGACTGGCGCCTGCGTAAACGCCTGCGCTATCCGTTGCGTTCGATGCAAGCGCGCAATGAAGCCCTGCAATTGCTCCAGTCCGCCGCACACGCAGACGACACGCATCGATTGGCGCTGCTCGTGCTGGCCGATGTCAGCGGCATACTCCCCGCCCACCTGAACGCGCACGATCACGCACCGGCCGTGCAAAAAATACTGGCGCTCAACCACGTGGAAGCGTGGGCGCCGCAACCGCTGCGCGTGCTGGCAGCGGTGCGGGACGCGTTGTTGCGGGATTAGCCGCCCAGTTTGAACTCGATGCGGCGGGTGGCTTGTTCCTCGGCTGGCTTGCCATCGACCATGCGCGGCTTGAACGTCCAGCGCCGTACCGCCTCCAGCGCGGCCTGATCGAACACGCGACCCGGCTGCGAATTGGCCACCTTCGCGTTGGCAACCTTGCCGTCGGTCGTGATCGTGAATGCCACTTCGACCCAGCCTTGCTGGCGCGACCGATACGCATCGGGCGGATAGCTCGGCGGCACCGACTTGACCAACTGCGCCGGCGTCGTGACCGGAGCCGGAGCCGGCGTGGCGGCAACGGGGGCCGGAGCAGCTGCGGGCTTCTCCACCGGCGGCGCGGCGGGTTTCTCCACCGGCGGCGGCGCGGCGGCCGGCGCGGGTGTGGCTGCGGCTTGCGCCGCTGCTTTCTGGTCTGCCGCGGCCTTGGCCGCTGCAGCCGTTGCCGCTGCGGCGGCGACCTGCTGATCGTGATCGGCCTGTTTCTTCTTGGCGTCGAGCTTGCCGCGCAGGATGGTCAGCGTGTAGTTGCTCGGATCGAACTTGGCCAGCTCGTCGATCACGCGCGAGGCCTCGTCCAGGCTGCCACCGTTGATTTCCTGCTCAACCGCGCCGGTCGCGAATGGGAACATCTCGCGCAGCGCCGATTCGGCGATATGGTTCTTCGGATCCTTGGCCAACACCTGCAGGTAGTACTCCAGGGCGTTGTTTCCCTGCGGCGCTACATAACGCTTTTCGCCAAATGCCGTGGTGGCCGCCTTCATCAACTGGTCTGCCGTCATCTCGGGCGCCGGCGCCGGCGCGGCTGCCGTCGGCGCTGCGGCGGTTGCCGCTGGAGCGGGCTTGGCGGGAGCGGTCGGTGGCGGCGCGTTGCCACCGCAAGCGGCGACGATCAGGCCAAGGATGGCAACGGGAAGGAACCGGGCAAACCCGGCAACAGCGGTTGGTGTAAGCGTAATTTTATCGGCCATGATCGAAAAGTCCGCTGAAGGAAAAGGATCCGCGCCTTTCGCCTGCAACTTTCTGGCCAACCGCGTCATCGGGCACTTCGGCCCCTGACACGGCCACAGCGCGGTATGCACAAGGTAGCGCACTGCGGCGGCGGCCGCAAATGCAGACATGCCGCTCACCCTGCTGGGTATCGCACGCAAACATCCGACCGCATCACTACAGCAGCCGGAACCGGAACGGGGAAGTATCGGGGAGTTTGGATAAGGACTCTCCCTGCGCTGGGCAAGTCGCAGGGAGAGTGAATCGATTTACAGATGTTTGCAGCTTGAATGGTGTTGCGGATATTTCCGCCGCGAAACCCGGCTTGCGCCTGGCTTCGCGACATTGCCGAACGCTGATTCCTCGTCCGGTCGGCTCAGGCGAATCCTTGCGCCTTGTTATCGAGCCAGCATATTGCTTTGCGAAGTCTTGCTTACTTCTTCTTCGCGGTCTTGCGTGCGGTCTTCTTGGCGGCCTTGGCCTTCACGGTTTTCTTGGCGGCCTTCTTAGCGGGTTTCTTTTTTGCAGCTTTCTTCATAGCCATATCGCGTCTTAGCTCCTCGTCAGTTGGTAGTTGCTGCCCAGTAAAAGCGTGCAGGAACGCTTCGCACAGCAGATCGCTGTTCGTCGCGTGCCTGAGATTGTTCACTTGCCGGCGTGTGCGTTCATCGGAGAGAAGTTTGAGCACGTGAAGCGGTACCGATACCGTCACTTTTTTCACGGCGACCGATTTGTGGCCGTGTTCAATGTAAGGTTGTACGAACTTCGCTCCCGCCATAATTCCTGCTACGCGTGTGCTACGCCGAGGCAAAAATTATTCCCGGTTTTTTTTCCTGTCAACAGGTTTGTGCACACGTCGTGCGTCGCACGCAACCCGTCTCTTGCTTGCCGCGCCCGCGCCGCCAGCGCGGCAAAGCCCGGCAAGGCTTCCGCCGATTTCATGATATGGCCATCTATACGTCTTGAATGCCGAACCACAAAAATCTTTCGCGCGCCGCGCCCGCCCGATACCGACGCGGCGCAAAGCAAGCAAATATGCGGGTTGCGGACCTGTCGATAACGACACAGCGTGCGCGTGCCGCGACTGCGCTCTTTTCTCGCATCATCGTCGCGTCAATCCGACACACTTCCACAATGTGCGCGTCACACGCAACTCGTGGCGAACAAACCATCGCGCGAGACGCGCCGGATCGTGACCAAAATATTTTTTTCGCGGCGCCTGAATTCAAGCGCCCGAACGCATCATTTGCGCAAAACTGCGCAACTTTTCCGAGCATGCAAACGCAGCGCGCGCATCGGATACCGACGCGCGCGCTGTGAGTTTCGGAGATTTTTTTGCGCGAATGCGTGAAGAAAAACAGGCGCGTTCGATCGTCAGTGTTCTTCGCTGTCGATCAACTCGACGTACGCATCCGGATCGAGCAGCTCTTCGGATTCCTCGGCGAGGTTGCTCGGCTTGACCACGAAGATCCAGCCTTCGCCGAACGCATCCTCGTTGATCGTCTCGGGTTTGTCGGCGAGTGCGCTGTTGACCGAAACCACCTTGCCGGAAACGGGAGCGTAGACATCCGATGCGGCCTTGACCGACTCGACCACGGCACAGGCGTTGCCGGCCGTCACATCGTCGCCGACGCTGGGCAGTTCGACGTAGACCAGATCGCCGAGCAAGCCCTGCGCGTGGTCGGAGATGCCGATGGTGACGGTGCCGTTGTCCTCGACACGCGCCCATTCGTGGGACTTCATGAATTTCAGATCGCCGGGGATTTCGTTCATGGCTCAGGGTCCTGGATGTCAGATGCCGCAGTGTTGATTTTACACACGAACAGGCTGGGTGAAGTCAAATGCCGTCGATGGCCTTGCCGTCTCTTACAAAAGGATATTTCACCACGCGCACCGGTGCGAGCTTGCCGCGGATATCCGCCTGCGCGCTTTCGGCGGTACCGGCAGGCACGCGCGCGAACGCGATCGCCTTGCCCAACGTCGGCGAGAACGTGCCGGACAGGATTTCGCCATCGCCATGCGCGGTGACGACGCGCTGGCCGTGGCGCAGCACGCCCTTGTCGTCCATCACCAGCCCGACCATGATGCGTCGAACACCATCGGCTTTCTGCTTTTCCAGCGCGGCGCGGCCGATGAAGTCGCGGTCCGCGTCCAGCGCGACCGTCCATGCCAGTCCCGCTTCCCACGGCGTGATCGTCTCGTCCATGTCCTGACCGTATAGATTCATGCCGGCTTCCAGGCGCAGCGTATCGCGCGCGCCGAGGCCGGCCGGTTTCACGCCCGCGGCGAGCAAACGGTTCCACAAATCGACGGCTTGCGCCTGCGGCACGACGATCTCGTAGCCGTCTTCGCCGGTGTAGCCGGTGCGCGCGATGAACAAGCCGTCGCCTTCGCAGGCCACGAATTTGCCGATCTTGGCCGCCTTCTCACGCGTGGCCGGACTCAACAACGATTGCACCTTCGTGCGCGCGTTCGGTCCCTGCACCGCGATCATGGCCAGATCCGCGCGTTCGGTTACCTTGACGTCGAATGCCTTGGCCTGTTTTTGAATCCACGCCAGGTCCTTGTCGTGCGTGGCCGCGTTGACGACGACGCGGAAGAAATCCTCGGCCAGGAAATAGACGATCAGATCGTCGATCACCCCGCCCTGCTCGTTCAACATGCACGAATACAGCGCCTTGCCGGAAACCTTGAGCTTGTCGACGCTGTTGGCGAGCAGATGGCGCAGGAAGGCGCGGGTCTTTGCACCGTGTAGATCGACCACGGTCATGTGCGAAACGTCGAACATGCCCGCATCGCGGCGCACGGCGTGGTGCTCCTCGATCTGCGAACCGTAGCTGAGCGGCATGTCCCAGCCGCCGAAATCGACCATCTTCGCGCCGAGCGCGCGGTGGGTGGCGTTGAGGATGGTTTGCTGGGTCATTGGGAATCCGAACCGAAGACGGACTGCGGATTGTAGAAGATTTCCGCGGTCGGGAATAAATCCGCGCCGTCGCCGATCTGGACCTGTGCATTACCCACCATCGGAGCGAACCATGCACTACGAACACGATCTTCCCGACAATCCGCAACGCCGCAAGACCCTGGGCTGCCTGGCCGCGTGGAGCGGCGCCGCCGTCGTATGGACGCTGGCTGGCGGCGTGCCGCGCGCGCTCGGCGCGACGACGTCCGGCGGTGTCGCCAAGGCGGCGAAAAACGCCTTCACCTTCGTCCAGATCAGCGACACGCACATCGGTTTCAGCAAGCCGGCAAATCCCGATGTCGTCGGCTGCCTGCGCCGCGCCATCGCCGACATCAATGCGCTGCCGCAGGCCCCAGCGCTGGTCGTGCACACCGGCGATCTGAGCCATTTGTCCAAGCCGGAACAATTCGGCCAGGTGCGCGAGCTGCTGACGGAGATTCGCGTCCCGCGCGTGCATACTGTGCCGGGCGAACACGACGCACTCGACGACGGCCTCGCCGGGTACCTCAAGTATTTCGATCACGACGGCAAACAGCGACCGTGGTACAGCTTCGACCAAGGTGGCGTGCACTTCGTCGGCCTTTCCAATGTGCTCGATTTCCGTATGGGCATGATGACCTCGTTCGGCGACGAACAACTCGCCTGGCTGAAGAAGGATTTGGCGCACGTCTCGCACAGCACGCCGATCGTGGTGCTCGCCCACGTGCCGATGTGGATGATCTATCCGCAATGGAGCTGGGGCACAGCCGATGCCGATCAGGCACTGGCGATGCTGCGCCCCTTCGGATCGGTCACCGTGCTCAACGGCCATATCCATCAAGTGCTGCAGAAAGTGGAAGGCAACATCGCGCTGCACACGGCAATGTCGCTGGCGTATCCGTTGCCGACGCCGGGCCAGGCAGGCATTGGCGAACCGGGACCGGTCACCGTACCCGCCGGCGAACTCGGCAAGCTGATCGGCACGCGGCAACTGACCATAGTGCCCGGTCGGCATGCGCTGGCTCTCATCGACACGCCGCTCGAGCGCGCACCGGTGGCCCGCTCATGAAATTCGCTGCCATCGCGCTCGGATTCGCCGCGCTTTCGTCATCGGCCAACGCAGTCGATATCGAGGTCGACATCAGCAAGTTCGCGTTCACGCCCAGGGAAATCACGGTAAAGCCCGGTGCCACCGTGGTCTGGACGAACCGCGACGCGACACCGCACACCATCAAGACCAAGGATGGCGATTTCGCATCGACCGGCATGGATACCGGCGACACTTACCAGCATACTTTCGCCACGGCGGGCGACTACACCTACTTCTGCACCCTGCATCCGTTCATGACTGGGATCGTGCACGTGCACCAATGAGCACAAGCTCCGCCACCGCGTTCGTCGCCGACTTGGCGCAGCGTCACCTCGACGCCGCCTACAACCTCGGCCGCTGGCTGCTCGGCAACGAGCAGGATGCGGCCGATGCAGTGCATGACGCGTTCGTGCGCGCGCTGCGCGCCGCGCATACCTATGCCGGCGGCAACGCACGCGCCTGGTGGCTGGCGATCGTGCGCAATTGCTGTCTGGCCGCACTCGCCACGCGCAAGCGCCAGCCGGCGCTGCGCCTCGTCGAGACGCCGGAGCCGGTGGCGGACGACGATGTCGAGGCAATCGTCACCGCCGCGCAGTCGCAATCCCGCCTCGCCCGGCACTTGCAAGCGCTGCCGACCGAATTCCGCGAAGCGCTGGTGCTGCGCGAGATCGAGGATATGTCCTATCGCGAAATCGCCGATGTGCTCGGCGTGCCGATCGGCACGGTGATGTCGCGCCTGTCGCGCGGGCGCGCCCTGCTGCGACATGCCGTATCGAATCAGGCGCTCGCGGACACCGCGCAGGAGAAATCCCATGGACTGTAAAGCCTTACTTGCTGCGCTCGAAGCGTATTTGGATAACGAGCTGGATCGCGCCGATGCGCGTGAGGTCGAAGCTCACTTGGAATCCTGCGCCGCCTGCCGAGCCGCACTGGAACGGCTCGACGACATGCGCCGCGCGCTGCGCGCTGCGGATTTGCATTACACCGCTCCGGTGGCGTTGCGCGAACGCATCGCCGCATCGGCGCGCACTGCAAACTCCGCGCGCCACACACCGCCCATCTGGCTGCGCTATGCCGCGGCGTGCGTGCTGGCGTTCGGTGCCGGCGGTTTGTCTTTGCAATTGTGGAATACGACGCACACCGCGAGCGCGGCGTCGGCGCAACTCGACCGCGACCTGTTCTCCGCGCACTGGCGTGCGCTCGCCGCCGCCTCGCCGATGGACGTGGTTTCCACCGACCAGCACACGGTCAAACCCTGGTTCGCCGGCAAGGTGGCGCAGTCGCCGCTGGTGCGCGATTTCGCGAGCCAAGGTTTCCCGCTTGCAGGCGGACGCATCGATTACGTCGGCGGCACGCGCGTGCCGGTTCTGGTCTACCGCCACGGCCAGCACTGGATCGACATGTTCGTGCTCCCATCCGACGCAGCGACGCCACAGCCATCGCAGGCGCAAGGTTATCGGCTTGTGCCGATCCGGCTTGGCGCTCAGCCAGCGGCTGTCGTCACCGACATGGATGCGACGGAACTGGACAGGTTGGTTGCGCTGTTGAATGCGGTGGATTGATTCGCCTCATTCTTGCGCTCCGTCAGCAGCCGACCTCGAAGCCGTTGCGGAAAATGACATCGGTTTGCGACACGCCAACCCAAAAGCCGCTGTGCACGCTGTAATTTTTGGCGCACGAGACCGCTACAGCATGCTGGCCTACCGTGCCAGTGAGCTGGTATGCACCACCGCTTGCCGTGGCACCGCCGGAGCCAATAACTTGTTTTTGCATCACGTAATTGCCGCCGGATTGCGCGAACGCATATCCCGCGGCGCTGATCGCCGCGGCACAAACAGCGCGCAATGCGAAACTCGTCGCCAATTTCATGGCTGAATCTCGCGCGCGTCGAGCCGCGCTTCAATGCGTTCGAGGCGCGCGCGCAGATCGATGATCTCGGCGTCTTTCTCCGCGCGCAACTCGCGCAGGGCTTCCACCGCCATCGCCTCGAACCCTTGCGGGCCAACGCTCAAATAACCATCGGGTGTTTGGCCGACCCAGTCGGGAAACACCTGCTGCACCTGCTGTGCAATGAAGCCGGTGTGGCGACCGGCGGGATGCAATCCATCGTCGGGATTCGCGTATTCGAACGTGACGCCATGCAGCTGCAGCATCCGGTCGAGCACATGATCGAGTGGCCGCACGTCGCGCTTGAGGCGCACGTCGGATGGCGCCGCCCAACTGCCGCCGCCGGGTTTGTACGCTTGTGCCGTGGCCCCCGCCAGTGTCAGGTTGCCCTGCGTGACCGTTGCATTGCCCGATGCGTCGATCCCGAATACCTTCGCGAAATTGTTGGCCGTCGTTTCGATGGCGAACGCGGCATCGCTCTGGGCAGTGCCGCTGACGCTCACGTTGAAGCCGTAGAACGAGTTGCGCGGCAGCAGAACGATATCGGCATTGGTGCTACCCGCCGTCGCCGATCCCTGGATGGTCAACTCGGCCTCGGGATTGTATGGCGTCGTATTGATGCCCACGCCGCCACCCGCGCGAATCAGAAACTGGTTGATGCCGCTGGAGGTGAACTGGTTCGCGTTGCTGCCGGTACTGTCCGACCAAACGAACGTGCCTTGGTCACCAGTGGCGTTGCCGCTTCCGATATCCGAGGCGCTGCGTACGTGGGCATATGCGCCGGCAGCAAGACTGTAATTGCCGCCGGCGGTATTGAAATAACCTCCTGGAACCGCCGCGGCGTAGGCAGCTGCATTGTAGATACCGCCGGCAACGGTCGCGTAGTAGTCGCTCGCTGAATTGTCGGCACCGCCGGCGACCGTGGCCGCGTCGTACGCCTTATTGCTAAGCCCGCCGCCGATAGTGCCGGAACCGAAAGTGACCCAATTGGATTCCCCGCCAGCTATCGTGCCAAAGCTGCCAGAGACCCTGTTCCCAGAAGGGTTCGGTGTACAGGGCGATGGATAGCAATGGCGATCCCCGCCTCCGCCGATCGTAGCGCCATATACGGACACATCCACGGAATTGGCCGATGAGCCAAAAATCACATTCGGCGTGTCTGTGTAAACGATAGAGCCCGTTGGCGTCGTCGGTTGCAACTGTCCGACCTGGGTGCCATTGACCTTGAATGTCAGCGCGTTATTGTCGGTCGTGCCCAGGAAGCCCGAGCCAACTCCCGCATTGCCGTTCAAACTCCATGTATTGGCCTTGGTCGCGACGACGTTGGTATCCACGTCGATTATGCCGCTGCCCGTGATGGTGCCGCCCGCAAGACCGAAACCAGCCGTCACGCTGGTCACCGAGCCGGTGCCTGCGGATTGGCACGCGACCGTACCATCCGCATTGACGGTGCTGATACTGGAACCAGATGCGCAGGTGCCAGTGACGCGGCGTTGCAGATAGGTCGTGTCGGCGCTCAGACTTACCGTGCCTGCCGTTCCGCCGCCGCTCAAGCCCGTGCCCGCGGTCACGCCGGTGATCGTGCCGTTGCCGCCGCTCTGGCAACTGACCGTTCCGGTCTGACTGATCGCACTGATTGCGCCCGACGCACACGTTCCGGTGACGCGTTGCTGCACCTGCGTGGGAATGATCTGCGTCGCGCCGATACTGTTCGCGGGCACGTTGTAGGCCAGTTGCGAGGTCAGCGCATACGGCGCGTTCTCGATCGCAGTGCGCGGACTGAGTACGGTGGTGCCGACCTCGACTTGCAACCAGCGTGCGTCATCGCCAATGGTGAAGAACGCCGATCCGCCGAAATCCAGGGTCACGGTGAAAATCCCGTCGACCACGGATACGGGCGGCGGATCGGAACCGACGCCGTCGAAGACCTGCGTCCCGATCACGTTGCCGCCACTCGCGGAGTCCCACAACGTGAACGTCATGGCGGTGTTGCCGGTGACCGACGCGTTGTTCTGCAACAGTTGGCCTTGGTAGGTAAATGCCGCGCCCTGCGCGGTTTGCGCGGATGCGGTCAGCGGCAGAACGAACGACGACGCGACCAGAATGAAGGCGAAACGAGCAAGCGTGCGCATGAGAAGGCTCCCGTCTGTCGAACCGATACCCGGACGCGTGAAAGCCGTCCGGTTACAGGTTGAAATGCTGACAGGCAAGAAAAGCGAACAGATCGCAGGACCCGATATCCGCGCGCAACGCTAAGGACAACCCTCGAACCCGGCGTTGAAGATGATGTCGGTTTGTTGCACCTCGTAGGCGCCGATGTCGGCAGCGATGCCCGACACGCGCGGATAACCGAGCGGCGGTTGCGCAATGGGCGGCGGCGTGGGTCCGCCGCGCTGGTCGTAGTTGAGATTGGTAGCGTTGTTGCCGGCGTCGACGGCAGGGCTGCCGCTGTACAGATCATGCGTCTGCGTTGCGCCGCCGTTGTTCTTGAGCGGTTTCAGCAGCGGACATTTGCCGATGAGGGTGTCGCCGGGAAAACTGTCCACCCCGGGGCCGCCGCGATACACGAGATTGTTGGCGCCGGTGATCGTGACCGTAGCCGCACCGTTGTGGATGACGGCGATGTCGTCATCGCTCGAAGACACGTGATATGTCGTGTTGTTGGAAAGCAGCGCGCTTTGCAGATTCACGCCGAACGATCCGTTGCGTGCGCTGAATACAACTCCCGCATATGGCGAATGCCCGGACTTGCTGATCTGGTTGAACGCAATCGTGCTGTGGGCGATCGTCGCCGCAACATTCGCGTAGAGAGCAGCCGCCTTGTACGCTTGATTTCCAGAGATCGTGCTGTTGGTGATCGACATCGTGGCCTGGGTCGGCAGCGCCGATGTCACAAGTAGCCCGCCGCCTTGGCCGGCGGCATTGCCGGAAATCGTCGATTCGTAAATGCTCGCATTGCGGCTGGCGTAAACGCCGCCGCCGAGCGAGTGGTAAGGATTCGCCGGGCCGAATCCTTTGTAAACCCTGGCCGAGTTGTCGCTGATGGTGCTGTATTTGGCGATGAAATTTTTTCCGGCGAAGGCGCCGCCACCGCGCGCATAGCCTGCGCTGCTGTAGCCGCCGGACCCGTTCGGGACGCCTTTCGCGTACACGAGGTTGTTGGCGATCGTGCTGTAACTGACGAAAAGATTGCCCAGCGCGAAAATCCCGCCGCCGGACGCGTTGCCATTGGAATACGCGTAGTGATAGTCGTATCCGGCCTCGCAGGCGGTAACCACGGAATGCGACAAGGTGACGTTGCCCTGCGAATAAATGCAACCGCCCAGCGCGGGGCGGCTGGCTGTCGTCGAGTTCGTACCGATGAAGACGCCGGCGGAAATCGCCAGACCGCTGATGGTCAGCGTGCCCGTGTTTTGGTGATTGATGACGCGATCGATTTTGCCGCCGCTGTATTTGGCATGCTGGTTGTAGACATTCAATGCACCTTCGCCTGGGCCCTGCAAGGTCAGGCTCGACTGATTCACCAGGATCGCGCCGGTCAGCAGTGAAATCGCGCTGCACTTCAAACCGGACATATCCACCGTGTCGCCGGAGAGCGTGGCCGCTGCGGCGACGACCGCACGCAGACTGCCGGGACCTGTGTCATTGCAGTTGCCCACCTGCCAGGTACTGGCGAACGCCGCCGGCGCGGCCAATGCGAAGAGTGACGCCGCCGCGGCAGCCAACGGCCGGCGGCGTGCGGTAGACAAAGCGGATGTGGCGGCAATTTTCATGGCAGCACCTCAGAACAGCACCGGACAGCCTTCAAAGTTCGTGTTGAAGATGACGCCGTCCTGTACTTCATACGCGCCGATGTCGGTACCGCTGCCAACAGTACGTGTGTTGAGGTTCTGATCGGTGGCAAGATTCTGGGGATTGCTGCCCGTATCGATGGCCGGGCTGCGGCTGAGCAGGGCATGCGTCCGCGTCGGCCCACTGTCGACGCCGAATTTCAATGGTCCCAGCAGCGGACAGGCGGTGGACACAGTTGGCGGTCGTTGCGGACCGCTCGATGCGCGAATGAGGTTGTGGTCGCTGGTGATGCTGATGGTGTAAGGCGCAAATGCCAGCGCGCTGAAATCCGTCTCCGTGGCGCCGTAAGTGTTGTTGGACAGAATGGTGCTTTGCAGCGTCAACGGGCTGGAATTGTTGATTCCGGTCTCCATGTGCAGACCCGCCGCGAAGTAATTGAACCCGCCGCCCGTCTTCGCAATTCTTCCCAGCTTCGCCGTGTTGAAAGCGATCGTGCTGTTCCGCACCGTCGTCGCCACCTCCGATACGACACCGCCGACAACCGCTTTGGGCGCGCTGTTGCCGGAAATCGTGCTGTTGGTAATTTGAAAAGTATCGGAGCTGGTGCCATCGACGATTGCACCGCCGGCGCCCAGTGAGCCGGATCCATCCTCGGCGACGTTTCCGGAAATCGTCGAACCGGTCATGCTTCCGCCATGCCGGCTGAAGATTCCGCCGGCTTGTCCAATGGAATAATTGGCGCTGATCGAGCTGGAAGACATGCTGAATGCGCCAACCGAATAAGCGCCGCCCCCGATAGCGGAACCCTGGGTTTTTGCCACGTTGGCGGTTACGTCGGCGTATTTGAGAATGAGAGACCCCTTCGTAAAGATGCCGCCACCTGAGACTTTCGCGGCCGAGTTGGCCCCGGGCGTCAGCGGCTTCGCGGTGCAGCGGAATAATTCCGTGTGATCAAGGATGACGTTGCCGGCGGAATAAATGCAGCCGCCTTTGGCTGGCCCATCCGGATAAAAGTGGTTGTATTCGATCAACAGGTTTTTGACTGTCAATGTGCCGGTGCCGGTATGGTTGAAGATCCGGTCGTTTTCGTAGGTGCCGTTGTAATAGCCCGTGATCGCCTGCGCATGGCCTTGCAGCGTGAGACTGTTTTGCGCAATCGTGATCGCGCCGGTGGTCAGACTGATTACGCTGCTCGGGCAGTTCGACAAATTAAGGGAAGAAAAATCCACCGTATCACCCGAGACGGCGGAGTTCGCGACGATGTCACGCAGGCTTCCGGGGCCGCTGTCGGCACAGGTGGTCAGCTGCCAGGTGGATTGCGCGAATGCTTCCGGCGCGGCCAGGGCGAACAGCGCGGCGCAGCAAGCGGCCAGCGGTTTGCGGCGCACGCCCGACAAAACGGATTTTGTCGGATTTTTCATGATGCCTCTGAACGCACTCATCGCCACCCTCCCGTGAAAAGACTGGTTCTCACGGGTAGGAATGCGCGACAGCGCGAAAACGCACAACGGCGCACAGGCAGGCGAGCGAAAATCCCTCCGCGGCTTGCGAAGGGCTTTCCGGGTCGTGTCGGCGGGACAGATCGGGTGGGGACGTGACCCCGTTTTAGCGCCAATCCCCCGCTGCGACGAACGCGGCCCAGTAGTAGGGCGCGGGATCGAGTCCGGCTTTGCGACGCTGCTGGATCAGCGCGAGATCGGCGGCGCGCACCGAGTCGATGGTGGATGCGTGCTGTTGCAGGCGTGCGCGATACAACGCAACCATCCAGTCCGCGCTCGACGCGTCGCTTACCGGCCACAGGCTCATGATCACGCTGTGCACGCCGGCGAGACGAAACGCGCGACGCAGGCCGAACACGCCTTCGCCGGGGATGTCCTTGCCGACACCCGTGTCGCAGGCCGAGAGCACGGCCCAGTCAGTGCCGGTGAGATCGAGCGTGGCGACTTCTTCGCTGGTCAGCAGGCCGTCGTTTTCGGTACTGGCGGCGGGACGATTCGCGCCGGTCAAAACCAGTGCGGAAAGATCCTGCACTGCTTGCGGCGCGCTCGTCGTATTGACTGTCTTGATCCCGCGCGTGTCGTCCGCGGTGGTGCACTGATCGCCCAGATACACGGCGTGCGTGGCGAAATGGATGATGCGGCTGCCATGCAGCATGGCGCGGGCGTGCGCCTCGCTCGCGTAGTCGCCGGTCAACACCGTCGGCGCTGTCGCACCGGCCTGCTGCTTCCACAAGCTGGCCAACTCGTCGATCTCGCGCGCGGCCTGCGGCAATGGCGAGAACGTCGCGCCGCGCAGACCCGCACACACACCGCGCGTGCCGGTATCGGCAAGGCGCGTATCCACGCCAAAGTCCGGCGCGCCGATCAGGCTGAGCGTGTCGGCTTGGGTCGCCGTGGTAATCGCCAGCGCATCGCGTTCGTGGTCGAGCAGATGAAAGGCGTAGCCAGCTTCGACGAGGAATTTTCCATCTTTAGCCGGCAGCGCAGCGAACGGCACCCGATCCAGCGTCGGCGAAGCCACGATCAGAACGTGCTGTTGCTGCCAATGCTTGGCGACCGGATCCCAAATCATTTCGCGCAGCTTTGCGCCGGCGGCGTCACGCGCGACCAAGTCGGCATTGCGATCAGACAGCAACGACATCCACTTCGTTGTCGCGTCGTGGATCGCCGAGCGTGGGCCGAGATCGAGCAGTTTCGGTTGCGTACCGCGCACCCCGACAAACGCATACAGGCGCGGGTGCAGATCGGCTGCCGTGCGATCGATGTCCTGCGGTTCGCTCGAATCCGCTTCGGCAAAACTGACCAGCAGGGTGTCGGGTGGCAGCGCCGCGAGCACTTCGGACAATCCCCGATGCGCGTTGCCGAGAGCGGCACCGCTGGCACCGGTGGCGTGGGCGAGCGCACGTTCGGCCTTGTCGAATTCCTCTTCCGCGGAATCGATTGCGGCATTGGATTTGGCGGACGGATTCTTCGCCGCCTCGACACGCGCTTTTACCAGGGTTTCGTCGCACCGCTTCCATTCCTTCCACACAGCGGCCAGGTTCGGGGCGGACGCGGCGCGGGCCACGGCAAGACGGCGCGCGCTATTGGTAGTCGCCAGACCGCGGTACGCCAGTTCCAACGACCAGGCCTGACGCGCGTGGTCGGCGCGTCGGTCCTGCGCGGCAATGGCCAGCATCCATTCCCGCCCGCCACGTATCTTGTCCTGCATGTCGATCGTGCTGTGTTCGCTCAGATCCGCCCCGGCCGTGCGCACAAACTGCAAGTGCGACCGCTCGATCGCGGCCGCTTCGGCAAAGGCTTGCCTGTCATGGCCTTGCGCCCACAGGCTGACGGCGAGGCCTGCCATCGCATCGCGCGGATCGCCCAGACCGAACTGAGTGTAGTCGCCGAACTGCGCGAGATAAGCACGGAACTTGCTTTCCGCCGCGGCGTAGCGCCCTTGCCACAGATCGAGCATGCCGAATTGCAACGCGACATCCGCGTAAAATTCTTTCTGCGACGCGGGAGCGCGCTCGGCAACCTGCTGCACCTGTTTCAACAACGCCACCGCGTCATCGTAGCGATGCAGCGCGGCATAGTCCGTGGCCAAGCTTTGCTGCGCACTCGTCGTGTACGCCGAATCCGGACCGTAGAGTTTGAGAAATTGCGCCACGGCTTGTTCGTGATACGCAGCGGCATCGGCAAAGCGGCCGTCCTGACGCAGGCAGCTCGCGGTGCCGTTCAACAGCGCAGGAAGGACTATCCCACCACGGCTCGGGTGCGGTTTTTCCAGTGCGAGACCTTGGCCAAAGACCTGTTCCGCGCGGCGGCAGTCGCCGATCTGCTGCAAGGTCTGGCCGAGGGCGACCAGCGCATTGGTGTAGGTGCCCTGGCGTGGCGGCTTCGCGTCGCGCAGCCGCGGGAGGGCGCGATCGAGTGTCGCGATGGAACCGGCGACGTCGCCACGCATGCGCTGCGTGTAGGAGCCGCTCATCATCACTTCGCCGACCACAGCGCTATCGGCGCCAGTCAATTGCGTCGCCAGGGCAATGGCGCGATCGGTAACGGCCTGTGCGAGGTCGTATTTGCGACCGAGCGCGAGAGCGAGCGCCTGACCGCGCAACGCGTACACCAGTCGCACGTTGACGACGTGGTGCGCATCGAAGGCGGCAATGGCGGTCTGCAGCAGCGGCACGGCCTCGTCGAGCTTGATGCGCTGGAGCAGCACCAGGCCGAGCGTGACACGCGAGAACGCCTCCGCAACGGCGTCTTCGGGCTTGCGCTGTTGCAGCATCGCCAGCGCGCGCCGCGATATCGCCTCGACATCTTCCAGTTTGCTGTGCGCAGACTGCAGACGGGCTTGGCGGTCCAATGCCAATGCGTAATCGGATGAGCCGTTTGGCGCGTCGACGTGACGGAGTTCCAAATCGCGATCGACAAGCTGTCTGGCCTCGTCCGTTTCGAGCTGACCGCCTTCATCGAGCAGATCGAACAGGCGCTCGACCGCAGCGGCTTGCGCAGCAGGTTGGGCCGGCTTTTGCGCGTCTGCCGCGGTGAGTTCCGCGCGCGCGGCGGTGAGCCGCTGTTCGAGCGACGCAGGGAAATCAGCCGCTATCGCAACCGTCGATAGCGCGCCGAGAAGGATCGCAACGCAGCCGCATCGAAGCATGGCCGAGCCTCCACCGATGGGCACAGGCTAACAAGGATGCGTCATGAAATGCTATTGATCCGTGAAATCCCCGGCAGGTCACGAACGTTGTGTGAAGTGGTATTGCCACACGCGCACGTGCGCCGGATCGTGGCCGAGTGTCGCGAGAATCCGGCGCAAATGCTCGCCCTGGATAACGACTGCCGGCGCATCGACGATGGCACCGACGGCGCGGCTATCGTCAGCAGCGGCGACATGCGCACGTCGCCAGTCGGCGAGCGCAGCGTCGAGTTGCGGCAAGGCTTGCAACGCGGCCACGACCACAAACTCCTCGCGCGACGAATCCGCGGTCACCTCCCAGGCCTGCGACGAACCAGTGCCGCCCGGCAGTTGCAGTGTGGCGCCGCCACGCTGCGGATTGCGTAGGTCGACGGCTTCCTGCGGAAACAGCATGGTCGCGTTGCCGGCGGCGTCTTCGTTGAGCACATAGATATAGGTGTCGCGTGTGCTATGCATCTGCAAGCGCAGACGGTCGCCGACGCGCAGAGTCGAATTCGCCGCGAGTTCCACATCGCCGGAGTCGGCAACACGCAGGAACGTCACCGCGCTGTCCCAGGCCGGTGCGGGTTTCGGCCACAGCCACAACGCCGCGACCGCTAACAGCGCGACACAAGCGGCAGCGAGTGCGGCAATCGGCAAGCGTCGGCCCGGCGCGGAAGTTTGCGGATGCAACAATGTGGAAAATTGCGCAACGAGTGCCTGCGTGCCCGGGCGCTGCGCAGGATCGTTGGCCAGACAGCTTTCGACGACCGCGCACAGGGCCGGATCCAGTTCGGGACGCAGCGCATGCAGGGTGGGACGAGTGCCATAGCGCTGTTCCTCGCGCAAGCTCGACGCATCCGTTTCGGCGTACGGCAGGCGGCCGCTGAGCAACAGGAACAACAGCACGCCCAGCGCGTAGATGTCGCTGGCGAAGCTGAGCGGTGCGCCGTCCAGCACTTCCGGCGGCAGATAGCGTGGCGTGCCGGAAATCAGGCGCTGGCTCGCGAGCAGACGCGCGTCGCCGCCGGCGCCGAAATCCATCAGCACGATGCGTCCGCCGCTTTCGCGCATGACGTTTTCGGCCTTGACATCGCCATGCACGAGTCCGGCTGCGTGCACGACGGCAAGCGCCAGCGCCAGATCGTGACCGATGCGCATGGTTTCTTCGCTGCTCACCGCGCCTTCGGCTGCGACGGCGTCGGCCAATGTGCGTCCTTCGATCAGTTCGCTCCACAGGCCAGCGCGGCCGTCATGTTCGCCGCAGCCATACACACTGAGCACGTTGCGATGACGCAGCCGCGCGAGCCGTCGCGCTTCGTCCAGCCCCGCACCGGCGCCGCTGCGGAACAGTTTCAGCGCAACGTGGCGGCGCAGCCAGGGATCGAAGGCGCGGTAGACCTCGCCAAAGCTGCCAGTGCCGAGTCGGCTTTCAACCTCGAGTCCGCCCCAGCGGAACAGCACGTCGCGTGGTGCGCGATCCGCGTCGCCGGTATCGACGCGGAATGCGCAAGCGATTTCTTCGAGCAGATGCAGGCTTTCGACACGGCCGGGATCGGTGCGCGATTGTTCCAGCGTGTTCCACGCCACCGGCGTGCCGTCGGCGATGGCGCACACGGCATCTTGAATGATCGGTTCGACTTCCGGTCGGACACCCATAATTCATCAGCCCTGAAGTTCGGCGATACGATCGGCCAACACCTTTAATGCACGAGTGACCCGCATCCGCACAGCATTGGCCGTCGAACCGGTTTCCAGGGCGATTTCCGGGTAGGCCAGGCCGAATTCCAGACGCAGCACGATCAACGCCTGATCGTGGCGGTCGATCTCGGCCAGCGCCTGCTCGTAGTGGCGCCAGCGTTCGTGGCCGACAAGTTGTTCGGCGACCGAGGCGCTTTCGTCGATCAGCGGCACGGTATCGATATCGACTGTGTCTGCGTGATGTTGACGCTTGCGCAGTTCGGAGCGCACCTCGTTGAGCAGGATCTGGCGCAGGTAAGCAAGGAAACTGCCGCTGCCGTTGGCGTCGAATTCGTCCAGATGACGCAGCGCACGCATCAGGGTGATCTGCACCAGATCGTCGGTGTCGGCGATGTCACGCGCGCGTTGCGGCAAGCGGCCATGGGCCCAGCGTCGCAGCAGCGGCAAACAGCGTTCGTACAACGCCTGCCGCGCCGCTTCTTCCCCGCCGCGGATGCGCCGCAGCAATTGCTCGGTCGGTACGTTCTCGGTCACCGCGCACCATCCGCGACCCTGCACGAGGGTCCGAGCATAACAGAGGGTTATCCCGCCGCTTTCACCTTCAACGTCGAGCCATCCACGCCGACGACTTCGATTGCGGTGCCGGTTGGAAGATCCGGGCCGTCGACCAGCCACAGCGAATCGCCGACGCGCGCCTTGCCCTGGCCGTTGACGATGGCCGTTTCCAGCACGAAGCGCCTGCCGATGTACTGCTCGGCGCGGCGGTTCAAGTTCGGTTGATCGGAGCGCTCGTAAATCGCATGGCGCACGAAACGCCAGTAGACGAAACAACTGATCACCGCGAACACGGCGAACACCACCGATTGCACGCCGAACGTCATGTCCGGAACGAAGATCAGCACCACGCCCAACGCGGCTGCGGCGATGCCGATCCAGAGCATGAAGAATCCGGGCACCATCAACTCGGCGCCGATCAGTACCAGCGCGAGCAACCACCAGCCATAGTGCAGGGTCAAGTTCGCAAGCATGTCAGGCCTTCGGCAGCGTTTTGGCCGCCTGCTGCTGTTCCAGACTCGACTTGGCCACCTCGGCGATGCCCGCCAGCGAACCGAGCAGGCCCATCGATTCCATCGGCAGCAGCAGCAGCTTCTGATTCGGCGCGGTGCCCATCGACTTGAGCGCGTCCACGTATTTGGTCGCGACGAAATAATTGATTGCGTTGATATCGCCCTTGCGGATCGCCTCGGAAACCATCGTCGTCGCCTTCGCTTCGGCCTCGGCCTGACGTTCGCGCGCTTCGGCTTCGCGGAATGCGGCTTCGCGGCGGCCTTCGGCGGAGAGGATCACCGATTGCTTTTCGCCTTCGGCCTTGAGGATCGCGGCCTGGCGGAAGCCCTCGGCTTCCAGAATGTTTGCGCGCTTCTCGCGCTCGGCCTTCATCTGCCGCGCCATCGAATCGATCAAATCGCGCGGCGGCTGGATGTCCTTGATCTCGATGCGGTTGCATTTCAAGCCCCATGGATGCGTGGCCTCATCGACCACGCGCAACAGGCGCGCATTGATGTCATCGCGCTTGCTCAACGATTCGTCCAGATCCATCGAACCGAGCACGGTGCGGATATTGGTCATGATGAGGTTGAGGATCGCCTGCTGCAGGTTGGACACCTCATACGCGGCCTTGGCCGCATCGAGCACTTGATAGAACACCACGCCATCCACGCGCACCACGGCGTTGTCCTTGGTGATGACGTCCTGCGAGGGCACGTCGAGCACCTGCTCCATCATGTTCATCTTCCTGCCGACCGCATGGTAGATCGGCATCAGGATGTGCAGGCCCGGCTCCATCGTGCTCGTGTAGCGGCCGAAGGTTTCCTTGGTCCACTCGTAGCCTTGCGGTACCACACGCACGGTTTTGGAAACAAAGATCGCCACAACGACGAGCAGGACCAACGCGACGAATCCACCACTCATGACTTGTCTCCGCTACACGATCGAAGGAACGCGCAGTATAACCCGGTCGAGCGTCACTGCGCCGCGGCGTAGAACGCGCGGAATGCGGGCGAGAACACGCGTTCGTCAGGTGCGGACTTGTCCAGCGCCTGCGCCGCGCGTGCATCACGGCGCGCGGCTTCGAGCTGGTTCTTGTCGCCGGCGCGCGCCAGCGCGAAGCGTGCGGCGCAGCGCAGCAGATAGCCCTGGAAACGCGCACGCGTGCCGGTCAGCGCGTCCGCGTCGAGCTTCGCTACGTTGACGTAGCGGCCGGCCATCAGGTCGTCGAACGCGCGCAGCAATGCCGGCGGCGTACCGGCCGCTGCGGCGGTTCCCGGTTTTGGCGGCGGCGTAGTTGTTGCCGGTGACTGCGTGGACGGCGGCGCATTCGCTGTGGGCTGCGCGTCCGCCGTTTGTGTACTTTGTGGCGTTGTGGATTTTGCAGCGGCGCCGGGGACGCACTGGCCCAGCAACTGCTCTTCCCGCGCGCGCAGTTCGCGCTCATCGGGTAGGTCCTGGCGTTGCCCGCGCAGCAGCGCCTCTTTCACGCGCAACTGGCGCAGCAACCCGAGCATGCGCGCGTTCATCGGATCGTTCCATTCGGTCTGCGCCGCCGCGCAATCGCCGAGCTTGAACTGCGCCACGCCGAGGTAATGATGCGGCAGGTACGGCTGCGCATTGCCCTGGATCATGACGCGCTGCACCGGCTCGGATTGCGCATCCAGCGCCTTCTTCAGGTATTGCATCGCCTGCGCGTATTCGCCACGATCGAGTGCAGCCAGGCCGGCGATGTAATCGCTGGAATAGTCCGCGCGCGCCATGATCGGCACGAGTAGTGCCGCGAATAACACAAACGCGAGTGGGCGCTTACAACCCGGCATGCTTGAAGTACTCCTTCCCATCCGGCACCGCGAACGTAGCGGTCAGCGTGGCCCGCTTCTGCCCCTCGATGCTCACCGTCATCTGCTTACTCTTGCCATCCAACGGCTGGCGGAACACCACGCTATAGGTGCCAGCCGGCAGTTTAAGCAGCAAGGGCGTGCTGCTCTCGTCGGGCAGCGTCATCGCGCGTCCGCTGCCGTCGGCCACCGCATCCACGCGCGCCCACGGCGTGGCATTGAGCAGCAATTCGCCGGCATTGGCGGCAGCCTGCGCCTGCGCCGTCGCGACGACCTGCGCGCGCCACGCGGGCAAACCGCGCAGCAGTTCCGCCCAGGCCGGATCGCCGGCCCAGGCTGCGTCGCGACCCTTGACGAAACCGGCCAGCGCATCGAAGTCCTCGACACCGGTGGCGCCCTGCAAACGCTTTCCCATGGCGGCAACGGCGCGCGTGCGCAGGGCCTGTGTGTCCTTGTCCGCGGCATCTTGTGCCAGCAGTTGCGTGATGCCGTCGAACGCGGCGCGCAGCTCCGGATCGCTTCCCGAATCGAGCAGAGCCGTCACCTGCGCCTGCGCCTTGCGGCGCGTGTCCGCGCTCTGCGCGTCGGCCTGCGCCTGCGCGCGCGCCTGTTCGCGCGCCTGCGCGATGCGCTGCTGCAATCCGGTCAGGGACGCATCGCCCGGCAGCGTCTTGAGCGCATCGGCGTCGATCTTTTCCGCATCGTCGATGCGCTTGTCGGCCAGCGCCGCATCGCCCTGCGCGGCCAGCAGCTTGCCAATCTGCGCGCGCGCTTCGCCGGCCCGCGCATTGCCCGGATCTTTTTGTTCGACCTTGCGCACGAAATCCAGCGCACTGCCGTCGCCGTCGGGCGCGGCCACGATCAACTGTCCGGACTGGATCAACGTCGCAGCGCGATCATTCCACAGATTCACCAGTTCCTGCTCGTCGTGGCTCAAGCGGCGATGGCCGAACAATCCCCACAACACGGCGAGCAATACCACGACACCGATCGCGGCCGCCGCGGCTGGCCACCACTTGCGCCGGCCCGGCGCGGAGGGCGCCGGAATCGATCCGGGCGCGGGCGTCGCGGTGGGAATCGGATGCTGGCCGGACAGTGCCGCGCGCATGCCGCCGCTGCTCGGCGTGCTGGTGTAGAAGCCGAGCGCACGCAATTGTTCGGACGAGGTCTGGTTCGGATCGAGCTGCAGGCGCATCAGCAAGGTGTCGCTGTGCACGAGGCGCGATTTGAGGTCGTCGCTGAACGCCTTGAGCGTGGGATAGCGTTCGTCGCGGTTCTTCGACAGCACGCGGTCAAAGATGTCCTGGAACGCAGCAAATTCGGCAGGCAGCGGCGCCGGCGTCTGCGTCAGATGCGCCATCAGCACCGCAATCGGCGTGTCGCCGCGGAACGGCGGCGCGCCGGTGAGCAATTCGTAAAAAAGTATACCCAGGCTGTACTGGTCGGCGCGGCCGTCGACCTGCAGACCGTTGATCTGTTCCGGACTCATGTAGGTGGGCGTACCCACGAGCATGCCGGTCTGGGTCAGGCGCGTGGCCGTGCCGTCCTGGTAGCGGGCGATGCCGAAGTCGGTCAGTACCGGCGTGCCGGAATCGCGAAACATGATGTTGGCGGGTTTCAGGTCGCGATGCACGACGCCGTGTTCGTGGGCGAACTCCAGCGCGCCGGCGATCTGCACGATCACCGCGATCGCATCGGCGAGCGCGATGCCGGTGCGCATGCGGTCGGTCAGCGCGCCGCCGCCCAGGTATTCCATCGCGATGTAGGCGACGTCCTCGTTGCTCACGATGTCGTACACCGCCACGATATTGCGGTGCGGCAGCTTGGCCATCATGCGGCCTTCGAGCAGGAAACGCTTTTCCGATTGCGCGGTGTCGGCCGCGGCCGCATCCACGCCGCGACGCATGACCTTGATGGCCACGGTGCGGTCCAGCGAGCGTTGCAGAGCCAGGTACACGGTCGACATGCCGCCAGCCCCAAGCGGACGCAGAATCTCGTACCCGGGAATCTGGATGTAGCCGTTGCCCATCGCGCTATCCCCCGCAGCCATCATAGCATCGGCCGGGCGCGCAAGCGGCGTGCGGGCTAGGCCTGCGGCAGGACCAAGGTAACCCGCAGTCCACCGCCGTCGCGATTGGCCAGAGCGATGCGCCCGCCGTGGGCCTCGGTAATCTCGCGCGCCAGCGCCAGGCCCAGGCCCGTGCCGCTGCGCTTGGTCGAATAAAACGGCAGCAGGGCCTGCGCCAACACGGACTCGTTCATGCCCGGACCGCGGTCGGATACGACGATGCGCTGGTCGCCCGCGGCCACAATGCCGATCTGCACGGCATCGGGCGCGCTGCCGGATTCGTGCGCGTTCTTGAGCAGGTTGATCAGCACCTGCTCGATCTGCGCGGCGTCGAACCAGCCGGGTTTGTCCGGCAGTTCGCCGTGCAGCGCGAACGCCGCGTGCTGACGCAGGCCTTCGATGAATCGCGGCCACTCGATCGCCGCGCAACGCGGCGCCGGCAGGCGCGCGAAATCCGCGTAGCTGGCGATGAAACCGTGCAGGTGGCGCGCGCGTTCGCCGATCCCGGCAAACACCTCGGGCAAGCGTGCGGCATCGCCGCGCCGCGCCAGTTCCGTGCCGGAATGCGCGAGCGAGGAAATCGGCGCCAGGGAATTGTTCAACTCGTGACTGATGACGCGGATTACGCGCTTCCACGCCGCGACTTCCTGGCGCGACAGCTCGCGTGTCATGCGTTGCACCAGGTACAGCCGGTGCGGGCGGCCCTGCAGACGGAAATCGCGCCGCGAGAGATGGAAGACTTCCTCGCTGCCGTCCAGCGGCACGCTGGTCAGGCTGTCCTGTCCGGCCGCCAATGCCTGGCGGATTTCCGGCGGGCAGACTGCGAGCAATTCCACGAACGCGAGACCGAGCGGACTCTTGCCCTCGTTGAGCAGATGCCGCGCGGCCAGATTCGCATAGACCACGCGTTCGTGCGCGTCGATCAGCAACAACGCAGTCGGCGTGTGCTGCATCACCGTGTCGAGCAGCAATTCGCGCTGCACCAGATTCTGGCGCTGGCCGCGCAGCGCCTGACCGAGCGCGTTGTGCGCCTGGATCAGCGCGCCGAGTTCGTCGCGCCGGCGCGACGCCAGCGACAAGCTGTAATCGCCGTCGCGATAGCTGGCCACGCTGCCGGACAACGCGCGCAGCAGGCGCCGGATCGGCGCGATCGCTGTTCGCGCCAGCCACACCGCCGGCACGGCAAGGATCGCGACAGTTACCAGCGCCGCGAGAGCGGCATCGCCCCAGCGTGCGCCAAACACGCCGCCAAGAACCGCTGCCGCGACCACAGTCGCGAACAGCAGTCCGGCGAGTTTGCCTTCGAGCGTGAATGCGCGCATCCGGCGCTAATCCTGAATCGGAATGCCGTAGCGCTGCATGCGCCGGTACAACGCCTGCCGCGAAAGTCCCAGCGCGCGCGCGGCGCGGCTAATCACGCCGGCATTCTTCTTCAAGGCTTCCTCGACCGCCTCGCGCGAAGGCTCGTCGAGATTGCGCGATGCGGAGCCTGCAAACGCCGGCAAGCCCAGATGCTCGACGCCGATCTCGCCGTCGCCGCACATCAATTTCGCGCGGTCGATGGCGTTCTTGAGCTCGCGCACGTTGCCCGGCCACGGATAATCGGCGAGCGTCTCGCGCGCGGCATCCGACAACGCGGCGCCATCGAGAAAATGCTCGGCCAGCGGCAGGATGTCGTCGGGCCGTTCGGCCAGCGGCGGCAGCGCGATCTGGATGGTGTTGAGGCGATAGTAAAGGTCTTCGCGGAACTTGCCGTCGCGGATCTGTGCGGACAGATCCGCATTGGTCGCGCTGATCACGCGCACCTTTACCTTGCGCGTGCGCGTGGAACCCAGGCGCTCGAATTCGCCGGACTCGAGCACACGCAGCAATTTCATCTGTCCTGACAACGGCAGATTGCCGATCTCGTCGAGGAACAAGGTACCGCCGTCGGCCGCCTCGAAGCGGCCTTCGCGCGCGCGCGCGGCGCCCGTGAACGCGCCGGCTTCGGCGCCGAACAATTCGGCTTCGATCAATTCGCCCGGCAACGCACCGCAGTTGACCGCGACCAGCGGTTTCGCGCGCACCGCCGAATTGGCGTGCGCGATCTGCGCGATGCGTTCCTTGCCGGCACCGTTCGGGCCCGTAATGAGCACCGGCACGTCGGCGCGCGCGACGCGGCAGGTCAGTTCCAGTGTGCGCAGCATTTCGTCGGACGCAAACACGATGCCGCACAAATCGAAATCGCGTTCCAGCGCTTCGCGCCGGCGGCGCCGTGAGACGCGCGCGGTTTCCGCGGCGCGCGCGTTCTCGGAAAGTTCGAGCAGGTTCTCGACCGTGGCCAGCAGCTTGGCGTCGTCCCAGGGTTTGGCCAGGTAATCGGCCGCGCCGGCCTTGACCAGTTCCACCGCCGATTCCAGGTGCGTCCACGCCGTGAGCAGGATCACGGGCAAATCCGGATGGCGCGCGCGGACGGCGCGGAACAACGCGGCGCCCTCCGCGCCCGAGGTCGTGTCGACGCTGAAGTTCATGTCGGCGATGACGACGTCCACGCGCTCGCGCGAGAGCGTCGCCAGACCTTCGTCCGGCGTCAATGACGTGATCGGCCGGATATCGTGCAGCGACAGCAGCAGCGACAGAGCCTGGCCTATCGCGGGATTGTCGTCGATGATCAGAACGGTGCGCATGCCACATTTTCGCATGCCAGCATGGATGCCGGCACGCGCAGGATGGTTGCAATGCGCGACCTCACACCGAGCGCGTCGCCACCACCGGCGGCACGTTAGCCGCGCGCCGCGCCGGCGCGAGTACCGCGAGCTGGCCGAGCAGCAGCACCACGCCGACGCCGAACAGCACATACAACACCGGTATGCGATCCATCTCGAAACGGCTCATCAGCCACAGGTTCAAGCCAATGGCCAGCGCGATGCCGACAAATGCGCCGACGCCGGCGATGAGCAGGTTCTCGGCCTGGAAGTAGCGCAGGATGTCGAGCTTGCGCGCGCCCAATGCGCGACGCACGCCGATCTGCTTGTGGCGCTGGCCAACCCAGAAACTGGTCAGGCCAACGATGCCGGCGCCGGTGACCGCAAGCAGGATCAGGCAGATCACGCCCATCAGGATGGCCATGCCACGGTCGGCGCGGTAGGCTTGCGCGCGGACGTCGGCGAAGGAGCGGATGCCCTCATCGAGATTCTCGACACCAATCACGCGCATCGGATTGGCGGCGAACAGCGCTTCTCGTGCTTCCTTCATGGCGGCTTGCAGGCGGCCCGCTTTCGCACGTACGGCGTAACGCGAGTAATTGCCATCAAGCTGTACGGGGATCAGCACCGAATTGAAAGCGAACTCCTTGACCCAGGAATCCACGCTTGGCGTCTGCATGCGCGCGATCACGCCGATGATAGTGCTTGGCTTGTTGCGGTCGATGTAAATCACTTTGCCGACCGCGTCGGCGCCGGGGAACAGTTTGTCGGCAAGCGCCTTGGTGACGATCACCATCGGCGGCACATTCTGGCCGCGCATCCCCATGTAACTCACGTCGCTCGCCGTGAAATTGCGTCCGGCGACCAAACGCAAGCCGAGCGCCTCGATCGTCTGCTCATCGCCGAAGTAGTACGCCGCGCGCGCCGAGGAGTGCTCTTGAGCCGGTTTCAAGCCGATGCCGCCGCTCCAGGTACTGTTGGTGAGGGGCAGCGTGTTGATCGAAATCGCCGATTCGACGTCGGCGATATTGCGCAGTGCGGCGACGTCGCCGCGCCGCATGGAATCCAGCTTGTCGATGGTTGCCTGATCGTCTCCGGTCGGCGCGCCGACCCACAACTGTGTCACCACGAACAGGTTGTTCTCGTCCAGGCCCGTTGGCCGCTGGATGCGCTCGATACGGTTGCCGATGATGAATATCGCGTTGCACACGATTGCCAGAGTCAGCGCGATCTGCAGTGCGATCAGCACCACGCCTGCCTTGTGACGGCGCAGCGCGGCGAGCATGGGATGAAGTGTCATGTCCGTTATCCTCAATTGCTCTTCAATTGCCACGCCGGCTGCACACGCGCGGCACGAAACGTGGGATACAACGCGGCCAGCAGGCTTGCGAGCACGGCAACGACGAGGGTCGTGAACAGCAACGACACATCCAGCCGCGCCAGATCCGCGATGTCTTTCGGCATCACCAGTCCGATGCCGGCCACGCCAATGCCGGTCAGAACGAGGCCGAGCAAGCCACCGGCCAGGCCGATCATGCCGCCCTCGGTGAGAAACTGCGCGTAGATCGCCGCACGCGGCGCACCCAGCGCGCGACGCACACCGATTTCGCCGCTGCGGCGCAGGAACTTGGCCAGCAGCAGGCCGGCGGTATTGACCAGACACACGATCAGCAGGCCCAGCGCAATCAGCAACGACACGCGCGTGTCACTGGGCACCACATGCTGATAATCGAGCCATTCCATCAGATTGCGAAGACGCACGTTCGGCGCCCAGGACGGATAGCGTGCATGCGCGAAGCCTTCCAGGTAATTGCGGTAGGCATCGGCCGAAGCTGCGTCGTCGAGCTGCGCCATGTAGGAGATCCAGACGCAACTGGAATGCTGCAAACCGACGAATCCGGATTCCTTCGGTGTGCTCGTGCAATTGGTGTTGCCGTCATTGGGCAGGCCGGCAGCGATCGCGGTATTGAACGGCAAAAACAGGTCTTCCTGGCCGACATAAAATCCGCCGCTGTTGACGATGTCGTAGAACAACGGCTGCGGATGCCAATCCTTGAGCACGCCGACCACTCGGTAATCGCGTCCCTCGACATTGAGCGTCTTGCCGACGCTGTTCACGCCACCAAACACCTTGTCGTTCAACTTCTCGCTGATCACCGCGACCTGGGCGCGATGCTCGTCGTCGGCAGCGCTCCAGCCGCTGCCGTGCTCGAATGGCGCATCCACCAGCCGGAAAAATTCGCTGAACACGCCGTGGCCAATGGTGCTGATCGGGTGCTTGCCGGATTCTGCCGGGATCACCGATGGGGTAACCATGTACATCGCCGACTGCAATCTCGCGCGATGGTCGTGCATCAACGTCATTGCGTCGTTGTAATCGAGCGCATTGGGCGGTTCTCCGTAATTCGGATTGGTCGGGTCGCTACCCTTGCCCTCCGGCCCCCAGTTGTCGATCTGCGGCACGTACAGCTGTGCCGATTTCCACGGAATCGGATCGCCCGACACCGCGCGGAACACCGACCACGCCGTCATCGACGCGCCTACGCCGAAAGCGATGGTCAGCACCATCAGCACCGTCAGGCCGGGGCTGCGCTTGAGGCTGCGCAGGGCCAGATCCAGGTAATAGGAGAACATGGCTCAGCCCTTGTTGGCCGCGGCGGGTTTGGCCGCGAACGAATAAAACGGCATCGAGTAATCCGGATGCGCGACGCTGGCGAGGTCGGTGCCGGCGAAGGCGGCGCGCACTTCCTCGCGCGTCGGCCGCACGGTAATTGTCGGCAGCATCGGGATGGCCGCTTGCGGCATGGCGAAGGCCTGGCGTGCGGTGCGGCCGGCGCTGTCGGCGAGCACGCTCAGGCCGACGAATTCCAGCCCGGTGATCGAGATGGCGATGGCAAGTGCGAGCAGGTATTTGCGAGCGTTCATGATGGCTCTCCTCGTTAAGGGTTGTCAGCCGTGCCGCGCGGTTGCGGTGTGCGCGTGGAAGCGCGGCTCTTCGGCGATGTCGACGACCTGGCCGTCGATGATGTGGACGTTGCGTTGCGCGCGCGCGGCCAGTTCCGGATCGTGCGTGACCATGACGATGGTCGCGCCGCCGCGGTGGATGTCCTCGAGCAGTTCCATCACGCCTCGCGCCATCTGCGTGTCGAGGTTGCCGGTCGGCTCGTCGGCGAGCAGCAGGCGCGGACTGCCGGCCAGCGCACGGGCGATGGCGACGCGCTGCTGCTGACCGCCGGACAGCTCCGCCGGATAATGCCTGGCGCGCGCGGCGAGGCCGACGCGTTCGAGCGATTCCATGATGCGACGCTTGCGCTCGTCGGCCTTCATGCCGCGGTAGCGCAACGGCACGTCGACGTTGTCGAACACATTCAGGTCCGGAATCAGGTTGAAGGCCTGGAAGATGAAGCCGATCTTCTCGTTGCGGATCTTCGAGCGCGCGTTGTCGTCAAGCTGGCTGACCTCGATGCCGTCGAGGTGGTACTCGCCGCCGCTGAACGTCTCGAGCAGGCCGGCGATGGTCAGGAACGTGGTCTTGCCTGAACCCGACGGCCCGGTCACGGCGACGAACTCGCCTTCCTTCACGGCTATGTTGAAATCGCGCAGCGCGTAGGTTTCCACGAGTTCCGTGCGATAAACCTTGGCCAGATGGGTCATGGTGAGCATGAGAGATTCCTTTACGTCGGAAGGTGGAGGATTTTGTTGAGAAGTGCGGCCACGGATGGCCGCTTTTTGACTTTTGCGTTCATGGACGAATGCACAAATACTGTTAATTACTGATGGCGATGCGCGCCGCATCGTTGAAATTGTTCGCGCCGGAAATCACGACGCGGTCGCCGACGTTCAGGCCTTGCAGGATTTCCACCTTGTCGATGGAACTCACGCCGAGCTGCACCGGCGTCCTGGTCGCGATGCCGTCGCGCACGACGTAGGCGTAGCGGCCGCCGGATTCGTCGACGAACGAACCGCGCGCGACGGTGAGCGCGTCGTCGCGCTTGTCCAGCATGATGCGCACCGACAGGCGCTGGTTCTGGCGCAACTGCGCCGGCTGCTCGCCCGCGAAGCGCACGCGCGCGGCAACTTCGCCGTTCACCACTTCCGGCGAGATCGCGCCGACCGTACCCGGCCACTGCTTGCCGTTGCCGCTGATCTGCGCGTTCATGCCGATGGCCAGATCGCGCGCGAAACTTTCCGGCACCTTCACTTCCACTTCGAGTGCGGACAGGTCGATCACGCTGAGCAGTTGCGCGTCTTTGGCCACGGTGGCGGTCGCCGCGACGAACAACTGGCCGATCTGCCCGCTCACCGGCGAGCGCACGTTCAACTCGTCCACCTGGCGCTGCAAATCCGCGACCATCAGCGTCTGCCGTTCCCAGGCGATTTTTTTCGACTGCACTTCGAACTTCAGGCTGTTGCCGTTCAGGCCAATGTCCTGCTGCGCGTGCTTGAGCGCGACGCGCGCCTTGTCCAGCGCATCCTGCGCGTGCGCCACCTGCATCTGCGCCACCGCGCCCTGCGCGAACGCCTTCTGGTTGCGTTCCAGATCCGTTTCCGCACTCTTCGCGTCGATCACGGCGTTTTCGAGGGTTTTCTGCAATTCCAGTTTCTGCTTGCTCGAATCGATCTGTGCGCGCTTGTAGTCGACGTTCAGCGCATCGGCATTGGATTGCTCCTGCGCTAGCTTGTTCTTGAGTTCCGGACTGTCGATGACGGCGACGACGTCGCCCTTCTTCACCGCGTCGCCGGCGTGCACCTTGAGTGTCACCGCACCGGGCGCGGATGCGTACAACGTCGGGCTCACTGCGGCGACGACGCTGCCCTCGGCGGCGATGTCGCGCACGAACGGACCGCGTTCGACCGTGGCGATCTGCAATCGCGCGGCGCTCACCGAACGTCCTGCGCTGAACAAGCGCCATGCCGACGGCGCGAACCACGCGACCAGCACGACGACGACGACGGCAATGACGATGCGCTTGGCGCGACGCTTGCGATCCACGTGCGGCGCGATCACTCGGTCCTGAGAGGAGGTGTCCATGATTGCCATGTCGTCGTTGCCGTTGCGTGCAAGCCGCTGTCTGCGGCGTCGACAGGACAAGAGCAAGCGCTGTGCCATCCATCGCGTGGTCACAAAATCCATTTGGATCAAGGCATTGCACGCGCAGCAACTTTCGAAAAAGTGTCCGCGGACAAGCTGCGGACAGTTGCCCAAACATCGCGCAAACCATCGTTGCGACCTTTCTTCGCGCTCGTGCATCAAAATGGAAATGGTGAGCGCGTCCCCTTTCTCCAAATCGAATTTCCACATCGACCTGCCGGCTGCGCTGATCGAACGCGTCAAAGGCGGCGATGCGACGGCGTTCGAGGCGATCTATCGCCGCTTCGAGCGTCCGGTGTACACGCTCGCCTTGCGCGTGCTCGGCCAACCTGATGCCGCGCGCGACGCGTTGCACGACGCGATGCTCAAGGCGTTCCAGCGCATCGCCCAGTTTCGTGGCGACGCGCCGTTCTGGGCGTGGTTGCGCCAGATCGCGATGAACGAGGCGTTGATGCGCCTGCGCAGCGGCGAGCGCTTCGTCGTCAGCATGGAGTCGGCCGGCATCGATGACGATACCCTCGCCGACGATGCGCCGGCGCCGTGGGCGCATGCGGACGCGAGCGCGCTGGAGCACGCGCTCGCGCAACTGCCCGCGGTCACGCGCAGCGTGCTGTGGCTGTATCACGTCGAAGGCTTCACGCATCCGGAAATCGCAGCCGCGATGTGCAAGTCGACGAGTTTTTCCAAATCGCAACTCGCGCGCGGCACCACACGCCTGCGCAGGTTGCTGGATCCCGAATTGGAGACTGTGCCATGTCTAGCGCCAACCGCGTGACCCTGGGCGAAGCCTTGCGCGCCCTGCCGCTGGCGGCACCGCCGGGCGACGAATGGGCCGTTCTCGCCGCGCAATTGCGGCGTCCGCAACGAGCGCCATCGCGCTGGAATCGCTACGCCATTCCTGTCGCGTTGGCGGCGTCGCTCGCGGTTGCCTTCGTCATCCTGCGCGTGCCGAAAACATCCGTACCTGCGACCGTCGCGCACGTCGCCGCATCTTCATCTTCGAATGGCACGCAGGCAGCACAAATCCACAATGCGGCAAATCAGGACGATCGACTCGCACAACTGCAACAGCGCTCGCAGGCGCTGGAGCGCTGGCTGCGCCAGACCGGACGCGACGCCGCACCGTTGCAAGGCCAGGACCTGGCCGCCGCGGCCGAGATCGAGAATCTCATCGGCCTCGTCGACGTGGAACTGGCCGCGCCGCGGCAAACGCGGGCACCGGCGCTGTGGCAACGCCGCGTCGGCCTGCTCGAGGATCTGGCTGCGCTGCGCTATTCCAACTACCGCCTCGCGGCGGGCGGCCAACTGGCCGCGTCCTGGCAAATCGACTGAGGAAACGTCATGTTGAATAAAATGTATAAATATCCACTCCTGACCGGCATGCTCGCATTGGCCTTCGTCGCGCACGCCGACGAACCAAACTCGACAGAGCAGGCAGGGGCGCAGGCCGCGCGCGAAGCAGCGCAAACCGCCCGCACGGCCGCGCAGACGGCGCGAGCCGATGCGCAAGCCGCGCGCACGCAGGCCGAAAGTGCGCGTACCGACGCGCAGCGCCAGCTCGAGCAGATGCGCGGCCAGATGCGCGAGCTGTCGCGCAAGATGGCCGACCTGTCGATCAAGCTCGGCGACGTCGGACCACGCACTTACGCATTCCGTTATCTCGGCGATCCGGACCGCGGCATGATCGGGCTAGTGCTGACGCCGGACAAAAACGGCCTGCGCGTGGACGCGGTCACGCCCGGCGGCCCCGCCGACAAGGCCGGCGTGCACGCCGGCGACGTGCTCACCGCGATCGACGGCAAGAAACTCGCGGGCGAGGATGCCGGCGATGCGCTGCACGACTTGAAGATCGGCCAGGGCGTGAAACTCGCGATCCTGCACGACGGCAAATCGCGCGAGGTCGCGCTCAAGGCCGAGCGCCGCGAGCCCTTCGTCTTTTCCGACGCGTTCGGCAAAGGTGGATTGCTGCCGCCGGATTTCGATCACCAGATTCAGGTGAAGGTGCACGACGCTATGCGCCACGCGAACGACGGCATGCGCGAGTTGCACCTGATGACGCCGTGGTGGGGCCTGAATCTGGCCACGCTCAACCCCGATTTGGGCGGCTATTTCGGCACCGACAAAGGCGTGCTCGTGCTCTCCGCCGATGCGGATGCCTACAAGGGACTCAAATCCGGCGACGTCGTGCAGGATGTCGGCGGACACGCGGTGAATCGCCCGGAAGACGCATTGCGCCTGCTGCGCGACGCGCCCGCCGGCAGTGATGTGAAGGTGCAGGTGCTGCGCCAGCGCAAGCCTCTGACGCTGAGCCTCAAGGCGCCGGAGTTCAAGGGCATCTTCGTGCCGCCACCGCCACCCGCACCGCCGACTCCACCCGCACCGCCGACTCCACCCGCGATGCCGGCACCACCCGCACCGCCGTCACCAGCCGCGTTGCCGACTCCGCACGCCATGCCCGCGCCACCGGCACCACCCGCTCCGCCACCACCGCCGCGGGACGACGACGAAACGCTGTAAGTGCGAATTCGCGCAGGGATGCGCGCAGCGATGCGCTAAACTCGCCGCTTCGTCGGAAAGGAATCTTGCCGATGCGACGGCGTCGAATTTTTGCGGTGATTTGCATCCTCGCGCTTGCGCTGGGCGCGGGATATTTTCTGCATCATGGCGCAACTGCCGGCCACGCCGCGCACCCCGACTCATCGCCCGCCGTCGATACCGGCACGCCCACGCCGCAGTCCGCGCCCGAAATTGACGCGGCGACAATCGCGCACAAGCAATCCACGCATCGCGTCACTTCGTCTGCGCCGCTGCCGCCGCCGGGAACGCCGCTGAAGGATACCTACGCCGAATTGAAGGCGCGGGCCGATGCGGGCGATGGGCAAGCTGCGTCGCGACTCGTGCACGACATGGAAAAGTGCTCATGGATTGCGAAGATGAAACTGTTTTTGCCACAAACCCTGCCATCAGCACTCGGCGGGAACGACAAAAAACTCACCGCGGAGGAATTGTCGTGGCGTGAAAAATCGCTCGGACATTATCAAAAAGAGCTCGATCTAATCCACAACAACGAGGCGTTCTGTGCCGGACTCGATCAGAAGGAGTTCGACACATTGACCCCAAATCTGCTGCGCGCCGCACAACTCGGCGACACCTGGGCGACGGACTGTTATTTGAGTTCGGGGGTGACGGGCATGCAGGGGCTGCTCGATCATCCTGAGTGGCTTGCGGAGTTCAAACAGAACGCGATGCCGCTCGCACGGGCCGCCATCGAAAACGGCGACTGGGTTGCCGTCGGGATCATGGAACACGCTTACGGCGGATTCTTCAGTGATTTCATCAGCCAAGTAACCGGAACTGATCTCGCGCAGCGCTATCGCTATCTGAGTCTGCAGCGCTTCGGTGCCAGCGGTGATTTCACCGCCAAGCTCGACGAACAAATTTCCGGCATCACGCCAAATCTGAGCATGGATCAGATCGCGGATGGCGATGCGTGGGCGCAGGAAATGTACGCGCGCCATTTCGACGGCACATCGTCGAATGGGTTGTCCAACGGGACGAATGTCTGCCAGATGTCGGACAATTGACCGCGTCGATGCAACCCTTCCTCATCTCCACCGCCAGCGTCGCGCTCGCCGAACTCGGCGACAAGACGCAACTGCTCGCACTGGTGCTGGCGGCGAAATACCGCCGGCCCTGGCTGATCGCGCTCGGAATATTGCTGGCCACGCTGGCCAATCACGCGCTGGCCGGAGCATTCGGCGCGCTGGTGTCGTCGTGGTTCGCGCCGCAGACCCTGCGCTGGCTGGTCGCGGCGAGTTTTCTGGCCGTCGCCGCGTGGACGCTGATCCCCGACAAGATCGACGATTCCGAAGCCGCGCCGATGCGCGGACACGGCGTGCTGTTGGCGACGATGGTCGCGTTCTTCCTCGCCGAGATCGGCGACAAGACCCAGATCGCCACCGCCGTGCTCGGCGCCGAATACAAGCCGCTGTGGCAGGTGGTCGCCGGCACGACGTGCGGCATGCTGATCGCGGATGTTCCGGCTGTGTGGCTCGGTGCGCGCTTCGCCCACGCGCTGCCGTTGCGCGCCACGCGCATTGTCGCGGCGGCGCTGTTTGCGGCGCTGGCAGTGTGGATTTTGCTGAAATAGCAAAAAGTATACGTCAGGACAACGTCGCGAAAACCGCTCCCTGTGCCGCCACCACCGCATTACGGCCGGCGTCCTTGGCGCGATACAACGCCTGGTCGCAGCGGCGCAGGCAATCGTCGAGCGCCTCGCCGGCATCGAGTTCGGCCACGCCGAGGCTTAGCGTCACGCGCAGCTTGCCGCTGTCGATGCGGGTCTGCGCCACGTCGCGGCGCATCGCTTCGGCACGCTGACAAGCTGCGGAAAGACGCAAGCCCGGCAGCAGCATGAGGAATTCCTCGCCACCCCAACGCGCCACGAGCTGCGGATCGCCGCCCAATTCGCGCAGCCGCGAGGCAACGGTGCATAACACACGGTCGCCGGCATCGTGGCCGTGCTCGTCGTTGATGCGCTTGAAATGGTCGATGTCGGCAACGATCAGGCTCAGGCCCGCCTCGCCCGGCCTGATGCTCGCGGCGGCCTGGGCGAGCATCTCCAGCATCGCGCGGCGATTGAGCAGGCCGGTCAAGCCATCGGTCATGGCGGCTTCCGCGAGCAGCGTTTCCACGTGCACGCGGTTTTCGATTTCCTTCTTCAATTGCACGGTCGCGGCTTCGAGCTCGGCGGTGCGTTCGCGCACGCGCGACTCGAGCCTTGCGTTCGCTTCGCGTACGGCGGCATGCGCGCGCTCGCGATCCTGCGCGCTGTGACGCAGGCGCCCGGCCATCGCGTCGAATTCGCGGCCGAGATTGTCGAATTCGTCGCGCGGACCGGGCTTGCGCGGCGGCAGCGCCTCGCCGCTGGCCAGCGCGCGGCAGCGTGCGGTCAGGTCGGTGATGCGCGCGAGAAAGCGCCGGGCCAGATGGCGCGCGAGCAGCAGCGCCGCCAGCACACAAACCAGGAATGCGAGCGCGGCATACAGGCGCAGTGTGCTCAGATCGCCAACCCGCGCGACCTGTTCTGCAGCCACCCAATAGACGACCGCACCGAACGTGCCGGCGACGACGACCACGGCAAACAGATGACTGAGCAGCAGGCGCTGCCGGATGCCGAGTGCGAAAGCCATCGTCCTGTCCCTTGCGGCGCGATCCACGCCGAGGCGCCGCCGCGGCGCGGTTTCGGCTGTCGAGTGTAGCAGCAAGGCGCTTGCCGCAATTCACGCCATGCCCTACGCTCGCCCGATTATCCAGCCGCCGGGGGAGTGCCGCGTGAGCCTGAAATTTCGCCTGATTGTTATGAACTTCCTGCAATTCTTCGTGTGGGGGGCATGGCTGATCACGATCGGCCGCTACTGGTTCGAAACCCAGCACTGGTCGGGCACGAGCTTCGGCGCGATCTTCTCGACCATGGGCATCTCCGCACTGTTCATGCCGTCGCTGATGGGCATCGTGGCCGACCGCTGGATCAATGCCGAACGCCTGTACGGCGTGCTGCACATCCTCGGCGCGA
>Ga0207654_10000126_pt1 | contig 49852 bp, 44 predicted proteins | sample KBSC64metaG_FD_184355 | JGI IMG/M metagenome (GOLD analysis project Ga0207654, IMG submission 184355) | Corn rhizosphere microbial communities from Kellogg Biological Station, Michigan, USA - KBS C6-4 metaG (SPAdes) (version 2) | ecosystem: Host-associated > Plants > Roots > Rhizosphere > Soil...
CATCGGCCGTTATCGCGATGGCCTTGAACTGGATCCGGATCGCTTCGCCGAAATCGAGGCCCAGATCGGCACACTGCACGAGCTGTCGCGCAAACACCGCGTCCCCGCCGCGGAACTGAAAGCGCATGCGGAAAAGCTGCGCACGGAACTCGACGATCTGCGCGGCGCAGGCGAGCGTCTGGCGACGCTGCAGCGCGAACGCGACGTCATCCGCGGCGATTACGCGACGGCCGCGGCGACGTTGTCGCAAAAACGCGCGGCGGCGGCGAAGCGGCTGGACAAGGAAATCACCACGCTGATGGCGGAACTGGGCATGGCCGGCGGCCGCTTCGAGACGGAACTCGCCACTGCGGACGACACGACGCCGAATGCACTGGGCGCCGAACGCGCGGAATTCCTGGTTTCTGCCAATCCGGGACAGCCGCCGCGGCCGCTGCGCAAGGTCGCCTCCGGTGGCGAGTTGTCGCGCATCGCTCTGGCCATCGAAGTGGCCACCCTCGGCATGGACGATGTCGGCACGATGGTGTTCGACGAGGTCGATTCCGGCATCGGCGGCGCGGTCGCCGAAGTTGTCGGGAAAAAACTGCGCAGGCTCGGCAGCAAGTGCCAAGTCCTGTGCGTGACGCACCTGCCGCAAGTCGCCGCACAGGCACATGCGCACCTGCGCGTGGTCAAATCCAGCGATGCAAAATCCACGCACATCGCGATCGAAACGTTGCAGGCTTCCGCACGTCGCGACGAAATCGCGCGCATGCTCGGCGGCGTGAAAATCACCAGGGAAACGCTGGCGCATGCCGAGCAGATGCTCGCCAGCGCCGACCGCGGCGGCTAGGCATTCCGTTCGCCCTGAACGTAGCGCCGAAGGCGCGAAGTCGAAGGGCCGCGCGTGTTTCGACTTCGCTTCGCTACGCTCAACACGAACGGGTTGACGGTTATTTGCGCTTCTTGCGCACGTACAACACGAGGCTGTGATCCTCAATCGTGTAGCCATGGCGCTCGGCGATTTCGTGCTGCAACTTCTCGATCGCTTCGCTGGTGAATTCGATCACCTTGCCGGTATCGACGTCGACCATGTGGTCGTGATGCTTGCCGCGATCGATTTCGTAAACGGCCTGACCGCCTTCGAAATTGTGCTTGAGCACCAAACCGGCCGCCTCGAACTGGGTCAGCACGCGATACACCGTCGCCAGGCCGACATCGCTGTGATGCTGAATGAGTTCGCGGTAAATATCTTCGGCAGTCAAATGCTTGCCGGAAGAAGTTTCCAGAATTTCGAGGATGCGCATGCGCGGCTGAGTAACCTTCAATCCCGCCTTGCGCAGTTCTTGGTTTTCCATCCGGCCCTCTGGACGCGATAACGAGCAGGAAATGTTCTCTAGTGTATCATCCGCCGCTTCCCGCCCGCCGGTATTCACCGCATGACGACGATTTCCCGCACCGCCGCCGCCGCGCTTTGTGTCATGGCCGTAACGGCATGCAGCCCGATCTACAAGCTCGACATCCAGCAGGGTAACCTGTTCAACAAGAACCTGGTCGATTCGCTCAAACCCGGCATGAGCAAGCGCCAGGTGACTCTGGTCATGGGTTCGCCGTCGATCGTCAGCCCGTTCGACCAGAACCGCTGGGACTACGTCTCGACCTTGCGCAAAGGCAACGGCCGCATGGCGACCAAGGACCTGACCCTGTACTTCGAAAACGACTCGCTGGCGAAGATCGAAGGCGATTACTTCGCCGAGGATCCGGTCCAACTGGTCAAGGAAGCGACCAAGTACAAGCGCCAGTACCCGGACGAAAAGCGCCCGGACGACGACAAGAAGAAACAGCAGCAAGCCGGCTAGCGGCGCACGCGATTGCGCCGCGCCTGCTTCGGGTCGATTCTCAGCGAACGGTAAAGTTCGACGCGATCGCCTTCGCGCAGACGCGCATCCGGTGCGACCGTACGGCCGAAGATGCCGATTCCCGCCGGAACGAATCCCGGCAACTGCGCAAGAATTCCGCTGGCCGCGATGGCATCGGCCACCGTCGATCCGGCAACGACTTCCACACTGCGCAGGAATTGCCGCTGCGGATCGGCGTAAGCCACCTCGACGTGGATCGTTTCAGCCATGGCCGCGTGCCGCCTCGCGGCAGAATTCGTCGACCATGCGGTCGGCCAGTTTCTCGAACCCGGCGCGAAAAACCGGAGCCAGGATGCGGCCGCGGTATTCGAAATCCAGCGCCAGCGCGATCTTGCAGCCGGATTCGCCGAGCGCGTCGAATTCCCAGGCACCGGACAGCGTGCTGAACGGCCCGTCGACAAGCTGCATGGCGATGCGCCACGGCGGTTCGAGTGTGTTGCGCGTGCTGAAACTCTGCGTCGTGCCGGCGATGCGCAAGTCCAGCCGCGCGACGATGGCATTGGCCTCGCGCACGAGCACGGCCGCGCCCGCGCACCAGGCGAAGCGGCGCGGATAGGACTCGACATCGTTGACCAGATCGAACATCCGCGTTGGTGGATAGGCAACGATGGCGCTGCGGCGAATATGAATCACGCGGTATTTCCGTCAGAATTCACGACATTATGAACAAGGCGAAAGAAAAAAAGGACTCCGGCAATTCGACGATCGCGCTGAACAAGCGTGCGCGCCACGAATACCACATCGACGAGCGCTACGAGGCAGGCTTGTCCTTGCAAGGATGGGAAGTGAAAAGCCTGCGCGCCGGGCGCATCAACTTCGGCGACAGTTATGCGCTGATCAGGAACGGCGAGTTATACCTGTTCGGCGCCTCGATCCCGCCCCTGCTTTCCGCATCCACGCACGTCGTCGCCGAAGACCGGCGTACGCGCAAGCTGCTGCTGCACCGTGCCGAAATCGACAAGCTGATCGGTGCCGTCGAACGCAAAGGCTACACGCTGGTGCCGACCGCGATGTACTGGAAGCACAACCGGGTCAAGGTCGAAATCGGCCTGGCCAGGGGCAAGCAGGATCACGACAAGCGTGCCGCCGAGAAGGAACGCGACTGGAATCGCGAGAAAGGGCGCGTCATGCGCGCGCGCAACGGTTGAAGCGCGAGCATCCGCACCCATATACTGTCGTCACACATTACTTTTTCGGGGGTGATCGGCTTCGACGGGGATATCGAAATCACTTGGTGCATGCCGAGGGGGCAGCTTTCCTCGTTAATCCAGCAGCAAAACTTTAGTTGCCAACGACGACAACTACGCACTGGCCGCTTAAGGCCTAAGCCCCGAACCCGCTTGTGTCCGTGCTCGCCGGTGTAGGGTCATTATCACGGAATCGCCAAAGCGCGCCGTCGGTCGCGCCAGGCTAACTCCAAACCGGCTGGTCCCAAGGTGCGCTTCGCACGCTGTGTTGCCTTGGGATGAGATCGAACAGCGAGCTACGCATGTAGAGCTGGGGACGTAGAGTCTTCGGACGGGGGTTCAATTCCCCCCACCTCCACCAATTTGTACGCGCCATGGCTGTAGCGGTTGCCAAAGACAACGCCCCACGGCTGTTCGACCCGGCCAGGCTCGACCGTGCCGACACACAGGTGCGCAGCGAGCCGTTCCGGTTTCTGGTCGCACGCGACCAATTGCCGGCGGAATCGGCGTCGGCACTGCGCGAGGATTTTCCGAAATACGCGAGCGCGGGTTTCTTCCCCTACGCCGAAGCCGATTGCGGACCGAGCGTGAACCGCCTGATCGCCGACCTGACCGATCCCGCAGTCGCCACGGCTGTCGGCGCGCGCCTTGGTATCGATAATCTCGGCCAGTATCCGACGCTGGTGACATTGTGCCGGTCGTTGAACAAACGCCACGGCACGATCCACACCGACAGCCGCTCCAAGGTCGCCACCGCCCTGCTCTATCTCAACGAATCATGGCCGGATACGAGCGATGGCTGCCTGCGCTTCCTCAACCGCATCGACGCCATCGACGCCCTGGCCGCGCCGGAAATCAAGCCGCTTTACGGCAATTTCGTCGTGTTCAAACGCGCCGACAATTCCTTCCATGGACATCTGCCATTCGAAGGCGAACGCCCCGTGATCCAGGTGGCGTGGCTGACCAGCGAGGAAGAAAAACTGCGCAAGACGCAGCGCGGAAGACTCTCGCGCCTGTTCAAGAAACTGCTCGGCGGACTCGACCGCCGCTATGGTGCGCGCCGCGACAGGAATGCCGCGCATCCCGACTGAGCATTTGGGAAAATTCCTACGCAGTGGCGGGCGAATTGTGGCAGCGCGGCGAGCCGCACAAATCGAATATGGCGGGGTCATCCACACCGGGAGCACCCCATGCGACCATCCGCGCGTCATTCAACCGCTGGCTTCACGCTGATCGGTCTCATTGTATCGATTGCCATTGCCGCGATTCTTGCGATGCTCGTCGTCACGTCCATTGGCACCGCGGCCGCCAAAGTCAATGCCAACGTCGCCAGTGCACGGCTCGTTTCTACGCTGGAGCGTGCGCGCGAACTCGCCATAACCGGCGACGCCGACATTGTCTTGTGCCCGAGCAACAATGGGACTACTTGCAATGACAGCGATCACTGGGAACACGGCTGGATCGGCTTCGCTGATCGCCATGAAAACGGTGAACTCAGCGGCGGCGAACGCGTGCTTTTGAACGAAGCCGCGTTGGGGAATCGCGTGCATCTGGTTTCGACGCAGGGACGCACGCGTCTGCGCTTTCAAGCGGTTTTCGGCGGCAACGGTGGCAGCAACGTGACATTCACATTGTGCGATGCGCGTGGCGCGCGTGCGGCGACATCGTGGGTTCTGGCGAACAACGGGCGTTTGCACACTGCTGCCACGAAACCGGCTAACGTCGCCGCTGCCTGCGAAAATTAATCAGCTACCACCACCCGCAACTCTTTGGGCAAGGCGAAAGTCATGTTTTCAGGATCGCCCGCCAGCGAATCCACGACGTCTGCGCCACACTCGCGCAAGCGCGCAATCACGCCTTGAACGAGGCTTTCGGGCGCGGAAGCGCCGGCGGTGACACCGATGCGATTGCGGCCGTCCAGCCATTCGCGGCGGATGTCCTGTGCGCCGTCGATCAGGTACGCGTCCACACCCTGCTTCAGCGCCAGTTCGCGCAGGCGGTTGGAGTTGGAGCTGTTCGGCGATCCGACCACCAGCACCAGATCGCAGACTTGCGCGAGTTTGCGCACAGCGTCCTGGCGGTTCTGCGTGGCGTAGCAGATGTCGTCGTGACGCGGGCCCTGGATTTGCGGAAACTTCGCACGCAATGCGTCGATCACGGCCTTGGTGTCGTCGATGGACAACGTGGTCTGCGTCGAATAGGCGATGTTTTCCGGATGCCTGGGCTCGAGTTTCGCCACATCCGCAGGCGTTTCGACCAGATAAATTTCGCCTTCGGTCTGCGCACGATTCCACTGCCCAAGCGTGCCTTCGACTTCCGGATGCCCGGCGTGGCCGATCAGCACCACGTCCCTGCCCGCCTTGGCGTGGCGTGCGACTTCGATATGCACCTTGGTCACCAGCGGACAGGTTGCGTCGAATACGCGCAAGTGGCGCGCCGCGGCCTGCGCACGCACCGCCTGCGAAACACCATGCGCGCTGAAGATCACGGTCGCGCCATCCGGCACTTCGTCGAGTTCGTCGACGAACACCGCGCCACGCTCACGCAAGCCATCGACGACGAAACGGTTGTGCACGACTTCGTGACGCACGTAGATCGGCGCACCGAAGGTTTCCAGCGCGCGTTCCACTATTTCGATAGCGCGGTCGACGCCGGCGCAGAAACCGCGTGGATTGGCGAGCAGGATTTCCATGCCGGCCATTTTACTTCGTTGCCTTGTCGCGCACGAATAGTCCAAAAATCACCAACAGCACGGCGCCGATGCTGATCGCCGAATCGGCCACATTGAAGGCCGGAAACGGCCATGCGCCAATGTATACCTGGATGAAATCCGTTACCTGACCGACACGTAGGCGGTCGATCAGATTGCCGAGCGCACCGCCGATCACCAACGCCAACGGCAAGGCCGTGTGCCAGTCGCGTCGCGGCGTTTGCGCCAACCAACGCACCAGTACTGCGCTCACCGCAATGGCGATGATGGAAAACAGCCAGCGCGACCACTGCGGGTGTTCGGCGAGGAAACTGAAGGCGGCGCCGGTGTTGAACGCCAGCGTCCAGTTGAAGATTCCCGGGATTACCGGATGTGGCACGTAGGGCGTGAGCGTGTGCAGCACGACGGCCTTGGTTGCCTGATCCAGCGCAATCACGAACGCGGTGAGCCACAGCCAGACAAGTCCGCCGCGCATCGAATTCACGGTCATCAGAAATACCGCCGCGTTTCGCCGGGGCCATTTGGCAGATTTTCCACACAGCGTCCGCAGATTTCCGGATGATCCGCGTGCGAACCGACATCCGGACGATGATGCCAGCAGCGGATGCACTTGGCGTTTCCGCTGACACGCGCGGCGACGCACACCGTGCCGCCATCGAGTGCGACAGCTTGCGCGTCAGCGGGCGCCGTGGCCGCATCGGCGAGTTGCACATCCGAGACGAGGAAAAAGAAACGCAATTCATCGCCGAAATTTTGCAGACGCTCGCGCCAGCTCGCATCGACATACAACGTCAGCTCCGCGTCGAGCGACGAGCCGATCTGTCCCGCACCACGCATGCCTTCCAGCAATTTCGCGGCGCTCTCGCGGATCGCAAGCAGATCGCTCCAGAACTTGCGCTGATGCGCGTTGCCATGCGGCGCTTCGAGTCCCGCGTACCACGTCTCGAACAACACGGATTCATCGCGACCGCCCGGCATCTGTTGCCAGATTTCCTCTGCTGTGAAGCTCAGGACAGGCGCGATCCAGCGCACCAGCGCCTCGAGGATTCGGTACATCGCGCTCTGCGCGCTGCGCCGGCCGCGACTGTTTTCCTGCATCGTGTACAGGCGATCCTTGGTGATATCCAGATACAGCGCGCCCAACTCGTTGGTGCAGAAATTCTGCACGCGCTGCACGACTTCCGGGAAATCGTAGCGCGCATACGCGGCGACGATGGCCTGTTGCGTGTCGTGTGCCTGCTGCAGCACCCACTGGTCGAGCAACAGCGAATCGGCAACGGGCAGCAGATCGCGCGTCGGATCGAAGCCGTGCAGATTGCCAAGCAGGAAGCGCGCGGTGTTGCGGATGCGCCGGTACACGTCCGCGTTGCGCTTGAGGATCTCGTCCGACAGCGCCATCTCGTTGCGGTAATCGGCCGACGCGATCCACAGACGCAAGATATCCGCGCCGTAGTTTTTGATCACGTCCTGCGGTTCGATGCCGTTGCCGAGCGACTTGGACATCTTGCGCCCGGACGCGTCCACGGTGAAGCCGTGCGTGAGCACTTCATCGTAGGGCGCATGGCCGTGCATCGCGCACGAAGTTTTCAACGATGATTGGAACCAGCCGCGATGCTGATCGGAGCCTTCCAGATAAATCACCTTGTCGCCAAGTTTACGGGCCAGCACTGCACGCTGATCCAGCACGCAGAAATGCGAGGAACCGGAGTCGAACCAGACATCGAGAATATCGGTGACTTTTTCGTAATCGTCCGCTTCGTTGGCGAGCAGCTCGCGCGAATCAAGCGCGTACCACGCATCCACGCCGTCCTTTTCAATGCGCTGCGCAATCTGCTCCATCAATTCGACGCTGCGTGGATGCGGCTCACCGGTAACCTTGTGCACGAACAGCGCGATCGGCACGCCCCAGGTGCGCTGACGGCTGATGCACCAGTCCGGACTGCCTTCGATCATGCCGGCGATGCGTTCCTCGCCCCAGGCCGGATAAAACGTCACGTCGTTGCGGATCGCGCGCATCGCGCTCGCGCGAAGCCCCTTGCGATCCATGCCGATAAACCACTGCGGCGTGGTGCGGAACGCGACCGGCGTGCGATGCCGCCAGCAATGCGGATAGCTGTGCGTGATTTTCGCGTACGCCAGCAGCACGCCGCGCTCGCGCAACAAATCCACGATGGCGTCGTTGGCTTTCCAGATGTGCTGACCCTCGAAGATCGGCGTGCCGGGCAGATACACGCCGTTGGCGCCGACCGGATTGAGCACGTTCGCCGGCGTGGCCACGACGATGCCGTACTGCTGGCCGACCGCGAAGTCCTCGACACCATGACCGGGCGCGGTGTGTACGGCGCCGGTGCCGTCTTCGGTAGTGACGTGATCGCCGAGCAGAATCGGCACGACCCTGTCATAGAACGGGTGCTTCAGTTTCACACCTTCAAGTGCCGCGCCGCGAACGTTTTCCGCGCGCGTGATTGCAATTCCACGATCTAGTGGACTTTCATATCGGCTAGCGCACTTGTCTTTCAGTAATGCAGCGACCACTAACCAAACTTCTTTGCCGTTACGATTCGGTCCCTGGATCAACGTGTAATCGATATCGGAACCCAGCGTTACAGCAAAACTGGCCGGCAGCGTCCACGGTGTAGTCGTCCAAATGGGAACGGAAATAACCCGATCCTTCCAAATACCTTTGCCATCGGAAATTCCGAATCGGCGCAACAAATCCATCGAATCGACCGCGTCGTAGGCCACGTCGATCGCAGGCGATTGCTTGTCGGCGTATTCGATTTCCGCCTCGGCCAGTGCCGAGCCGCAATCGAAACACCAGTGCACGGGCTTGAAGCCGCGCGTCACATGACCGTTGGCGACAATCTGCGCCAGCGCACGAATGATGTCGGCTTCGTACTGAAAATCCATCGTGCGATACGGGTTGTCCCATTCGCCAAGCACGCCGAGGCGCTTGAAATCGGCGCGCTGCAAGTCGATCTGCTTTTCCGCATACTCGCGGCACAATTTGCGGAATTGCGCGGCATCGACCTTCTGCCCGACCTTGCCGACTTTTTTCTCCACCGCGATTTCTATCGGCAGACCGTGGCAATCCCAACCCGGCACATAGGGCGATCGAAAACCCGCCATGAGCTTGGATCGCACCACCACGTCCTTGAGAATCTTGTTGACCGCGTGGCCAAGATGAATCGCGCCATTCGCATATGGCGGACCGTCGTGCAGGATGAAGGCGTGTTCGCGATCCGCCGTCTTGCGCTGGATTTCCTCGTAGCGCCGCGCTTTTTCCCAATCGGCGAGCATGCCCGGCTCGCGCTTGGGCAGGTCGGCCTTCATCGCGAAGGCGGTTTGCGGAAGGTGGATCGTATTCTTGTAGTCGATGCTCACGTCATTGCTCCGGTCGCGACCGTCGTGTCGCAACCCAAAATTTTCCGCGCTGCCTGCGCGTCGAGGTCGATCTGCTTCACCATCGCGTCGAGGCTGTCGAATTTTTCCTCGTCGCGCAACTTCTGCACAAATTCCACTTCTATACGTTTGCCGTATAAATCGCCGTCGAAATCGAACAGATGCGCTTCGAGCAACACCTCTCGACCGTCGACCGTCGGCCGCGTGCCGAGGCTAGCGACGCCAGGCATCGGCACGGTGCCGACGTCGTGCACACGCACCGCAAACACACCGCCAATCGGCGACGTACGCGAGCCCAGGCGCAGGTTCGCGGTCGGATAGCCGAGCTTGCGCCCGAGTTGCGCGCCGCGCACGACGTGTCCGCCGATGGCGAAACGACGCCCGAGCAGATGCGCCGCCGCATCGAAATCGCCTTGCGCCAGCTTCGTGCGAATCCGCGAACTCGACACGCGCTCGCCATCCAGCGCGAACGGCGCAACCTCGCCGGTGGAAAACCCGTGCGCCTCACCCAAGCGCCGCAACAACGCGAAGTCGCCCGCACGCGCGTGGCCGAAACGAAAACCCTCGCCCACCCACACCTGTTTCGCGTTGAGTCGCGCGACCAGCACGTGCTCAACGAATTCCTGCGCCGTCACCGCCACCAGCTTTGCGTCGAAGCGCAACAGCAGCACGCGCTCGATCCCGGCGTCGTACAAACGCGCGATTTTCTCGCGCACCGAAGTCAACTGCGGCACGCTTTTTTCGCGCGCAAAAAACGTCCGCGGAATCGGATCGAAACTCACCGCGACCGGCGTCAATCCATTCGTGCGCGCGCTTTCGCGCACCTGTGCGAGCACCGCCTGATGGCCACGATGCACGCCGTCGAACGCGCCGATGCAGACCGCACTCCCGCGCGGCGCAAGGCACGGGCCAGCGGCGTCTCGAAACAACCGATTCATCCTTGAAGTATAGCCGTTGCGCTGCGGCGCACAAAGGTCAAACTTCTCGCAGATTTCGCATCCGGAAGCCACTCGCGAACAACGCGCCGACGTAGGCAATCGCGGCAGCCGCGACCAACACGGCCAGGTGCCAGCCACGCGTGGCGATGCGCACTGTCGTCCAGCCCGGCCACAGCCAGACGCCGGCGAGCAACACCGCCAGCATCGCCGCGCAGGCGATGGCCATCCGCAGCCAGTGCGTTGCCCATCCCGTTTGATGCGTATAGACGCCGGCGCGCTTCAGGTATCGCCACAGCAGCACGAATTGCAGATAGTTGGATAGCGAACTCGCGATGGCCAGACCCAGGTGCAGGCCGGGCAGGCGTGCAATGCCGCTCAGCCACGGCAGCGATTTCAATTCCGTCGGCGCCTGCATCTCGAACAGCAGCGCGATCAGGATGAAATTGAATGCCATGTTGACGACGACCGTGGCGATGCCAGCACGCACCGGCGTTTTCGTGTCCTGGCGCGAATAAAACGCCGGCAGCAACGTGCGCGTGAGCGCGATGGCCGGCACGCCTGCGCCGAGCGCGACGATGGCCATCGCCGTCATGTGCGTGTCGAACTGCGTGTATTGCCCGTTCTGGAAAAAAGTGGCTACCAGCGGCTCGGCGAGCACCAGCAAGGCGCACATCGCCGGCATCGCAATGAGCAAGGTGCTGCGCAGCGCCCAATCCAGCGCGCGCGAGAAACCGGCGCGATCTTCCGCGATGTGATGCCGCGACAGCGCCGGCAGGATCACGGTACCGAGCGCGACGCCGAACACGCCCAGCGGCAGTTCCAGAAAGCGCGTGGCCTGGTACATCCACGTCTGCGAGCCGGTGGCCAGCAGCGAGATGACGATGGTGTCGAGCAACAGGTTCAGTTGGGCGATCGACGAACCGAACAGCGTCGGGATCATCAGGCGCATGATCCGGCGCACCTGCGGATGTTGCCAGCCCCAGCGCGGCAGCGTCAGCAGGTTCAATCCGCGCAGGGCCGGCAACAGGAACAGCAATTGCAACACGCCGGCGACCAGCACGGCCCAGCCCAGCGCAAAGATGGGCACTTGCAGCCGCGGCGCCAGCCACAGCGCGCCCGCGATCATGCAAACATTGAGAATCACCGGTGCCAACGCAGGCAGCGCGAAACGGTGGAAACTGTTGAGTACACCGCCCGCGAGGGCCGTCAACGACACGAACAGCAGAAACGGAAACGTCAGCCGCAGCAGGTCAGTGGTCAGCGCGAGTTTCTCGGGCTCCTCCAGCGCGCCGGGCGCGAAGGTCATGGCCAGTTGTGGCGCGAAGATCAAGCCCAACGCGGTGACGATGAGCAGCGCGCCAGCGAGCGTGCCGGCCACGCGCGCGGTCAATTCGCGCAATTCCTCGTGGCTGCGGGTTTCCTTGACCTGAGTGAACACCGGCACGAAGGCCGTGGAGAACGAGCCTTCCGCGAACAGGCGGCGCATGAAATTCGGGATGCGGAACGCGATGACGAAGGCATCCGTCGCCGCACTGGCACCAAAGACGTGGCTCATGGCGATGTCGCGCGCCAACCCGAGGACGCGCGAAATCATAGTCATCGCGCTGAACGAAAAAACACCGCGCAGCAGACTGGGCGCCCTCACGGGAAAATCCCCTGCGCATTGACGCAAACCCGCGCGCCGCCTACAATTACCGGTCCTTTTCGTCCATCCATCCCATTTTGTAACGGAGTTTTACCTTGGCCAACATCAAATCCGCCAAAAAGCGCGCCCGCCAGGCGGTCAAACGCAATGCGCGCAACGCCAGTTCGCGCTCGATGCTGCGCACGGCGATCAAGAAAGTCGTGAACGCGATTGCGGCAAAGGACAAGGCCGGCGCCGAGTCCGCCTACAAGGCCGCCGAGCCGATCATGGATCGCTACTCCAGCCGCGGCCTGATCCACAAGAACAAGGCCTCGCGCCACAAGAGCCGCCTGACGGCGCACATCAAGGCGCTGTAAGCCCGGCAAGTCCCCAAAAAAACCGGCGCAAGCCGGTTTTTTTGTTGCCCGCGGCTTCACGCCTGCTCGCTCCGCAGCGTGTCGAAGAACTCCTGAATCTTCAGGCACACCGGCCAGGTTCCTTCCTTGGTGATCGCGGAAACCACAAACCACGGCGCCTTCCATTTCAGCTTGCGCACGATGGCCTTGGCGAGTTTGTCGCGTTCCTTCGGATCGAGCAGATCGGCCTTGTTGAACACCAGCCAGCGCGGGCGATCCAGCAATTCCGGATCGAATTTTTTCAGCTCCGCCTCGATCGCGCGCACCTGCTCGACCGGGTCGGTTTCATCGTCGAGTGGCGCCATGTCGACCACATGCAGCAACAGGCGCGTTCTCGAAACATGCTTCAAGAATTGGATGCCGAGCCCGGCACCATCCGCCGCACCTTCGATCAAGCCGGGAATGTCGGCGATGACGAAACTCTGGTCGGTGCCGATGCGCACCACCCCAAGATGCGGCTGCAAGGTCGTGAATGGATAATCCGCTACGCGCGGAGTCGCCGCCGAAACGGCGCGGATGAACGTGGATTTGCCCGCGTTGGGAAAACCGAGCAGGCCGACATCGGCCAGCACCTTCAGCTCCATGCGCAACTCGCGCACTTCGCCCGGCGATCCCGGAATGGCCTTGCGCGGCGAACGGTTGGTGGAACTCTTGAACGCCGTGTTGCCGGCGCCGCCGTGTCCGCCCTGCGCGACTTTCAGGCGCTGGCCGTGCGCGGTCAGGTCGCCGATGGTTTCGTCGGTATCAATATTGATGACTGCGGTGCCGACCGGCACGCGAATGACCCAATCGTCACCGCGCTTGCCGGCCATCTGGCGGCCCATGCCGTTCTCGCCGCGCTGCGCGCGAAACGTGCGCTCGTGGCGGAAATCGACCAGCGTGTTCAGGCCCTCGTCGGCGAGCAGCCACACATCGCCGCCATCGCCGCCATGGCCGCCATCGGGGCCGCCGAACGGTATGGATTTCTCGCGCCGGAAACTCACGCAGCCGTTGCCGCCGTTGCCGGCGTGGACAGTGATTTCGGCCTCGTCTACGAATTTCATATTCGGGAATCTACACAAAAACAAAGCCCGGCGCGTGGCCGGGCTGTGTCGGATTGCTGATTGTAACGGTTACGCCTTGGCGACGCTTACCGTCCTGCGGCTCTTGGCGCCCTTGACGGCGAACTGCACGGTGCCGTCGACCAGCGCGAACAGGGTGTGGTCGCGGCCGAGGCCGACGCCGTGACCCGGATGGAACTGGGTGCCGCGCTGGCGCACGATGATGTTGCCGGCTTCCACGGCCTGTCCGCCATAGATCTTCACGCCGAGGTACTTCGGGTTGGAGTCGCGGCCGTTGCGGGTACTGCCGCCTGCTTTTTTATGTGCCATTGCTGTTCTCCTTACTTGCCCGAAATGCCGGTGATTTCGACTTCGGTGTAGTGCTGCCGATGTCCCATCTGCTTCATGTGGTGCTTGCGGCGGCGGAATTTGATGATGCGCACCTTGTCCGCGCGGCCGTGCTTGACGATCTTGGCCGCGACGCTGGCGCCGGCCACGAGCGGCGCACCGACCGTGATGCCTTCGCCCTCGCCGATCAGCAGGACCTGGTCGAAGGTGACCGCGGCGCCGACGTCGGCTTCGAGTTTTTCCACACGCAGGGTTTCGCCCTGCATGACGCGGTATTGCTTACCGCCGGTTTTGATGACTGCGTACATGGGTTTTCCTCTGTAGTTATTTTTCGTTTCGCCCACATATTTCAGGCGAACCGACCATCTGCCTGTTTGCGGCAGCCGCGCATTATAGCAAGGCAAATACCAACGCGCTACACTACTCCGTTCACTCGAATCCGGCCTGCCAATGGACTTCATCCGCATCCGCGGCGCCCGCACGCACAACCTCAAGAACATCGACCTGGATCTACCGCGCGACAGCCTGATCGTCATTACGGGTTTGTCCGGTTCCGGCAAATCCTCGCTCGCCTTCGACACTATCTACGCCGAGGGCCAACGCCGTTACGTCGAGTCGCTATCGGCTTACGCGCGCCAGTTCCTGAGCGTGATGGAAAAGCCCGACGTCGATCACATCGAGGGCCTATCGCCAGCGATTTCCATCGAGCAGAAATCGACCTCGCACAATCCACGCTCCACCGTCGGCACCATCACCGAAATCTACGATTACCTGCGCCTGCTGTTCGCGCGCGTGGGCACGCCGCGCTGCCCGGATCATGGCATTCCGCTCGCGGCGCAAACCGTAAGCCAGATGGTCGATGCGACGCTGGCGATGAATCCGGAACGGCGTTTCATGCTGCTCGCACCCGTGGTGCGCGAACGCAAGGGCGAGCATGTGCAGGTGTTCGAACAATTGCGCGCTCAGGGCTTCGTGCGTGCACGCGTGGACGGCGTGCTGCACGAACTGGATGCCGTGCCTGCGCTGGCCCTGCGCGTCAAGCACACCATCGAGGCCGTGATCGACCGTTTCCGTCCGGCGCCGGACCTGAAGCAGCGCCTCGCGGAGTCGTTCGAGACGGCGTTGCGCCTCGGCGACGGCATCGCCATCGTCGCCGACCTGGACGATGCGGACGCAAAACCGACGCTGTTTTCTTCGCGCTATTCCTGCCCGGTCTGCGACTACTCGCTGCCCGAACTCGAGCCGCGCCTGTTCTCGTTCAACTCGCCGATGGGCGCCTGCGGCACCTGCGACGGCCTCGGCGTGACCCAGGTTTTCGACGCCGCGCGTGTGGTCGTGCATCCGAACCTCAGTCTCGCCGCCGGCGCGGTGCGCGGCTGGGATCGGCGCAACATGTACTACTTCCAGATGATTCTTTCGCTGGCGCGGCATTACAAGTTCGACATCGACACGCCGTGGGAACAGCTTCCGGAAGGCATTCAACATTCCGTGCTCTATGGTTCTGGCGACGAACAGATCGCGTTTCGTTATCTCACCGAATCTGGCGGCAACGTCACGCGCAAGCACCGTTTCGAGGGCATCGTGCCGAATCTGGAACGACGCTACCGCGAAACCGAATCGCCAGCGGTACGCGAGGAATTGTCCAAGTTCATCAGCGAGCGCCCCTGCCCCGATTGTCACGGCGAACGCCTGAACCGCAGTGCGCGCAACGTCTTCGTCGGCGAGAGCAACTTGCCGGCGCTCACCGGCCTGCCGATTGATCAGGCAATGGAATTTTTCCATGCGCTGACCCTGCCCGGCTGGCGCGGCGAGATCGCAACGAAGATCGTCAAGGAAATCCGCGAACGCCTGCGCTTCCTCGTCGACGTGGGTCTGGATTACCTGACCCTGGACCGTCAGGCGGATTCATTGTCCGGCGGCGAAGCGCAGCGCATCCGTCTCGCCTCGCAGATCGGCGCGGGTCTGGTCGGCGTCATGTACGTGTTGGACGAGCCCTCCATCGGATTGCACCAGCGCGACAACGAACGCCTGCTCGGCACGCTCACGCGTCTGCGCGACCTCGGCAATACGGTGATCGTGGTCGAGCATGACGAGGACGCGATCCGTGCCGCCGACCATATCGTGGATATCGGTCCCGGCGCCGGGGTGCACGGCGGCGAGATCGTCGCCCAAGGCAAGCTCAAGGATGTGCTCGCGGCGAAGCGTTCGCAGACCGGAGATTTCCTGTCCGGGCGGCGATCCATCCCGGTGCCGCGCAAGCGCCGCGCACCCGATCCACAATTGATGCTGCGCGTGTTCGGCGCGTCGGGCAACAATCTCAAGGACGTGGATCTGGAAATTCCGGCGGGCCTATTCGTGTGCGTGACCGGCGTGTCGGGCTCTGGCAAATCCACGCTGATCAACGACACGCTGTTCCGCCACGCTGCCGCGGAACTCAACGGCGCGAACGAAAAACCTGCGCCGTTCCGCAAGGTCGAAGGGATGGAGCATTTCGACAAGGTCGTGGACATCGACCAGTCGCCGATCGGGCGCACGCCGCGCAGCAATCCCGCGACCTACACCGGTCTGTTCACGCCGCTACGCGAATTGTATGCACAGGTGCCCGAGGCGCGCGCGCGCGGCTACCAGCCGGGAAGATTCTCGTTCAACGTCAAGGGTGGCCGCTGCGAGGCTTGCGAGGGCGATGGGCTCATCAAGGTCGAGATGCACTTCCTGCCCGACGTCTACGTGCCCTGCGACGTCTGTCACGGCAAGCGCTACAACCGCGAGACGCTGGAAATCCTCTACAAGGGCCACACGATTTCCGACGTACTGGAAATGACCGTCGAAGATGCGCTTAAATTGTTCGAGCCGATTCCGGCGCTGGCGCGAAAACTCGAAACGCTGATCGACGTTGGCTTGAGTTACATAAAACTCGGCCAGAGTGCGACCACGCTGTCCGGCGGCGAAGCGCAGCGCGTGAAACTGTCGCGCGAATTGTCCAAGCGCGATACCGGCCGCACGCTGTACATTCTCGACGAGCCGACAACGGGATTGCATTTCCACGACATCGAACAATTGCTGCGCGTGCTGCACCGCCTGCGCGACGACGGCAACACGGTCGTGGTGATCGAGCACAACCTCGACGTCATCAAGACCGCGGACTGGGTCGTCGATCTGGGCCCCGAAGGCGGCGGACGCGGCGGCAGCATCATCGCCACTGGCACGCCCGAACAGATAGCGCAGGACAAGTCCTCGCACACCGGGCGCTTCCTCGCCCGCGTACTCGGCAACGGCAAACGCAAGCAAGCTGCATGAACACTGCGAACACCATGCCGTTGCTGATGTCGTTGACTATGCTGGTGCGCTGGCGCGATCTCGACGCGTTCAACCACGTCAACAATTCGACCTACCTCACCTACATCGAGGAGACGCGTTTGCACTGGATGCAAAATCTGCCCGGCGAATGGATGAACGCGAGCCATTCTCCGTTGCTCGCCGCCGTGCATGTCAATTACCGACGCGCGGCGAACTGGCCGGCGACCATCGTGGTGGAACTGTTCTGCGAGCGCCTCGGCAACACTTCGGTGACGCTCGCGCATCGCATCGTCGACGCCGTCGATCACGAGGTGCTGTATTCCGACGGCCACAGCGTGATGGTCTGGGTCGATCCGGCGACGGGCAAGCCAGTGCCATTGCCGCTCGTGATTCGCAACGCTTGCCTGCCGCGTTGAACTAAGGCGTCGATTCGCGGACGCTGAATTGCGCGTCCGCACCCGGCCCGGGCCTTGTGGAAATGTGGATTTTCACCAAGTCGCCGGTTTTCAATTCACGCCTCGCGTCCATCAGCATAAAGTGCTTGCCGCCCGGCGCGAAGGCGACGCTCGCTCCCGGTGCGATGACAACATCACCGAGCGGACGCATGCGTTCGACGCCGTTTTCGCTGAAGCTCTCGTGCAGCGACACGTCGCCGAAATCCGCGCTGCTCGCGCCGGTCACGACGAGCGGCGCATCGCCAGCGTTTTTCAGCGTGGCATAACCGGCCAGCATCGCCGCACCCGGCGGCGCGGCGCGAATCCACGCCTTTTCGACTACGAGCCGTCCCGCCGCGTGCGCACTCATCACGTAGCCGAGCGCCAGCAGCAATCCGAATTTCAAACGCATGTTTGCCTCGCCGATGTTTCGCTTATGATAGCCGCATCGTACCCACGGTCGACCGCCATGCTCGAATCCATCCGTCACGATTCCATCCTCGAACTGCGCCTGGCACGGCCGCCAGTGAATGCGCTCAATCCCGAACTGGTGCGCACCTTGCGCGCGGCGGTCGAGGATGCCGATGCCAACGGCGCGCGCGGCATCGTGTTGTCCGGCCGTCCCGGCATGTTCTCGGCGGGCCTGGACGTACCCGAACTGCTGCAACTCGAGCGCCCGCAGCTCGTCGCCTTCTGGCAGGATTTCTTCGGCCTGTGCGCTGCGCTGGCGAGTTCGCCGATTCCCGTCGTCGCCGCGATTGGCGGCCATAGTCCGGCCGGCGGTGCGGTCCTGTCCATCTTCTGCGATTACCGTGTGATGGCGCGCAGCGCGGATGCGGCCAAACCTTTCCGCATCGGTTTGAACGAAGTTCAGGTCGGGCTGTCGGTTCCTGAAGTGATCCAGTGCGCGTTGCGCAGATTGGTCGGCACCTACCGCGCCGAGCGCATGCTGGTTGCCGGGCAAATGCTGGATTCCGAGCAGGCATTGAAAATCGGCATGGTCGACGAACTCGCCGATGCGGACGCGGTGGCGTCGCGCGCACTGGCGTGGCTTGGCGACCTGCTCAAATTGCCGCCGCAGGCGATGTCGACCACGCGCCTGCTGGCGCGCTCGGACTTGATCGAGATTTTCGCCGATCCAACGCGGCTGTCGGTCGAGGAATTCGCCGACGCCTGGTTCGGTGCGGAAACGCAAACGACGCTCAGGGCGCTGGTCGCAAAGCTGAAGAAGGCCTAGACGCTTCCCGGCGCCAGAACTTCATCGATCGAATACAGCCGTGGTTCGCGGTGCGCGATCCACAGCGCCGCAGCCAGCGCGCCGCGCGCGAAAATGTCGCGGCTGGCGGCGCGATGCGTGATTTCCAGACGCTCGCCTTCGGTGCTGAACAGCACGGTATGTTCGCCGGCCACGTCGCCGCCGCGCAGTACCGCGAATCCGATTTCACCGGGCTGACGAGGGCCGGTCTTGTCGATGCGCGCGAACACTGCGCGCTCGGGCAAGGTCGTGCCACGACTTTCCGCGACCGCCTGCCCGAGTGCAAGTGCGGTGCCGGACGGGGCATCCTGCTTGCGTGCATGATGCATTTCCACGATTTCGCAATCCCAGTCCGGCAGCGCCGCGCCAATGCGCTTGGCCACGCGCAACAGCATGGCAACGCCGAGGCTGAAATTTGCCGCCCAAAGAACGGGGATCGTCTGCGCGGCGCGTTCGAGCGCGTGGCGCTGCTCGTCGCGCAAACCGGTGGTGCCGCTGACAAAAGCGGCGCGGCGCTGAACGGCCAGTGCAATCGCTGCATCGAAGGCATGTGGACCGCTGAAATCGACCAGCACGTCGCAAGGCATGTCCGGATCCAGCGAAGTGGAAAAATCCACATTGCGCGGCAGCGCGCCAAAGACGCGATCCAGCGGTTCGTCAGCAAGACCGGAACCCGGACGCACCAGTGCACAGGCCAGGCGCGCTTTGTCGGATTCCAGGATCGCGCGCACGACTGCCTGGCCCATGCGGCCGGAGGAACCGTAAACGACGACGTCGACGAGATCGCTCATGCGGACATCCTAGCCGCAATGGGGCGCTTCAGGAAGTCACGCGTTCGACGAAACGCTTCACGCCATCGAACCACGAACTGGCGCGCGGTGTGTGCTTGCCCGGATCGCCGGCAAAACCCGCTTCGAACTGTTGCAGCAGTTCGCGTTGCTGCTTGCTCAGCTTGACCGGCGTTTCGATCACGACGCGGCAGATCAGATCGCCAACATGGCCGCTGCGCACGTTCCGGACGCCCTTGCCGCGCAGGCGGAACAGCGTTCCGGTTTGCGTTTCCGCGGGAATCTTGATCGAAGCCTCGCCGCCGAGCGTGGGCACCTCGAGTTCGGCGCCGAGCGCCGCCTGCGAAAAGCGGATCGGCGCTTCGCAGAACAGATCGTCGCGTTCGCGCTGAAAAATCGCGTGCTCGCGCACGTTGATCTCGACGTACAAATCGCCGGGCTGCGTGCCTGCGGGGCCGGCCTCGCCTTCGCCCGAAAGACGAATGCGGTCGCCGCTATCGACGCCGGCGGGAACCTTCACCGCGAGTTTCTTCTCGTGCTCGACCCGCCCTTCGCCGTGGCAGGTCTTGCACGGATTCGCGATCTTCTTGCCGCTGCCGCCGCAATGCGGACACGCCTGCTGGATCGAGAAAATCCCGTTCTGCATGCGCACGCGACCGTGGCCCTGGCAGGTCTTGCAGGTTTCGAGCTTGCCGTCGGCGGAGCCCGAGCCCTCGCATTTTTCACAACGCGTCAGCGTCGGTACGCGGATTTGCTTTTCCGCGCCGAATACGGCTTCTTCCAGATCCAGTTCGAGGATGTAGCGCAAATCCGCGCCGCGTCGCGGCTGGCGCGCGCGGCCGCCACCGAAGATGTCGCCAAAGATATCGCCGAAGATGTCGCCCATGTCGGCGAACCCGCCGCCGCGTCCGCCCATACCCTGCTCGAAGGCGGCGTGGCCATGGCGGTCGTACAGGGCGCGCTTGTCCGGATCGCCGAGGATTTCGTAAGCCTCTTTCGCTTCCTTGAAATGCGCCTCGCATTCCTTGTCGCCGGGATTGCGGTCCGGATGGTATTTCATCGCCAGACGACGGAACGCGGTTTTCAATTCGCCGTCGCCGGCGCTGCGCTCGACCGAAAGGATTTCGTAGTAATCGCGCTTGCTCATGTCGATCCAGTCTGGCCCGAAGCGCCGTCGGTGAAGGCTTCGAGTCTCCCCTTTTCCATGCCGTCCCCAAAGAAAACCGCGCCGGATGAATCCGGCGCGTGGAGTGTTGTTTACTGTTTGCCGTCTTTCACTTCGGTGAATTCGGCATCGACGACGTCATCCTTCGGCGCGGAACCACCGGACGCCTGCGCGCCAGCATCGCCGCCCGCGTGACCGGCGGATGCAGCCGCCGCCAGCGACTGCGCGGCCTGTTCGAGCGCCGTGCACTTGGCTTCGATGGCATCCTTGTCGTCGCCCTTCATGACCTTTTCCAGATCCGACAGCGCCGACTCGATCGCGCCGATCTGGCCCGGCACCTTGCCGCCGTGCTCCTTGATCGCCGCGCGCGTGGCGTGCACAAGTTGGTCGGCCTTGTTGCGCGTACCGACGAGTTCGTGGAATTTCTTGTCGTCTTCCTTGTTCGCCTCGGCGTCGCGCACCATGCGCTGAATTTCGTCCTCATTCAAGCCGGAACCCGCCTTGATCTCGATGCGCTGCTCCTTGCCGGTTTTCTTGTCCTTGGCCGACACGTGCAGGATGCCATTCGCGTCGATGTCGAACGTGACCTCGACCTGCGGCATGCCGCGCGGCGCCGGCTCGATGCCCGCCAGGTCGAACTTGGCAAGCGACTTGTTCGCGCTGGCGCGCTCGCGCTCGCCCTGCAGCACATGCACGGTGACCGCGCCCTGATTGTCCTCGGCGGTCGAAAACACCTGCGTGTTCTTGGTCGGGATCGTGGTGTTCTTGTCGATCAGCTTGGTCATCACGCCGCCGAGCGTCTCGATGCCGAGCGACAGCGGAGTCACGTCGAGCAGCAGCACGTCCTTGACCGTGCCGCCGAGTACGCCGCCCTGGATCGCCGCGCCAACGGCGACGGCCTCGTCCGGGTTGACGTCCTTGCGCGGTTCCTTGCCGAAGAATTCCTTGACCGCGTCCTGCACCTTCGGCATGCGCGTCTGGCCGCCGACGAGGATCACCTCATTGATATCGCCGACCTTCAAGCCAGCGTCGTTCAGCGCAGTGCGGCACGGCACGATCGTGGCCTTGATCAGGTCATCGACCAGCGCTTCGAGCTTGGCGCGCGTGAGCTTGATGTTCAGATGCTTCGGACCGGAAGCATCGGCCGTGATGTACGGCAGGTTCACTTCGGTCTGCTGCGCGCTCGACAGCTCGATCTTGGCGCGCTCAGCGCCATCCTTCAGGCGCTGCAGGGCGAGCGAGTCGTTCTTCAGGTCGACGCCGGATTCCTTGCGGAATTCGTCGACTAGAAAATCGATCAGACGCTTGTCGAAATCTTCGCCGCCGAGGAACGTGTCACCGTTGGTGGCCAGCACCTCGAACTGCTTCTCGCCATCGACTTCGGCGATCTCGATGATCGAAATGTCGAACGTGCCGCCGCCCAGGTCGTACACCGCGATCTTGCGGTCGCCACCCTTCTTGTCGATGCCATAGGCAAGCGCGGCCGCGGTCGGCTCGTTGATGATGCGCTTGACCTCAAGACCCGCGATGCGGCCGGCGTCCTTGGTCGCCTGGCGCTGCGAGTCGTTGAAGTAGGCGGGTACGGTGATGACGGCTTCGGTGACCGGCTCACCGAGAAAATCCTCGGCCGTCTTCTTCATCTTCATCAGGATTTTCGCTGAGATTTCCTGCGGCGAAAGGTTCTTGCCGTCGGCGGTCGCGAGCCAGGCGTCGCCGTTGTCGTGGGCCGCGATCTTGTACGGCACCAGGCCGATGTCCTTCTGCACTTCGGCGTCGGTGAACTTGCGCCCGATCAGGCGCTTCACCGCGTAGAACGTGTTCTTCGGATTGGTCACGGCCTGGCGCTTGGCCGTGGCGCCGACCAGGACTTCGTTATCCTTGAATGCGACGACAGACGGCGTGGTGCGGTCGCCTTCCGAGTTCTCGATCACGCGCGCGGTCGTGCCTTCCATCACCGCGACGCAGGAATTGGTGGTGCCAAGGTCGATACCGATGATCTTGCCCATTTTCAGCTCTCCGAAAAGTTGATTGCGGCACGACGCCGCGCATGGCGAATCAAGTGGGGGTTTACGATTTCAATTCAAGCGCCGGCGCTCTTGGCGACCATCACCAGGGCTGGCCGCAGCAGGCGCTCATTGAGCACGTAGCCCTTCTGCATGACCGAAACCACAGTATTCGGCGCGGCCTGCGGCGCATCGACCATGCCCACTGCCTGGTGCAGTTCCGGATCGAAGGATTCGCCAACCGGATCGACCTGTTTCAGGCCATTGTTCTCGGCGACCTTGAGCAGCGCCTTCAGCGTCAAATCCATGCCCTCGCGCAGTGACCTCACGTCGGCAGTCTCGACGGCGAGGCCTCGTTCCAGCCCATCGCAAACCGGCAGCAAATCGCCGAGCAGGCGCTCATTCGCGAACCGACGCGCCTGTTCCAGGTCGCGCTGCAAGCGCTTGCGCTGGTTCTCGATCTCGGCGCGTTCGCGCAGCAGCAGATCGCGCATCTCGCCGAGCTTGGTCTCATATTCATTGACGAGCTTGCCGAGCTCATCGGTTTCCGGCTGGCCCGAATCGGCCTGCGGATTCTGATTCGTTTCTTCCATAACCACCCCGAAAAAGTGATGCGTCACCTATGTGGCCTGCCGCGCCTGATTCAAGGCGCCCGACAGCAATTGCGCAGTCGTCTGCACCACCGGGATCACGCGCTGATAGGCCATGCGTGTCGGCCCGATTACGCCCAGCACGCCCAGCACCCGGCCCTCGATGCCATACGGTGCGGTGACCAGGCTCAATCCGTCGAGCGCAGCGAAGCCGGATTCCTCGCCGATGAACAAGCGCACGCCCTCCGCACGCGCACAGCCTTCCAGCAAATTGAGCAAATCGCGCTTGCGCTGGAACGCCTCGAACAACTCGCGCAAGCGATCCACATCGGCCACGCCCTGTGCGCCCATCAGATTGACCTGCCCGGCGACCAACATGTCGGCGCCAGGCTGATCCGGAAACGCCTGCTCGGTGACGTCGACTGCCGCAACCATGAGCTGGTGCAGGCGATGGCTGGTTTCACGCATCTCGCGTGCGAGGTGTTCGCGAATCTCGCTCATGCGCAGTCCGGCATAGTTGGCGTTGAGGAAATTCGCCACTTGTTCCAGGTCCCCTGCGGTATAGGCGCGTTGCGTGACCACGACGCGGTTTTGCACCTCGTTGTCGGAGAACACCAGAATGACGAGTACGCGATTGCCGCCCAGCGCCACGAAATCGATGTGCCGGAACGGGAATTCCTCGCGTTTTGGCACGGTCACCACGCCGACGAAACGGGTGACGTCCGAGAGCAGCGACGAGGCGCCGCTGAGCAGATCCTGGGTGGCGCCAGCGGTCGGCAGTTCGCGGCGCATCTGCTCGATCTGCGGCGCTTCCAGCGGTTTGAGCTCAAGCAGGCTGTCGACGAACACACGATAGCCCTGGGCAGTGGGCACGCGTCCGGCCGAGGTGTGCGGCGCCGCCAGAAGTCCGAGCTCTTCCAGGTCTGCCATCACGTTGCGGATGGTGGCCGGGCTGACGTCCAGACCAGCACTTCTGGCAAGCGTGCGCGAGCCCACCGGCTGGCCATCGGCAATGTACTGGGCGATCAACGCGCGCAGGAGTTGGCGCGCGCGTGCATCGAGTTTGTTATGCAAGGTGGAGGACATGGCTGCTGGAAAACCGGCGATACCTATCAGATGGGGCGAAGCGCAGTTTATTCAATAATGCTGGACTTGGCCCAGCAAAATCCTTAACCTAGCGGCTTGGTACGGAGCAACCCGGCGTCAGCAAGACCAGACGCCAGCATCACGACTCCGCTACAAGACTTTTTCGGATACCGTCCTCGCCCGCACTGCGATGCGTGCGCTTGGCGGCAAGCGCGATGACGGATCGAGACGATACGCCCGCGCCGGCACCGCCGGATTCACGAGATTCCAAACGACCACCACATACGCTTCGTGAGAAGCGCGCTGCATGATGAATTCCCGCCCATGACCACGCAGGCCGCCGCCACACCGGAATCGCCGGAAAGCGCCGCCATCTTCGCAACGCCGCCGCAGCAGCAGGAAATGCCGCTGGCGATCGTGCGCGGCCAGCCCGTCCTGCAGATGCCGCAGGATCTATACATCCCGCCGGATGCTCTCGAAGTCATCCTCGAAGCGTTCGAAGGGCCGTTGGATTTGCTGCTGTATTTGATCCGGCGCCAGAACCTCGACATCCTCGATATCCCGATCGCCGAGATCACGCGCCAGTACGTCGACTACATCGACCTGATGCACGAGTTGCGCCTGGAACTGGCGGCCGAATACCTGGTGATGGCCGCGATCCTGGCCGAGATCAAGTCGCGCCTGCTGCTGCCGCGCCCACCCGCCGAGGAAGGCGTGGAGGACGACCCGCGCGCGGAACTCGTGCGTCGCCTGCAGGAGTACGAGCGCTTCAAGAAGGCCGCCGAGGACATCGAGGCGATGCCGCACCAGGATCGCGATTTCGCACTGGTGTCGGCTTTCGTACCGGACAAGGCCGTAGTGCGCCTGCCGCCGCCGGTCGACCTGCGCGAACTCCTGCTCGCACTCAAGGACGTGCTCATACGCGCAGAACTCATGGGCCATCATGCGATCCAGCGCGAAGCCCTGTCCGTGCGCAACCGCATGAGCGATGTGCTCAAGGCCATCGGCGACGGCGAGTTCCATCCGTTCGAGCGCCTGTTCAATGCCGAGGAAGGACGTCTGGGCATCGTCGTCACCTTCCTTGCCATCCTCGAGCTGGCCAAGGAACTGCTGATCGAAATCACCCAGACCGAGCCGCTCGCGCCGATCTATCTCAAATCTCTTGCAACGGCCAGCTGAGCCGTGAAGCCCATCATCATGGAAACAAACCAGATCAAACGCATCGTCGAGGCCGCCCTGCTCGCCGCCGCACAGCCGCTGTCGCTGGCGCAGTTGTCGGCGTTGTTCGGCGAGAACGAGGCCGTCAGCCACGAGGAATTGGCGCGCGCGCTGGAAGAACTCAGCGCCGACTGCGCCGAGCGCGGCGTGGAATTGAATGAAGTCGCCTCCGGATTCCGCTACCAGGTTCGCCAGGACGTGCATCCCTGGGTCGCGCGCCTGTGGACGGAACGCCAGACCAAGTACTCGCGCGCCCTGCTCGAAACGCTGGCGCTGATCGCCTACCGCCAGCCGATCACGCGCGGCGAAATCGAGCAAATCCGCGGCGTCGCCGTGTCGACGAATATCGTCAAGACGCTGGAAGAACGCGAATGGGTGCGCGTGGTCGGCTACCGCGATGTGCCCGGCAAGCCCGCGCTGTTCGGCACCACCAGGAATTTCCTGGATTACTTCAACCTCAAATCGCTCGACGAACTGCCGCCGATGGCGGAGATCCGCGAGATCGAGGACTTCGACCCACAACTGACTCTCGCACCGGTCGCGCCGGCGGATGACGCGGACGCGGCGCTGATCGCGCCGGAAACCGAAGCGGCCAACGAGGAATCCGCGCACGCGGCACCGGAACAAAACGCATGAACACACCACGTACTTTACTCTCGCTCAAGCGCTCGCAAGCCGACGGCCCGGCGCTGGAAGAACGCCTGCACAAGGTGCTGGCCAACGCCGGATTGGGATCGCGCCGGCTGCTCGAGGAACGCATCCAGGCCGGCGAAATCCGCGTCAACGGCGCCGTCGCCGAGATCGGCTCGAGCGTGCGCGCGGGCGACCGCGTGGAACTCGACAACAAGCTCTTCGTCGCGATCAACGACAACGCCGAACACGCGCAGGTGATCGTGTTCCATAAACCTGATGGCGTGGTCACCACGCGCGACGATCCCGAGGGCCGGCCGACCGTGTTCGAGCAGTTACCGCACCTGAAAGGCGCGCGCTGGATCGCCGTCGGCCGCCTAGACATCAACACCACCGGCCTTTTGCTGCTCACCACCGACGGCGCGCTGGCACACAAGCTGATGCACCCGAGCAGCGAGATCGAGCGCGAATACATCTGCCGCGTCCACGGCGAGGTGCCGGACGAGGCATTGGAGCGACTCAAGGCCGGCGTGGAACTGGAAGATGGCCCGGCTCGTTTCGAGGAATTGGCCGTGATCAGCCGCGGCGATAGCCATTCGTGGTTCCGCGTCGTGATCCGCGAGGGCCGCAATCGCGAAGTGCGGCGCATGTGGGAAGCGCTCGGGCTCATGGTGAGCCGCCTCAAGCGCATCCGCTACGGCAATGTCGAATTGCCGCGCGGCCTGCTCAAGGGCCGCAGCGAGGCCCTGGAACCGGAACAAGTCAAGGTTCTGCGCAATCTCGCCGGTGCCACCGAATCGGAACCGACGTTGACCCTGCAACCGGTGATCGGCCAACGCCGCGCGCCGAAACAGGCGAGCAACGAATTCCGTCCCGCGCCGAAGACACAGCAGGCGTGGACCGGCGGCAGCGACGAGGGCCGCGAGCTGCGTGCCTTCGACCGCATCCGCGAGGACAAGCCTTCGCGCCCCGGCGGCCAGCGCAGGTTTGGCAAGAAAAGCCCACAACGCGGCCCGGGTGGCGGAAATCCGCAGAATCGCGATCGGCGCCCTCCCGGTGGCGGCAATCCGCAGAACCGCGACGCCCGCGGCCCGCGTCGCGGCAGCGGTCGCGGCCAGACGCAGATCGGGGTCTACCAGCCCGGCTCGCGCTGGACTGGCGACAATGCAGGCGGCGCGGCGCGCACGCCCCGGCGCGAAAAGCCCGCGCAATGGCGCCCACCGGTCACCGGCATTCCCGGCCAGCGTGAAGACGACAGCGGCGCGCGCCGCTTCATCGCCGGATTGCGCGCCGAGAAAACCCGCTACGTGCCACGCGGCGAACCGCGCGCGCCACGTCCGGGACAGGGTGTTCCGCGCGACGACATAGGCAACCGCATCGGGCCACCGCGCGATGGACAGGGACAGGGACAGGGAAAACGCCGCGGCAAGCCCAGGCGTTGATCCAAAAAGAATTGCCGTAAAAAAAAGAAGGCCGCAAACGCGGCCTTCGTTGTATCCAGATTACGAATCGAACTCAATCGAGCTTGATCGCTTTCTTGTCGCCTTCGCGGCGCTTGCGTTCCTTGGCATCGTAATCGGCCTTGCAGCCGTCGCGCTTGACCATCACGCAATCCAGGTAATCAGAGGCCTCGACCAGTGCGGCGCGGATCGCCTTGCCGGCCGGCGTATTTTCCTCATGCGCAAGATTGCCGCCAAAACCGCCGCGGTACAGGCCGACCGACATGCCACCGCCCGAGCTGCGGCCCTCGACCGTGCGTGAGAATTCGACATCGCTGGTTTCGGTGTTGATCACGCGCAGATCCACCGCCAGGTATGCGTCGCTCTTCTTGCCGCCCAGCGAGATGCCCCGGAAGCTGAAGCCACCACCGGTGCTGGCCGTATTCTCCTCATAAGCCGATACCGTGCCGGTGATCAAATATTGCGCGCCAGTTACCTTGCCGATCTTCGGACCCGTACCCGCGCGCACGCGGCCAGAAGCAGCGAAATTTTGTTCTTCGAGCACGTTCTGGATCTTCTGCCGCTCGACCACGTGGAAATCGCCGGTCGAAGACAATTCATTGGACAGCATGCCGGATAATTCCCAACCAACGCCACCGCGCCACCAGGCCGCGCCGGATTCGTTGCGGAATTCCGCCACCGCGATCGTCGGATGCCCGCCACCCGCCGCCAGCGCGTTGCCCGTGGCAAGCGCACCCATCGCGACCATCACACCCAAGGCCAGCTTCTTCATGTATCGATACTCCCCACTCGCATGATTGACGAAAAAATGCCTGTTCCCGGCGCCGCGTACTATACCAGCGGCAAAGCTTGCCGGCGGGGCCGTGAAGCCGTCGTGACGAATCGAAATTCGATTGTGCGAACCAGCAAAAGTTTCGCGTCCGCAAAATATTTCCGGCATTAACCCGGCTGCAACAGATGGTTAACCGTATGCACATGCGCGGCGGCTATTTTGGGGTTCAGGGTCAACGATCAGGAGAACGGCCATGCGCTGCAAACGACATCCAGAAATCCGCGTTTTCGGTTACGCCATCGAACGTCTGGAGGAGTACGACGAAACCGGCCTGCCTCGCCCACCGCGCTTCGAGGTGCTGTGTCCGCGAACCGGTGCCGTGCTCGGTGCGTTCGACGAAGTGCAGGCGGCCAAGCGCTTCGCCATCGTGCATGAATTGCGTGCGATCCGCGAAGGCACGCAACGCCTGAACAAGGATATCCGCGCCGCCTGATCAATCGAGGGTGAAGGCGTCGGCATCCATCCACGCAGGAAAGCGTTCGCGGTGCGCCGCGAGCGCGACCGCATCGAGCGGCACCGTGACGGTTTGTTCCTGTGCGCCGAGTTCAACGAGCGGGCTCCCAAGAAAATCCAGCACGACGCTATCGCCACTGTAGGGTAGTTGATTGCCGTCGACGCCGACACGATTGACGCCAACGCAATAGCTCAGGTTTTCGATCGCGCGCGCGCGCAGCAGCGTCTGCCAGGCGTAGCGCCGCGCGCTCGGCCAGTTGGCGACGTAAAGCGCGAGGTCGTAGTCGAAACCGGAATCCGCGTACCGGTTGCGCGCGTACACCGGAAAACGCAGGTCGTAGCAGACCAGCGGACAGATCTTCCAGCCGCGCCACTCGACGATCAAACGCTCGTCTCCCGCCGCGTAGCGCTTGTGTTCGTCGGCGTAACGGAACAGGTGGCGCTTGTCGTAATGACGGATTTTTCCGTCCGGAGTCGCGAACAACAGGCGGTTGTATACTTTTTCGCCGACGCGCAATTGCACGCTGCCAGTGATCGCCGCATCGAGATTGCGCGCCTGCCCGGACAGCCACGCCACGGTCGGCCCGTCCATCGTCTCGGCGTTGTGGATGGCCTCGTTGGAAAACCCGCTGGTGAAGGTTTCCGGCATCACGATCAAATCCGTGGTGCCGCGCAGCGGCTCGATCAGCGCGCCGTAGTAATCGCGGTTGCCCGCCGGGTCATGCCAGCGCGTGGCGCCCTGGACCATTGAGATTCTTAAAGCTTGCATAGCCGCTCCGCCGCCGCCGTCAGGGTCGAATCGCTCTTGGCGAAGCACAGGCGTATCAGGCGAGCATCCGGCGGCGTTTCGTAGAACGCCGATACCGGAATCGCCGCAACGCCGGCCTCGCGCACCAGCCATTCGCAGAAATTCAGGTCGTCGGCGTTTTTGAGTGCGGAATAGTCGACGAGTTGGAAATACGCGCCCTTGACCGGCATGAGCTTGAATTTCGACGGCGCGAGCAGCGTACGGAAACGATCGCGCTTGGCCTGATAGAACGCGGGCAAGTCGAGGTAATGCTGCGGATCGGTTTCCAGCATGTCCGCAAATGCCCATTGCGCCGGGCCGAACGTGCAGAAGGTCAGGTACTGGTGCACCTTGCGGAACTCCGCGCTCAACTGCGACGGCGCGATGCAGTAACCGACCTTCCAGCCGGTGCAGTGATAAGTCTTGCCGAACGACGAGATCACGAAACTGCGCGCGGCCAGTTCCGCGTGGCGCAACGCGCTCTGGTGCGCGAGTCCGTCGAAGATGATGTGTTCGTAGACTTCATCGGACAGCACGAAGATATCGGTGCCACGCACGATTCCAGCCAGCGCTTCCAGGTCGGACGCATCCAGCACGGCGCCGGTCGGGTTGTGCGGCGAGTTGATCAGGATCATGCGCGTGCGCGGCGTGATCGCATCCTTCACGCGCTGCCAGTCGACGGAAAAATCGGGCAGGCGCAGCGGCACGTGCACGGCGCGACCGCCGGACAGTTCGATCGCCGGCTCGTAGCTGTCGTAACACGGATCGAGCACGATTACCTCGTCACCCGTATGCACGACGGCGGCGATCGCCGCGAACAGCGCCTCGGTGGCGCCACTGGTGACGGTGATTTCGGTATCGGCGCTGACCTTGCGGCCGTAGAGTTTTTCCGTTTTCAGCGCGATCTGTTCGCGCAGCTTGGGCACGCCAGTCATCGGCGCGTACTGGTTCTTGCCCGAGTTCATCGCCGCAGTCAGCGCGTCGCGCAGCGCCTGCGGACCATCGAAATCGGGAAACCCCTGACCTAGGTTGATTGCCTTGTGCTGCGCCGCCAACTGCGACATCACGCTGAAAATCGTGGTGCCCACTTTGGGCAGCTTGGTCGTGATTTGCATTACGCGTCCTGTTCAGGAAAGCCGAAGGCAAGGCGTTGCCAACGCCCCGCATGGTGCCCCGAGCCGGACTCGAACCGGCAAGGCAGTTTCCCGCCGAGGGATTTTAAGTCCCTTGCGTTTACCAGTTTCGCCACCGGGGCTGATGGAGGCCAGGGTCGGAATCGAACCGGCGTACACGGCTTTGCAGGCCGCTGCATGACCACTCTGCCACCTGGCCGGTGACTGCGACAGCGTAGCAACGCTGGTCGCAAAAAACAAAACCTCGGATTGCCCGAGGTTTGCATAACGGCAAATGAATTTGCCGCCGCCAGCCGGGCGCAAGACCGGCGGCGCGAGCGTGGCGCAGCTTGGCTGCGCCCGCGAGACGAAATTCGCGGCAGGATGCCCGATCTTTCGCAATAAAAAATGGAGCGGGAAACGAGACTCGAACTCGCGACCCCGACCTTGGCAAGGTCGTGCTCTACCAACTGAGCTATTCCCGCGCGAGGACGCGCATTATACGGGTTGGCGCGCGGATGGCAACAGCATCACGCGTGCGGACCATCTCCGCGCATGGCCGGCCATGCCGCGCGCAGGTAATCCAGGCCCGACCAGATCGTCAATCCCGCGGCAATCACGAGCAACGCCTCGCCGACGTGGAACAGTTTGAATCCGGCCGATTCGTGCTGATACAACAGCACCACGATCGCGACGATCTGCATCACCGTCTTGAGCTTGCCGAGCAGCGCTACCTTGACCAGACCACGTGCGCCGATTTCCGCCATCCACTCGCGCAACGCGGAAATCGCGATCTCGCGGCCGACAATAATTGCGCTGACGATCGCCAGCAATGGCGTGGGATTCTCCTGCACCAGCAAGAACAGAGTCACCGCCACCATGAGCTTGTCGGCGACCGGGTCGAGGAATGCGCCGAAGCGCGAGTACTGGTTGTAGCGCCGGGCGATGAATCCGTCCAACCAGTCGGTGAGAGCCGCCGCGAGGAAGATCGCGGCGGCGGCAATATTCGCGCCGTGAAATCCTGCATAGAACACGGCGACCATCACCGGCAGCAATGCGATGCGGAACAGGGTAAGGATGGTTGGCCACGTCAATTGCATGGATGCGAGTGTGACACGTCCGCACTCAGCCGTGGAATGTGGCATAGATATTCGCGGCCAGTTCGCGACTCACGCCATTGACCTGCGCCAGCTCATCGATGCCCGCCGCAGCGACGCCGCCGATGCCGCCGAAATGCTTCAACAATGCCGTACGGCGCTTGGCGCCGACGCCGGCGATTTCCTCCAGCCGACTTTTTTCGCGCGCCTTCTCGCGGCGCTGGCGATGCCCGGTGATGGCGAAGCGATGCGCCTCATCGCGGATCGCGTCGAGCAGATGCAAGGCCGGCGACTCCGGCCCCGGCCACAGGATTTTTCCGTTGTCGCCACGGATCAGGCTTTCATGTCCGGAGCGCCGCTCAGGTCCCTTGGCGATGCCCAAGACGAGCACGCCGCTGACGCCCAGATCGGCGAGCACCTCCAGCGCCTGCGCGACCTGGCCTTTGCCGCCGTCGATCAGCAGGATATCGGGCAGTACGCCCTCGCCCGCCTGCAAGCGCTTGTAGCGGCGTTCCAGTGCCTGGCGCATGGCCGCGTAATCGTCGCCCGGTTCGATGCCAGAAATGTTGAAACGCCGATACGCCGATTTGATCGCGCCCGCGGGACCGTAGATCACGCAGGACGCGACCGTCGCCTCGCCCATCGTGTGCGAGATGTCGAAGCATTCCAGCCGTTGCGGCGTGTCGCCGAGTTCGAGGAGTTCGCGCAGCGATTCGAAACGTTCGAGTATCGTCTGCTGGCTGGCCAGCCGCGCGGCCAGCGCCGCCTGCGCGTTCTTGCGCGCCAGCTCCACGAAATGCGCGCGGTCGCCGCGCACCAGAGCCTTGATCTCAACGACGTGGCCGGCTTGTTGGGACAGTACGCCGGCGAGCAGGTCCGCCTCGTCGGGCGCATCGCTGAACAGCAGTTCGCGCGGCACCGGTTTGTCGAGGTAGTACTGCGCGACGAAAGCTGCCAGTACCGCACCTGCGTCGGCGTCCACTGGCAGACGCGGGAAGAAGTCGCGCGAGCCCAGGTTCACCCCGTTGCGGAAAAACAGCACCGACACGCAGGCCGTGCCGGACTCGATGCGACATGCCAATGCATCCAGATCGGCGCTCGCGCCCTGCACGTGTACCTGCGCGTGCAGGCGCTTGAGCGTGGCTATCTGGTCGCGCAAACGTGCGGCCTTTTCGAATTCAAGCGACGCACTCGAGCGTTCCATCGCCGCGCCGAGTTCGTCGATCACCGCGCTGCTCTTGCCATGCAGAAACATCGTGGCGTGGCGTACGGATTCCCCGTACTCGTCCGCACCAATAAATCCCACGCACGGCGCGCTGCAACGGCCGATCTGGTATTGCAGACACGGGCGCGTCCGGTTGCGGAAGTAACTGTCCTCGCACTGGCGCACGCGAAACAGTTTCTGCATCAGATCCAGGCTTGCGCGCACCGCCCATGCGCTGGGATACGGGCCGAAATATTCGCCCTTGCCGGTTTTGGCGCCGCGGTGAAACGCCATCCTGGGAAAATCTTCTCCTGCGGAAAGGTAGATGTACGGGTAGCTTTTGTCGTCGCGCAGCAGGATGTTGTAGCGCGGCCGCAGGCTCTTGATGAGCTGCGCTTCGAGCAGCAACGCCTCGCCTTCCGTGCGCGTGAGCGTGACCTCGATGCGCGCGATCTGCGCAATCATGCTGGCGATGCGCGGCTGCAACGCGGGTTTGAGGAAATAGCTGCCGACGCGCTTCTTGAGGTTTCCCGCCTTGCCCACGTACAAAGGCTCACCGCGCGCGTCGAGCATGCGATAGACGCCGGGCGAAGTGCTCAAGGTGCGGACGAATTCCTTGCCGTCAAAGGTCGCCGCGTTCGCATCCGCTCCACTCACGCGATGCTCACTCGGAAATCGTCAGGCGCCGGATCTGACCGCTGGAAAGATCCACGCGCACGACCTCGTGTGCGTTCGTATTCGCCACCCACAACGCGCCCGCGCCGAGCGCCAGACCCGCCGGCTCCTGCAACCGGTACGGCAAATTCAGCGCGCGCACGTCGCCGCTGCGCATGTTGATCGCCTTGATCTTGCCGTTGTAGCTGTCGGCGACGAAAATCAGGCCGCGCGCATCCGCGCAGACGGCGAGCGGATGTTGCAGGCGCGCATCCTCGCGCTTGCCGGCGGCGTCGCCGAAATCGTACAGCCCTGTGCCCGCCAAGGTGCTGACGCGATTGTCGAGCAGGCGCAGCAGGCGTACCGCCGAAGCGGCAGCGTCGGCGATCACGAGCTGCTGGCCGATCAGGCTCAAGCTCACCGGCTGGGCGAAACTCGCGGTCACGCCGACGCCGTCGGTCAGGCCGAGCTGCCCGCTGCCAGCCAGTAGCACGAGCTTGTTGCGCACCATGTCCAGCTGCCATATCTGGTTCTGGCCTGACACCGCGATGAAGACGTTGTCACCGAGCACGGCGACATCCGCCGGCGCCGACATGGCCACCTGGACTGGTTCCAGGCTTTCGTTCGGCAGATCGTGGCCAGCCACGCCGGTGCCGGCGACCGTATCCACATCGCCACTGAGCAGACGCACGCGGCGCACCGCGTGGTTGCCGGTGTCGGCGACGAACAACGTGTCCTTGCCCAAAGCCAGGCCCTGCGGATCAGTGAATCCGGCATCCTTGCCGCGGCCATCCCAGTACCCCGGATTGCCCGAGCCGTACTGGCGCAGGATGCGGCCGTCATGCGTGCATTCCAGGATACGGTTGTGGCCGCTGTCGGAAATCCACAGACTGGATTCCCCGACCGCCAGCCGCGACGGAAACCGCAACGCTGCGCGCGCTTCCGGACGCACCGTCGCGACATCCGATTCGTACACGCGCAGATCCTGCGCGGCGGCTTCATCGAGCAGATGCGCGATCAGCGTGTCGGCCTCCTGGCGGCGGCCTTCGCCGGGCAGCAGTGCGGCAAGCTGGCCTTGCGCGTCGATCACCGCCAGCGTCGGCCAGGAATCCACGCCGTAGGCCTGCCACAGCAGGTAATCCGGATCGTTCGCGACCGGATGGCGGATATGGTTGCGATTGACTGCCTTGAGCACCGGCTCACCTTGGCGCTGGTACCCGAACTTCGGCGTGTGCACGCCGATGACGCTCAACCCGTCGTGGTACTTGTTTTCGAGATAGCGCAGGTCCGGCAAGGCGTTGCGGCAATTGACGCAGTCGAACGTCCAGAAATGGATCAGGGTCACGCGCCCGCGCAGCGCGGCCAGGTTGGGCCGCGTATCGGTATTCACCCACTCGAGCGACGGCGGCAATTCCGGGGCGGCGATTCTGGCATTCATGCGCGTCGTGGATTCTTGATGACTACCGCCATTATGCGCCCGCGCGCACCAGTGCATCGACCCGTGCCAGATCTTCGGCAGTATCCACGCCCGCCGGAAACGGCACAGGCGCCAGGCGCACGGCAATGCGATGTCCATGCTCGAGCGCGCGCAATTGCTCCAGCGCTTCGGCGCGTTCGGCCGGTGTCGGCGCCAACCCGGCGAACGCGCGCAGGAAGCCGGCGCGATACGCGTAGATGCCGATATGGCGCAGAAACGCGGGTTCTGCGGGCAGCGCGTCGCGGGTGCGCACGAACGCATCGCGCGCCCACGGCAGCGGCGCGCGCGAAAAATACAAGGCATGGCCATCGATACCCACCACGACCTTGACGCAATTCGGATCGAACAAATCGCGCGCGGTTTCGATCGGCGTGGCGAGCGTGGCCATTGGCGCATTTCCGGATGCCAGGCACTCGGCGACGGCGCGGATTCCGGACGTCGGCGCGAGCGGTTCGTCGCCTTGCAAATTCACCACGATGACATCGTCCGCCCAGCCCAGCTTTTGCGCGCATTCGGCGAGCCGGTCGCTGCCCGAGGCGTGATCGGCGCGCGTCATCACCACGCGCACCGGCGCCGCGCGCAAGGCATCCGCGATGCGCACATCGTCGGTGGCGACGACGACTTCCGTGGCCCCCGCGGCCAGGGCGCGTCGCGCCACGCGCAGGATCATCGGCTCGCCGGCAATCAGCCGCAACGGCTTGCCCGGCAGCCGCGTGGATGCGTAACGCGCGGGAATGGCGACGATGAAATTCGGTTTGACGGTCATATTTGCATGTCGGAATCCGGCGACGAGCCTACTCAAGTGCCACGACGAAAGATACCTGTCAGTGGTCGGTGGCGGATGGCCGGTCCGGTGTTAGCTTTCCCGCAGACACTAATTTCCAGAACGAGAGACTGTCCATGCGCGCTTTCCGGATGACCTTGCTGTCATTGATCCTGTTGTTCGCCGCGACCGGCGCGCATGCCAAGAACTGGGTGGTGCAGGTCGGAGGCACCGACGACAGCGGCGGCGGATATGGGGGTTACGGCAGCACCCCGATCCTTGCGTTCTCGCCAACGCCGTTGACGATCACGGCCGGGGACAGCGTCACCTTCCAGAATCTCGGCGGTGCGGCGCACAACGTGCACGCCGCCGACAATTCGTTCCGCTGCGCGAATGGCTGCGACGGCCAGGGCGGGAACGGCAATCTTTCTTCTGCGAACTGGTCGTTCACCCTGACGTTCAACACGCCCGGCACGATCAATTACTACTGCGACAACCATGTCAGCATGGGCATGACAGGCAGCATTGTCGTCAACGCCGCTGCGGCGACGATCAATCTGGGCGGTTACATGTCCGGCAACTGGTACAACCCCAGTCAGGGCGGGCACGGCTTCCAGCTGGAATTCACCAATGCCGCCACCGGCGGCACCACCTTCGACATGCTCGCCATCTGGTTTGTCTACACGCCAGTCGCCAGTACCGCCAACGACGGCAGTGGCCAGAACTGGATTTATGCCGAAGGCAGTTACGACACGACCAAGAATACGGTCACGTTGCCGGCGATCCTGCAAACCGGCGCGCGCTTCCCGCCGAACTTCAATTCCGCGGACCTGCGCCGTATCGGCACCGGGCCGAACCCGCCGAACCTGTGGGGCACGCTCACCTTCACGTTCACCGATTGCAACAACGGCACGGTGAGCTGGCACTCGGATGTGCCCGGTTACAACAACGCCAACGACACGCCGCTGCCGATCCAGCGCCTGACCCAGATCGCCGGAACGACGTGCCCACAATGAACGCTCAGTGACGCGCCGCGTATTTGCGCGTCACGTAATCATCCACGACGCCGACAAACTCGGCCGCGATGTTCTCGCCGCGCAACGTCATTGCCTTGGCGCCGTCGATGAACACCGGCGCGGCCGGCGCCTCGCCGGTTCCGGGCAGCGAGATGCCGATGTCGGCATGACGCGATTCGCCGGGACCATTGACCACGCAGCCCATCACGGCCAGTGTGAGGTTCTCGACACCATCGTACTTAACGCGCCACTCCGGCATCTTGGCGCGAACGTGATCCTGCACGGTCTTGGCGATCTGCTGGAACAATGTGCTGGTCGTGCGCCCGCAGCCCGGACACGCGGTCACCAGCGGCGTGAACGCGCGCAGCCCTATCGTCTGCAACAGTTCCTGGGCCACGATCACCTCGCGCGTGCGCGACTCGCCAGGCTCGGGCGTGAGCGAGATGCGGATGGTGTCGCCGATGCCTTCCTGCAGCAGCACGGACAGCGCCGCGGCCGACGCGACGATGCCCTTGCTGCCCATGCCCGCCTCGGTCAGGCCCAGGTGCAACGCGTAGTCGCAGCGGGCTGCGAGGTCGCGATAGACGGCGATCAATTCCTGCACACCAGAAACCTTACAAGACAATAAGATACGGTTAGAAGTTAATCCCAATTCTTCTGCGCGCGCCGCTGAATCCAGCGCCGACCGAATCAACGCTTCGCGCGCGACCCGTGCCGCATCCCAGGGTACGGATCGAGCGTGATTCTCGTCCATCAGCACAGCCAGCATGGACTGGTCGAGCGAGCCCCAGTTCGCGCCGATGCGCACGGGCTTTTCGTACTTCAATGCGAACTCGATGATGGCCGAGAATTGGGTGTCGCGCTTCTTGCCGAAACCGACGTTGCCGGGATTGATCCGGTACTTGGCCAACGCCTGCGCACAGGCTGGTTCGGCGGCGAGCAACTGGTGTCCGTTGTAGTGGAAATCGCCAATCAGTGGCACGCCGACACCCATCATGTCCAGGCGCTCGCGGATGCGCGGCACGGCGGCGGCGGCTTCCTGCGTGTTGACGGTGATGCGCACGAGTTCGGATCCCGCACGCGCCAGTTCCGCGACCTGTTTGGCAGTCGCGGCGACATCGGCCGTGTCGGTATTGGTCATCGACTGCACGACGACGGGCGCGTCGCCGCCGACCTGCACGACGCCAATTTTCACGCCCTCGCTGCGCCGGCGCGGACGCGCAGCGGCATTCTGATCCTGGGAATTCATCGCCGTCCGGAATTTGCTGACGTGGACAGTTGACCCGTTCGTCGTGTGGGCGTCAAGCGCCTTCGCCGCGCGCGATGTTTCCGGTGTCGTCGTTCGCTGCCAGCGGCGCCTGCGCGGCGGCATCGCCATTCAGCGTGTGCATATCGATGCGGAAGTACCCGCCGCCGTTGTCGCTGGCACGCACGCCGCGCAAGGTTTCGATGGACGGCTCCACAGGCCAACTAAACGGATCGCCGGGCCGGGTCAATTCGATCTCAGTGGCCTCGCGATCGAACAACGCCGGCACCATGACGGTCGGCGTCGCGTCGGCGGCATGCAGATCTTCCAGCGCCAGCGCACGCATGGCCGCACGTGGCGCACCTTGCTCGTCGTAGCTGCGCACGGCCGCGGGCAGCGCGCGCCGCGCCAGCAATTCAACACCGGCTTGCATGCCGCCTGCCTCGATGCGCAACCAACGGATCGCACCGACCATCCAGTCGCGCGATTCGTCGTCGTCCTCGAGTGCGGCCAGCCCGACCAGTTCGCCGACCTTCATGCGCATGCCGTCGACCTTTTCCCAAGCCAGCCGGTAGCCGCCCAGACTTTGATCGAGCACCCGCGCTGGCAGGCGCCGGATGCGCGCATTGCCGCCGGAATTCGCCCAGACGGCGGCGCGATCGCTCTCGTGCAGGGTGATGGCGACGCCGCGCGTCTTGACCAGAAAACCTTCGAAATCCATGTTTCCCGCCAGCACATAATGCAGATCGTGCAGGCCGATGACCGTGTCGAGCACGTGTCCGGCCGGCAGGCGCGGTTGGCTGCGATCGCTGTTGCTTTGCCAGGCGTGCGTGAGACGCACGACGAAATCCGTGGAAACCGCGACCGCCGCCCCGCGTGTACCGAATTCCGTGGTCTGCGTACCCGGCGGCAGCAACGCCAGGTGACCTTCGAGAAAACGCACCAGGCCGTTGATTTCTAGCGCCCAGGAATCCACGTCCGGTTCTTCGCGTTCTTCCGGCAGATAGCCGGGACTACGATCCACATCGGTGCGGATGGCGATCGCCCCTGCCGGCGCGCGGCCCTCACGCAATTCGCAATGCCCGGCCCACATGCGGGTCAGCGCATGGACATCGCCGTTTTCGCGCTGCGTGAACCGGTACGGATTGGAAAGCGCGTACAACAGGGAATGGATATAGGCCAGACGCACGCTGGTGGTGCCGCCGCGCGGGTCCGGTACCAGTTTTTCATCGGCGCCGACGGCGATGGCGAATCCGAACAGATCGTGCAGATTCTGCCAGGCGCCGGGCGGCGGCGCGTGATAGCGCAGATAAACCTGATACAGGCATCCACCGCGATGCTGGATCGCACGCGTCAAGGCCAGGGCGACGGATTTTCCACGCAGAAAAGGCACGGCGCCGGCCGGAGCGCACAGGTCGTAGATCGCCGCGCAATAACCGAGCGCCAATTCGTGCTCGAAGTCCTGCGCGAGTTGTCCGAGTTGCTGCTTCTGCGGCGGCAGCGGAAAACTGTCGCCCAGCACTTGCCTGCCGAGTCCGGCAACGATATTGCCGATCGGTTCGCGCAGCATTTCTAGCGCGTCGATACGCTGTTGCGGATCGATGCGCAACTGGTTCATTTCGCGCAAGGCTGAAATCAGCAACCGGGCCGTGGCGCCGGGATTGGCCAACGGCAATTGCGCCAGCCATTGGCGCAACGATTTGGCATCGCTGGCGAACGAGTTGCGGCGTGGAACATGCCGTTCCGGCAACCCGCCCGCCAACCGCTCGAACAACGCACTCATCGCCGGCCCCCGTCCATCGCGGCGCAAGTATACTCCGAACCCGCGCCGCGCCCGATCAGGAACCGTGCAAGGCCCGCACCACCATGCGGCGCAACAGGCGTTCGGCGAGACCGCGCGGATGCGCCAGACCCAGTCGCGCAAGCAGCGGCGCATCCTCTGTCCGCGCAGCGCCGCTCAACACGGCATACGCGGCAAATGCCGCAAGACGTAGCTTGTTCGCCGATAGCACCTGCAGTCGCTGCAACGCCGGCAACAGGCGCAGCTCGGTTTCGTCGAAATCGCTGCCGAAGGGAAAGCGTGGGAAATTGTCGTGGTGCGGCGCGAGCGCCGCAGCCAGATGCGCAGGCGTATTCCGCCGCCATGCATTCGGGATGGTGAAATCACCACGCAGTTTGCCGGTGGCTTTAGCCTGCGCCGCCAACTCATCGACACATCGCGCGTCGGCGATACCGAGCATCGCGATGATGCAATCCTCGTCCGACTTGCCGCGCAAATCAGCGATGCCATATTCGGTCACGTAGATGTCGCGCAGGTGGCGCGGGATCGTGCACTGCCCGTAATTCCACAAAATGTTCGAATGCAACTTGCCGCCGCTCGTGCGTGTGCTGCGCAAAAGCAAAATGGAACGTCCGCCGGCGAGCGCATGCGCCATCGCCACGAAGTTGTACTGGCCACCGACACCGCTGACGACTTGACCATTTTCCAGCGTATCCGACGCCGCCGCGCCGAGCAGCGTCGCCATCATGCAGGTGTTGAAGAAGCGCGCGTCGCGGCGCTGCAACGCATCCAGCGTTTCACGCCCGCCGTAGAGTTGATTGATGTCCGACACGCGCGTCATCGACAGGCCATCGAAATCCGCACCCTGCAAGCCGCGCAGCCATGCGTAGAATTCCTTCGAGCCAAGGTAAAACGCGCCGCGCAGGTAACGTCCGTCGCTACGTCCGGAAATATCCACGTCGCGACCCGTCGACAATGCTTTCTCGATATCAAGATCGTCGAACACGCGGCGCGAAAGTATTCCGGCGCGCGCCAGATGCATGAAGCCGTCCATGACCATTTCGCTGGCGCCGTAGAGGCCGCGCGCAAACGGCTCGATGCCGCCGCAACACGTGGACAATTCCGTATCGACATTGCCGAGTGCCTTCAGCGTGGCACGGTAATCGACATTGCGCTGCTGGCGCAGAAGCAGCGCGCACACCAGCGCGTCCGACAGCGCGCCAATGCCGATCTGCAAGGTGCCGCCATCGCGCACCAGCGTGCTGGCGTGCAGGCCAATCGCGTATTCGGCGGTATCCACGGGCTCGCGCGGCAGCGCGAACAGCGCATGCGACGACGCCGGATCGTCGAGGACGACATCAAAGAACGATTCATCGACCAGCGCCTCGTTGCCGATGAAAGGCAAATCCGGATGGATCACGCCAATCATCAACGGCCGCGGCGCGCCGAGCGCCACCATGCGCTCGAGCAATTCGGCGGTCGTGTCCGGATTGCAAGCAAGACTGTATTGCCGCCGTGCGCCCTGCCCACGCACCGCGATGATCTGCGCGACGACATTGATGCCGACGCCGGCCAGATCGCGCGCCGCATGCGTGTAGTTCAGGCTGGCATAGTCGCGCTGCGATTGCGCCACGCCGAGCATGGCACCAGATTGCAGATAGAACTCGTGCACGCGGATGTTTGTCGGCAACGCGTTCGCATGCTGCGCCGCGACCCAGGCAAGGTCGGGATAATCTTTGCCGAAGTGTCGTTCCAAAAACGGATCGAGGAAACGCCGTTCGAGATCGCTCTTCGCCTTCGGCCGCGCCAGCGACAACGCCGTATAGATGTCGAGCTTCAACGAAGCATCGCTTTCGGCACGGCGATAGATCGCGTTGAGCAACACGTTCGGCTTGCCCAGACCCAACGGCGTCGCCACGCGCAGGTGCGCGCCCGCGTGCGCGAGGATTCGCGCGAGGCAGGCTGCCGTGTCGGCGAGAAATTCCGTCATGGCGCGATCATCGCAGAATGCACACGGCGCCGTCACATTGGTTATCATCCGCACAGGGAGGACACAGTGGCCGAACGCTTCAAAATCGCCATCGTCGGTTCCGGTCCGGGCGGGTTGTCCGCGGCGGCGCGCGCGGCCGAGCGCGGCGAATCGCACGTGCTGCTCGAAGCCGAGCCGCACCTGTCGAACACGATCTTCCGCTACCAGAAGGGCAAGTTCGTGATGGACGAGCCCGGCATCCTGCCGCTGCGCTCGCCAGTGCCGTTCAAGGCCGGTTCGCGCGAAACCATCCTCGGCGCATGGGACGAATCCGCCACGCGTCTGAAGATCAACGTGCGCCACGGCCATGAAGTCAGCGCGATCAAGCAGGCCACTGGCGGCGGTTTCGAGTTGAAATGCGGCAATGGCCAGAGCATCACCGCGGATTTCGTGGTGATGGGCATCGGCCTGCAGGGCAACATCCGCAAGCTCGGCTGTCCCGGCGAGGATCTGCCGTTCGTGCAGTACCAGCTCGACGATCCCGACGAATACTCCGGCGAAACTATCGTCGTGATCGGCGCCGGCGACGCGGCGATCGAAAACGCGGTGGCGCTGGCGAAACAGAACAACGTCGTCATCGTCAACCGCAAGGACGAGTTCGCGCGCGCCAAGAAAGGCAACGAGCAGGCCATCCTCAAAGCCATCGCGGACGGCGTCATCGAGTGCTACTACAACTCCGGACCAGAACGCGTCGACGCACTCAGCGTCGGCCGCAAGAAGGGCCGCATGATCCTCAACACCTCCAGCGGCAAGGCGCAGATCCTCATCGATCGCGTGATCGCGCGCCTCGGCGCGACCGCGCCGCGTGGTTTCGTCGAAGGCTGCGGTGTCGTCTTTCCGAACAAGGATCCGGCCTCGGTGCCGGCGATCAGTTCGCAGTACGAATCCAACGTGAAGGGCCTGTACATCGTCGGCGCGCTCGGCGGTTATCCGCTGATCAAGCAGGCGATGAACCAGGGCTACGAGGTGATCGAATACATCCTCGGCAACAAGGTCGAGCCGGCCGACGAACCGCTGCTCAAGGCCAAGTTCGTGAAGATGCCCGGCTTCCGTTCCGTCGACGAGGCGCTGGCGCGCATCCAGAAGAACGTGCCGCTGCTGGCCAGCATCACGCCACTGCAGCTGCGCGAGTTCATGCTCGATTCGGACATTCGCATCCTGGCGCCGGGCGAGACGATCTTCGCGCGCAACGATTACACGAACACGTTTTTCAGCATCGTCGAAGGCGATGTGCAGGTGGTCGTCGATGAGGCGACGAACAAGCGCATCGCCCTGCGCCGCGGCGAATTCTTCGGCGAAATGAGCCTGATTTCCGGCCGCCGCCGCTCGGCCACGGTGTTGGCCGGTGCCAACTGCGTGCTGGTCGAAACGCCGCGGCGTTCAATGAACCGCCTGATCGCCTCGGTCGAGGCGGTCAAGCGCCATATCGACGAAGTGTTCATCCTGCGCGCGCTGCAATCGCGCTTTGCGCCGGAAGCCTCCGCCGACCAGCTCGCCGATGTGGTCGCGGGCGCACGGCTGGAGCGCTTCAAGGCTGGCGACGTGTTGTTCAACGAGGGTGAAGTCGGTGACTGCCTGCATCTGGTCCGCGTCGGCTCGCTCACCATCTCGCGCAACATCGGCGGCAAGGACGTGGTGCTCAGTTACGTTCCCGCCGGCAACTACGTCGGCGAGATGGCGCTGATGGGCGAGTCGCGGCGCTCGGCGACGGCGCGCGCGGCAATCGCCAGCGAGACCGTGCGCCTGGACGGCGAATCGTTCAAGAAACTGGTCAACCGCATCCCGGTGCTGCGCCTGCGTCTGCAATCCGAATACCGCCAGCGCACCGCGGCAAACCTGGCGATGCAGGCGCTGCCGAGTGGCGGCGACATCATTTCGTTTTTGCTCGCGCAGGGCGCCGGCGAAGCGACCGATATTCTTCTCATCGACGAATCGCTGTGCGTGCGTTGCGACAACTGCGAGAAAGCCTGCGCCGAAACCCACGGCGGCACCTCACGCCTGGATCGCGAGGCCGGCCCGACCTTCGCCAACGTGCACGTGCCGACCTCCTGCCGGCATTGCGAGCATCCGCATTGCATGAAGGATTGCCCGCCCGATGCGATCCATCGCGCACCGAACGGCGAAGTGTTCATCGCGGACAACTGCATCGGCTGCGGCAACTGCGAACGCAACTGCCCGTACGGCGTGATCCACATGTCGTACAAGCCGCCGAAGAAACCGGGGCTGATCCAGTGGCTGCTGCTCGGCCGCGGCCACGGTCCCGGCGAGGCGCCGCACGATGCGCACGATCACGCCGAGGGCGAGATCAAGAAAGCGGTCAAGTGCGACATGTGCAAGGACGTGGGCGGCGGCCCGGCCTGCGTGCGCTCCTGCCCGACCGGTGCGGCGATCCGCATCTCGCCGGAGGAATTTCCGGCCTACGCGCAGTCGCGCAACTGATCGCCGCGATGCACGATTCCATCCTCACCTACGCCCGCTCGCGCTATTTGTGGATCGCGCTGGCGCTCACGCTCGCTTCGCTGATCGCGTACATCGCCTACGATCCGGGCGGCCCGCCGAACGGCGGCACCTGGCTCGGCTACACGCTCGGCACCATCGGCGCCGCGCTCATCGTCTGGCTGATGCTATTCGGCATGCGCAAGCGCAGCTACCGCAACAGTCCCGGAACGCTGCGCGGCTGGTTGTCGGCGCATATTTATCTGGGCACGTCGCTCATTCTCATCGTGCTGCTGCACAGCGGGTTCCAGTTCGGCTGGAACATCCATACCCTCGCCTTCGTGCTGATGCTCGTGGTGATCTTCTCGGGTTTTTTCGGCGTCTACGTCTATCTGCGCTATCCGAACCTGATGACGCGCAATCGCGACAGCGCGACGCGCGTGGCCATGCTCGACGAGGTCGCCGAGATCGACCAGAACGCGCTCGCGCTGGCCGATGGCATCGATCCGAAGATCCACGCGGTCGTGCTGCGTTCGATCCAGAACACCAAACTTGGCGGCGGCGTGTGGACGCAGTTGCGCGCACGCGACGGCTCGGACATCGCGCTGGATTCCCTGCACGGCGCGCTGGCCGAACGCGACAAGCGCACGGAGATGAAGACCACGGAAATGCCGACCATGTTCGCGATGGTGGACTTTCTCGCCGGCCGCGCCACCGACAAGCAGGGCGAGGCGATGCGTTCGCTGATCGACCTGATCTCGCGCAAGAAAGGCCTGGCGACCAAGGTTGCGCGCGACATGCAATACCAGGCGATGATGGAAATCTGGTTGTACATCCACGTGCCGCTGTCGTTCGCGCTGCTGGCGGCGCTGACCGCGCACATCGTGTCGTCGTTCTTCTACTGGTAGGCGACACGCATGCGTTGGCTTATCCGTCGAGTATTGAAAAAGGGCAAGGGCGCCGTCTCCTACGAGGAGGACGTCCACTACGGCGACGTGCTCTCGATCGGACGCGCCGCGGACCAGGCCATTTTCCTGCCAGACCTTCGCGTCGCGCTCAACCACGCACGCGTCACCCAGCTTTCCAGCGGCCAGTACAAGATCGAGTCGCTGATCCTCGCCGGCATTCGCGTCAACGACGCGATCACCTACGCCACGACCGCAGGGCCGGGCTCCGTGGTGGCGATCGGCAACACGCGCCTGACCCTGATGGCAGCGCCGCAGGATTACGACGCCGCGGTGGAAGTGTCGACGCTGGACAAGGGCGAACAGAAAGCCGAAACGGCGCAGCGCGCCAAACCGACACGGCTGGCGCAGACCGGGTTGAGCAAGCGCAAACCGTCGTGGATCGCGTTCGCGGCGATTCTCGTGTTCGGTCTTGCCCTGCCCATGATCGGTCACTTTGCGCCGGGCTTCGGCGAAATGCTGCGGCACGTTCCGTTGGTGCCGAGCACGCAAAGCTGGAATCCCGGCACGCTCGATTCGGCGCATCATTTTTTTGCCGGCGATTGCACCAAGTGCCATCAGACCGCGTTCCTGACCGTGCGCGACAAGGCCTGCCTGGCCTGCCACGCGAACACCGCCGCGCACGCCGATCCGGCCAAGTTTAATCTTCCGCAACTCGGCAACGCGCAGTGCCGCAGCTGCCATCAGGATCACGAAGGTTTGCGCGGACTGATCCGCACCGACCAGCGCCTGTGTTCGGATTGCCACGCCGACCTGAAAACACGCACCAAGGGCGCCAGCACGTTTGCCGATGTCGGCGACTTCGGCACGAATCATCCGGAGTTCAAGGTGAGCCTGCCGCAATGGGACGCGAACGGCAAATTCGCGCCGCTGCGCACGACGTGGGCTGCTGATCTGAAGGAAAACTCCGGCCTCAAGTTCAATCACGAAAAACATCTGAAACCCGGCGGACTGAACACGCCGAACGGCCATCGCACGCTGACTTGCGCGACCTGCCATGTGCCGGACGCCGGCGGCGCGAAGATGCGCCCGGTGAATTTCGAGGCGATGTGCCACGACTGCCACAAGCTCGGTTTCGACACGCTCGCGCCGGATCGCGAGGTACCGCACGGCAAGGTCGCCGCCGTCGCCTACACGCTCAACGAGTACTACGCGAAAGTGGCGCTCGAAGGCGGCTACCAGGACGCGCGCTCGCCCGACATCGTGCAGCAACGCCGCCGACCCGGCTCGCCTCCGCTGTCGCAACAGCAACAGCAGGAAGCCCTCGCCTGGGCGCGCCAGCGCGCCAGCGAAGCGACCGACAGCCTGTTCACCGGCAAGGCCTGCAGTACCTGCCACAAGGTCACCGCGCCGCGAACGGCGGACGACACCTGGCATGTGGCGCCGGTGCGCGTGTCCGGCGTGTGGTATGCGGATGCAAAGTTCACCCACGCCAAACACACCACCGTGAAATGCGAGGATTGCCACGGCGGTGCGCCGAAGTCCACGCAGTCCAGCGACGTGTTGATCCCCGGCATCGCCAATTGCCGGACCTGCCACGGCGGCGCGAAAGCCAAGGACAAGGTGGCCACAACCTGCATCGCCTGCCACGACTATCACCAGTCGGCGACGCTGAAGATGGGTACGTTATGACCCGGCCTTGGGTTATCATCGGCACACAGGGCTACAGACTGCGCCGCTGCTGACTGGGAACGGCGCGAGGCACCGCGCTTGGGGAGAAGAGCGATGCGCACGAGCAGGATTTTGTGGCTGGCGCTTGCCATGGCGGTACTCGACGGCTGCGGCGGCGGCAGCAATTCGGCCAGTACCGAAGGCACCGCACCGCCTCCGCCACAATCCACGCCGGATTCCGGCTGCACCGGATCGTGCGCGAGCGCGCAGACCTTCCTGAGCGCCTCCGACGTGCAGACCGCGATCGCGCAGGCCGCGGCCGAAGCGCAGGCGCAAAGCAAGCCGGCAGTCATAGCGGTAGTCGACCGCGTCGGCAACGTGCTCGCCGTTTACAAAATGAATGGCGCGCCGGACACCATGACAATCACTTCCGGACGCAATGTTACGGGCGGATTGGAAGGCCTTGCCGTTCCCAGCGAGCTGGCCGCCATCGCCAAGGCCGTCACCGGCGCCTACCTGTCGAGCGAAGGCAACGCGTTCTCCACACGTACCGCGAGCCAGATCGTGCAGGAGCATTTCAATCCCGGCATCCTTGGCACGCCGGCGGGTCCGCTGTTCGGCGTGCAGTTCTCGCAACTGCCCTGCTCCGACCTCGCCACGCATTTTTCCGCCGGCACCGGCGTCGGTCCGCACAATTCCCCGCTCGGGCTTTCCGCCGATCCGGGCGGATTCCCATTGTATAAAAGTGGAACTCCAGTCGGTGGCATCGGCGTCGCCGCCGACGGCGTGTACGGCCTCGACTCCAACGTGATGGACAAGGATCGCGACATCGACGAATTGATCGCGATGGCAGGCACCTACAGTTTCGGCGCGCCGGCCGACCGCCGCGCCGACACGATCACCGCCGGCGGCATCAGCCTGCGCTTCAGCGATGTCGGTTATTCCGATCTCGCTTCGCACCCGCAAAGCGCGCCGCCCTATTCCGCACTGACCGGGACACTGATGAAAGTCCCTGGCTATTTCGACAGCAGCGCGATCCTCGCCGGCACCGCCTTCGGACAAACGGCTTCGGGTGTGCGGCCGGATACCACGCTGTATCCGGGATTGGACGCCTTCGTACTCGACGACGGCAGCGGCGACAACCGCTATCCGCCGAAGGACGGCACCGATGGCGCAAACGCGCTGACCGCGCACGAGGTGCAGACTATCGAGCAGCAGGCGCTGATGATCGCCAACCGTGCGCGTGCGCAGATCCGCAATCCGCTCGGCAGCCAGGCGCGCGTGTCAGTCTCCATCGTCGATACGAACGGCGTGGCGTTGGCCTTCGCACGCACACGCGACGCGCCGGTGTTCGGCATCGACGTGTCACTGCAGAAAGCGCGCACCGCGGCGTTCAATTCCGGCAGCTACGCCGCGGACGTACTGCAATCGCTGGCGCCGGCGAACTATTTCGCCAACAGCCTCGACTACGCCAACAAGAAAGCGACGTTCACCACCGTCGCGCAAGGCAGCATCGGCGATTATGTGGGCGCCGTACGCAGCTTCCTCGGCATGCCCGCGGCGCTGACCGGCAACTACGCCTTCACCGACCGCGCCGGCGGCAACATGTCGCGGCCGTTCTTCCCGGATGGCGTCGACGGCAATCCGAACGGCCCGTTCAGCCATCCGTTGGCGCAGTGGAGTCCGTTCCAGGAAGGCTTGCAACTGGACCTCGTTTACAACGCGATCGCACTGAACCTGGTCGGTTATCTGAGCGCGCAGGGTTTCGCGATCACGGCCGACAACGTGCCGGCGGCGACGACCTACTGCACTGCCAGCGCGCACCTGCCGAACGGCGTGCAGGTATTCCCCGGCAGCGTGCCGATCTATCGTGGCAGCACCCTGGTCGGGGGTTTGGGCGTATCCGGCGACGGCGTGGACCAGGACGACATGGTCAGTTTCCTCGGCCTGTACAACGCCGGGATCGCGCTCGGCGGTGCGGTCGGCAACGCACCGCCGGCGATGCGCGCGGACCAGCTCGCGCCACAAGGCGTGCACCTGCGCTACGTGCAGTGCCCGCAGGCGCCATTCCTCGACAGCAAAGCCGACAACGTCTGCGATGGGAAATGACATGAACGCGAATCTCCGCCTTCGTCCTTCTCTCACCGCAGCCCTGCTCTGCGGATTTGCTGCATTTTCCACAAGTCCACAAATTCATGCGCAAGACGCCAGCGCGGTTCCGCACCTGCTGGAACTGTTCGGTGTGCTGCCCGCGCCGACCTACGATCCGAGCCAGTCGGAAATTCCGCGGCGCCGCCCCGGCCATCCCTACGAGCCGCCGCCGGAGTTCAAGGTCATCAATCCGAACGGCATTCCGCCAGCGCCCGTCGACCAGGCTGGCGCGTTCATTCCGGTACCGGACCGCTGGCGCATCATGGAAACGCTGGGCTTCAAGTTTCCCTGGTACGACCCGTACAACCAGAACATGTACAAGGGCGACAAACCGATCGACGGCAAAGATCACTTCCTCGTACTGACCGGCATTTCCGACACCTTCATCGAGCCGCGCAGCGTGCCGACGCCGGTCGCGCCGCAAAACACCGGCAGTCCCGGAGAACAAAGCCCGTTCGGCGGCATCAACCAGTTGCTGCTGGTGCAGAACTTCATCGCCAGCATCGACTACTACGAAGGCGACACCACGTTCAAGCCGCCCGATACCGAATACAAGGCCACGCTCGCCTTCAACTACAATCGCGTCAACGTGCGCGAGACGCGCGCCTTGCAGATCGATCCGCGCCTGGGCACCAGCCGCGACGACGGCTTCATCGGCGTGCAGGAATTGTGGTTCGACAAGCATCTGCGCGACGTATCCTCGCGCTACGACTTCGATTCGCTGCGCATCGGCATCCAGCCGTTCTCCAC
>Ga0207654_10000127_pt1 | contig 49296 bp, 38 predicted proteins | sample KBSC64metaG_FD_184355 | JGI IMG/M metagenome (GOLD analysis project Ga0207654, IMG submission 184355) | Corn rhizosphere microbial communities from Kellogg Biological Station, Michigan, USA - KBS C6-4 metaG (SPAdes) (version 2) | ecosystem: Host-associated > Plants > Roots > Rhizosphere > Soil...
GCCGAGCGGGTGATGATGCCGGTGTTGGATATTCTGCAGAGCATCCCGATCCTGTCGTTCATGCCGGGGGTCGTCCTCGGCCTCGCGGCGCTCTTTCCTGGGCGAACGCTCGGCTTGGAGCTCGCGGCGATTCTCCTCATCTTCACGAGCCAGGCGTGGAACCTCGCGTTCAGTTTCCACCAATCGCTCATCACGATTCCGCAGGAGCTGGACGAGGCGGCGACGATCTACCGCCTCAAAGGATGGCGCCGTTTCACTCGGCTCGAGCTCCCATTTGGAATGATCCCGCTCATCACCAATAGCATGATGAGCTGGGCCGGCGGATGGTTCTTCCTGACCGCCGCCGAGCAATTCTCCCTGGGCGCCGAACATCTCAGACTCCCCGGACTCGGCTCCTATCTCGCGGGGGCCGCCGAGCATGGGGATGCGCGGGCGCTGACGTTGGGGATTTTGACATTGGTCGTCGTGATCGTCCTACTCGACCAACTTCTCTGGCGGCCACTCATCGCGTGGTCGGACAAATTCAAATTCGAGCAGTCCGGCACCGAGGCGCCGACCTCAGCGGTGCTCGATGCGATCGTACAGTCGGCGGTGGTCGAGTGGGTCGTGCACACGACGCGACGTTTTGGCGGACGCGTCGGCCGATTGCTGCGACGCAACTCGTCGTCGTCACCACAAGCACCGCGTGGACAATGGCCGGCATGGATACACCTTGCGCCCAACATCGTCAGCGGCGCGCTCTTCGCCGTGGCGATTCTGTGGGGTGGCGTCGCGGCCTTTCATACCGTGGCGGGACTTTCCGCCTCGACGTGGTCGTTGATTGGAATAAGCGCCGCGGCGACGCTCGGTCGCACCGTGATCTCGCTCATCGTCGCGTTGTGGACCGTCCCGGTTGGCGTCGCGATCGGAATGAATCCGCGCTGGTCCAAACGCATGCAACCGATCGTGCAAGTCATTGCATCTATTCCTGCAACGGCGGTCTTTCCCGCATTTGTTGGCGCGTTGATCGGCGTGTCTGGCGGACTCAACATCGCCGCGATTTTGTTGATGGTGCTCGGCACGCAATGGTACGTTCTTTTCAACGTCATCGCGGGCGCGATGGCGATTCCGTCGGATTTGAACGACGCGGCCGTCAATTACAACATCGGCGGATGGCGCCGATGGCGGACACTGATTCTCCCGGCCATCTTTCCCTATCTCGTGACGGGGATGATCACCGCGACCGGTGGCGCGTGGAATGCAAGCATCGTCTCGGAGTATGTCCTTTTCGCCGGACGTCAAATCAGCACCGTCGGACTCGGCGCCGTCATTGCGCGGGCCGCCGATCAAGGACAGTTCGCGCTTCTGCTTGCCGCCACGCTCGTGATGGCGGCGATCGTAATCACCGTGAACCGCGTCGCGTGGCGCCGGCTTTACCGGCTCGCCGAATCGCGCTACCGTTTGGGATAGTCACATGACCTTGATTGCCGACGCGTCGCTCTCGCAACCGCTCTCCCGACCCATCCTGGCCGCGCGCGACGTCAACAAATATTACGGCGATGACCGCGCCCCGGTTCTCGACAAGGTCAATGTCGAGTTGCGTGATGGAGAGTTCATCGCGCTGCTCGGTCCATCGGGGTCAGGGAAATCGACGTTGCTCCGCATCATGGCGGGGTTGATGCGGCCGTCCGCGGGTGCCGTGGTCTCGCACGGCCAATCGCTCGACGGTGCCAATACGCAGGTCGCGATGGTGTTCCAGAGCTTTGCGCTCTTCCCCTGGCTCACCGTGTTGCAAAACGTCGAGCTCGGCTTGGTCGCGAACGGGGTCGAAGAAGCGGAGCGCCGAGCGCGTGCGCTCAAAGCGATCGATCTCATTGGGTTGGGGGGATACGAAGAAGCGTTCCCCAAAGAGCTTTCGGGTGGCATGAAACAACGCGTCGGCTTCGCGCGTGCGCTGGTCGTCCAGCCCGAAGTGTTGTTCATGGACGAACCCTTCTCCGCGCTCGACGTTCTCACGGGGGAGAGCTTGCGCGCCGAGTTGCAGGAGTTGTGGACGACGCGTGCGATCCCGACGCGAGCGGTGCTCATGGTCACCCACAGCATCGAAGAAGCGGTGTCGATGGCCGATCGGATTCTCGTGTTCGGCGCGAACCCCGGTCACGTGCGCATCGAGCTGCGCGGGCTCCCCGTCGCGGAACGTGCTCGAAAATCCGCCGCGCGGCAACATTTGGTCGACACGATCTACCGCATCATGACGAACCCCAACGAGGATGCCGTCGCGATCGCTGAACGGCGCCCTGCGCTTCCGGGACGCCGACCAGAACGCCATCGCCGATACCAGGTCCTTCCCGACGTTGGGATCGACGATCTCACGGGATTCGTACAGTATCTCTCGACGATCGGCGAACGCGCCAACGTGCACGATCTCGCCCGCGATCTCCAACTCCGCGTCGACGACGTCTTGGCGATCGTCGAGGCGAGTGATTTACTCGGCTTTGCCGATCTGCAAGATCGCGCCGTCGTGCTCACCGATGTCGGCCGTCGTTTCGCCGACGCGGATTTGGACGAAGAAAAAGCGCTCTTCCGCACACATGCCTTGGCCCACGTCGCGTTGCTACGCCACGTGGTCCGGGAGTTGGACGCCGCCCCCTCCCATACGGTCGATGCCGATCGCGTCGTCGAGGATTTGGAAGACGCGTTTTCGAGCGAAGAGGCGCGGCGGCAATTCGAGACGGTGGTCGATTGGGGACGATATGCGGAGCTCTTCGCGTATGACGACTCGTCGGGCGAGCTCTCGTTGGACGAGGAGACGGGACGAGGAGCCGCACACGATTTGCGCGATCACGCCATGATCGACCGGACCGACGCAGAGAACGATCTCACATAGCGAAAACGCCAAGGCGGCAACGGCCCGTAGGTTGCATTACATTGGTACTGAAGGGAGTAAGCGTTGTCCTTGTTGTGAGCAGAGGCTCATCACCGGCGCACGCGGATCTCGTGTGTGTCTGATTGATAGCCAATCCGGCGAGACATGGGTTGCGTTACATTGTTGTCTTGCTTCACCACGACCAGACTCTCATGGCACCTCAGCGGTCGGATGTTGGACACCGGACGATGGTTTCCCTCCAACGCTCGCTTTCATGGGGCATCACTGCCCTCGGCGTGGTGGCACTGGTTGGGCTCGCGACGGTCTTGACGGCCGCGCAGCCTGATTCGATTGATGGATTTCTCGCGCGCCCTTCGAGTCACATCTTCCTCGCCCTTCTGGCAGCGGCGATCGTCGGAGGGGTGTTCATACTTCTGCAGCTGGTGCGACAGGCGTCGAGAAACGCCGACGTACTCGGGGCCCGCCTTTCAGAAGCCACGACAGAGCTGAATCGCGCACTATTCGAGCTCGCCCTTTCGCAACGAAGGGCAGAAGCGACCGCCGCGACGCAGCAGCTCCTCGAAGAGCAGCTCCGGCAATCGCAGAAGCTCGAAACGGTCGGACAGTTGGCCGGAGGGATCGCCCATGACTTCAACAACTTGTTGACCGTGATCCGAGGGCATAGCGAGCTCCTTGCATCGGCCATCGACGAGGCCGATCCCCGGCAACAAGGGATTCTGCAAATTCACGAAGCGTCACGACGAGCGGCGGCGCTCACCCGTCAGCTTTTAGCCTTTACGCGAAAACAGGAGCTCCAACCGCGACTGTTGGACGCGAACGATGCGCTCGAACAATTGTTCCCGATGCTCCAACGTCTGATCGGCGAAGATGTCGAGGTCAGTCTTCATCTCGCCCGAGAGACGACGATGATCATGGCTGACGCGGGACAGCTCGACCAGGTGATTACGAATCTCGTGGTGAACGCACGTGATGCCATGCCACGTGGGGGGACGATCGTCCTCACCACGGACAACGTCGAGCTGGATGGCGCGTACGCCCTGCAACACGAACCCACCGTCCCCGGGAGTTATGTCATGATCGCGGTCAGTGACACGGGAACCGGGATGAATGAGACGACGCGCGCACGGATTTTCGAACCGTTCTTCACCACCAAACCCGCGGGACGTGGGTGCGGCCTCGGTCTTTCGACGGTGTACGGCATCGTCAAGCAAAGCGGTGGATACATCTGGGTCTATAGCGAGCTGGGCCGAGGGACGACGTTCAAAGTCTACCTCCCCCATGCCACGGCGACCGCGGGAGCGCCTGCCTCACCGGACGTTCCCGAAACACGCCTTCCAGGCGGAACTGAAACAGTCCTTTTGGTCGAGGATGATCACGCGCTTCGCAGCCTGGGCCGGCAGATTCTTGCGCGTCAGGGATATACGGTTCTCGACGCCGTGAATGGACGCGACGCGCTCCATCTCGGAACGCGTCATGAAGGGCGAATCGACCTTCTCATCACCGACATGGTGATGCCAGAGTTAGGAGGAGATGCTGTCGCCGAACGACTGACGGCGGCGCGCCCCCGTCTGCGCACATTGTACATGTCCGGCTACACCGACCACGACATTATTCGCCGCGGGATGCTGGGGCCACACGACGCGTTCATCCAAAAGCCATTTACCGCGGCGGGGCTTCTCCAAGCGGTGCGCGACGTGCTCGATCACGACCTCCCCGTCGTTTCATCGCCATCGTAAAGGCGGTGCGTCAGGATGACAACGTATCCGAATCGATCGATGGCATGATCACATGTGGAGGAGTCCGTCGGGTACACAGCCACCCGGACAACCACTCCTCCGCATCCAAACGATGTTCGACGGCGCCGGAAAAGCCAGGCGACTCATAGGGCACGTCGATCGTCCCGACACCGAATCGAACCGCAAGCCGACGCAGGTGGAGCATGGACATTCGCGTCCCATACAAGACGACACGAGCTCGCACGTGCGAGACGACCGCGTACAGCGCCGGATCGGTCGCCGCGGGATGCTCCACGTCGAGCAACACATAGGCGGGAAGCACGACCGCTACGGCTTCGCGAAGCACGTCGTGCGGTGGAATGACCACCGGGGACCATCCAATAGTCTCGGTCGCAAGCCGCGCCGCGTCGGCCGCCGTCGTATCGTGACCCGCGACCAAGACCTGTGGCGGAATCACGACACGACCTCGTGATCGTTCATCACGAGTTGTAGGGGCGCCGCCGCGCGTCGCAACGATCGAAGCGCCCGGCTGCGCAACTCCGTGACCACCGACGGACTGAGCGCGAGCACCTTCGCCGTGTCCGCCACGGATAAGCCCTCGTAATACAAGAGCGAGATGACCAACCGCTCCTGTTCCTTGAGCCGGAGAAGGGCACGCTGTAGTATCGCCGCTTTTCTCTCGCACGACTCCGGTGCCTGGAACGACACGACGAGTGGCGCGGTCTCTTCCTCCTCGCGTTCCTCGAGTGCGATGGCAACCTGTTCTGTCGCGCGTCGATGTGATGCGACACGCGCTAGTTCGATCTCGGTCCGCATGGTCGCCAGCGTTTCCGGGGTGATGTCCAGGCACCAGGCGATCTCCCGCTCCTCTGGCGTCCGCCCGAGGCACTGTGCGAGCTCTTCCTCCGCCGCGCTGATGCGGCGCGCCGTTGCACGCACATCACTCTCGAGGTGGTCCACGGCACACAACTCGTAGAGCAACGCATTGCGCACGTACGACGTTGCGTGATCCTTGAAAGACGCCTCGATTCGGGCGCGGTCATAGGTATCGACGGCCTGTTGCAACCCGAGCATGCCGGCGCGCAGCAGATCGGTCAGTGACACCCGGTCATGGGCGGGGAGCAGCCGTCGCGCCCAATGGTACACCAGCCCGACATGGTCCAGAAACAGTCGTCCTTGGTCGTTGATGTCGGCGGTAAAGGGGACAGACGCATAAGCATGGATTCCGTCATGCGGCATCCCACGCGGCGAAACCTCGCGATCCGTCAATGTTGGCGAGGAAGATGGGTTGGCTCTACGCATAGAAAGATGAATCGAAGTGAGTATGGGTGACTACCAAGAGATCAAAGAGAATCCGTGACGACAGAGCGTCAACACGGGAGATCCTCGGCGTCGACATACGTATCGTAGACCGTGTACTCGGCACGCCGGACGTGCGTCACGCTGTTCGCGCTCAGGTACGGCAAATCGTAGGCGTTCGGTGAACGAGAGGTGTTGCTCATTGCGTCACCACGCGGCGCGGGCCATTGCGACGGAGCATGCGCGAGACGAATTCCGTGCGCCGCGGCAAGCCGTGTCGCCAGGAGCGAGCGTTCATCAGCGGTGGGAAGTCGCCGAATGGCTGGCGGGGGGACAAATTTCGTCTCGCCGGATGAGACGCGAACAGGGACAACCAACTCACCCTGTGGGGGGCGCCAATCAATGCCACGATGCGGGACGGGGTGCCCAACGAATTCATCCCGCACATCCTGCGAGCGGACCGGCATCTCAGCCGGAATCTCTTCTATACGTGTTGGCATCCCCACATGCGCCCGTCCATGCGCGACAACCTCGACGATGGCGTGCCGGGTATCGAGCATGACGAGTAACACAAGGCACAGGACGGCGGTTGCGCTGAGCAACAAACCGGTCGTCGCGGCTGACGGATCAATGGCTGTCGACCGCAGGAGTCCCAACCCAATCCCTGCGACTATTCCCGCACAGATAATGGTTTTCATCGTACTCTCCAGCACCAAGGATCAATAAGGGGATCAAAGATGAGCGATGTGACGCATTTTGCGTCTTTCGACATCGCATTACCGCGCCGCTCAAGGCGAAATGCATTCCAAAGCGGCATTTCTCTGTAAGTCGTTGCTATACAATGACTTACAGCACCAGATCGGCCCGTGAAGCAAAAACGCGATTGTCCAAAATTCGGACAATCGCGATGACATACGAGGGAAATCCTCCGAACGTCCAAAGTCTGGACGCTGTCCACGGATTGGACACCATTGACGATGCGTTGGCGCAGTGTGCCGTGGTTCACGTTGAATCGTCTTCCGGCGTGGATCTCGCCATGATGCAAGATGACGATGCAACATGATGACGCTGTGTGGCGCGCGGATGCGGCGCCGAGTGTGGAGCTGGGGAAACCCCATGTGAGGCACGGGGGACTCGACATTCCCCAGGGACAAGTGGTCACCACCGTCGTGACTGCCCTGGTCGACGTGACCGGGAACATTCATCATATCAGCGAATCGTCATCCGATCTCCTGGGTTGTGCCGCCGAGCGCCTGACAGGGAGATCCATCGTGGAGCTGATCAAGCCGCAGGATGCGCCATTCCTCTCGACCCTGCTGTATGATGCCGCGCATGGCAATACGAGTGGTGGGGTCCTCGGGCTGCAGCATGTCTCGGGCGCCTTCATTACGATGATGGCCAGTGCGGCCCCGCTCGCCGCTCCGACATCCATCTCGGCGACGACGCCCGCACAATACGTCCAACTTCTCTTGGCGCCGATGCAGCTCGAGATCAGCGCGGACTTGCGAAAGCAGCGCGCACATCGCATGGAAGTCGTCGGACAGCTCGCCACCGGGTTGGCGCACGATCTCAACAACCGGTTGTTGGTCATCACCGGGCGGGTGCAATTTGCGCTCGACGAGCTTCCCCCGTCGTCTGGCGTACGGCAACACCTCGAAGAAGTCCACCGCGCCGCCGATCGCGCCTCGGCGCTCACGCGACAACTGGTGGACTTTGGGCGCCGCGAAGACACGACACCGCGGCAGGTATCACTCAACACCATCGTCGAGCGGATGGACGCGCTCCTCGATCGCGTCGTCGGTGATGCCGTGCGGGTCACCCTGTCGCTCGACAGCGCCCTGTGGCCGGTCACCGTCGATCCCGCGCAGATCGAACAGATGATCCTCCATCTGGCGCTCAACGCCAAAGATGCCATGCCGCACGGCGGGACACTCCGCCTCGAGACACGCAACATCAGTGTCCCCAACGCAGAGGTACGAGTCCCCACGGAGCTCCAGGCCGGCGACTTCGTACGTATGTGTATCACCGACACCGGATTCGGCATGGATGCCTCGATGCTCGTGCGCGCGTTCGATCCCTTCTTCACCACACAGAGCATGGCCGAACGGACTGGTCTTGGACTTCCGTCGGTCTATGCGATCGTGCATCATGCACGTGGGGTGCTGGACGTGGAAAGTGCCCCCGGCGTTGGAACGACGTTCGCCGTCTACCTCCCCAGGGCCGTCGCCACATTGGATCTTGGGATGTCCACACCGCTCGTGGACTCGATGGCGCATCCCTCACTCGGGCTCGCCGAGGCGGCCCCTGCTCTCCTGCCACCTGTGATTGCTCCAAATTCCTCCACCGCGCCCAGCGTGTCAGTCCCACGCCGCGCCGAAGCATCGCGCGCGACCATCCTCATCGTCGATGATGAGACGTCGGTCCGGACGCTGGTCCGGCTCGTCTTGGAAGGGCGCGGGTTCAAGGTGATCGATGCACGCAGCGGTCCGGACGCGCTCCTCCTCGCGGAAATTCAACGGACGCCGATCGATCTCTTGATCGCCGACATTGCGATGCCGGAAATGAATGGTGTCGATCTTGCGGGACGGCTGCGCGAGCGATTTCCGGCGCTCCGGGTCGTGTTCATGTCAGGGTACGCCGCCGAAGGGTTGGAAGCACGCGACTCACTCCCGGCGGATCAACACTTCATTCAGAAGCCGTTCGACCTTTCCGCGTTGGTCGGCATCGTCTCGACTGTTCTCGATCCAGAGCAATCGCAATGAGTCTTTCATCCACGGCACCGTTGCACACCACTGTTCCAACGGCGGAGACACCGGTTGCCGATCGGGCACGGAGTGTATTGCTGGTCGATGACGATCCGTCCGTTCTGGAGACACTTTCGTACTTCTTACGGAATCGAGGATGGACCGTCAGTCGTGCCACGGACGGACGCATGGGGGTCGAGACATACGAGCGCGAGCGGAACGACGTTGTCGTGCTCGACCTGGCGATGCCGGGACTGTCGGGGCTCCAAATTCTCGAAGTGCTGATGCAGCGCGACCCCAACATCACGGTGGTCATGCTCTCCGGCCACGGCAACATTTCGAGCGCCGTCGAGGCGATGCAAATCGGAGCCGACAATTTTCTCGCGAAACCCGTCGACTTCGCGCATTTCAGCGCAGTCCTGGAGCGCGCTCACGACAAAGCCTGCCTGCGCCGTCGGAACGAATACTTCGCCGGACGGCAACTCGACGGCGCCGACGTCGCGTCGCTCGGATCGTCCGCGGCGATGCGCGAGCTGTCGCACCAGATCACGCTGCTCGCCGCCGGGAATGCGCCGATTCTCTTGACCGGCGAGACGGGGACCGGAAAAGGGTGGGCCGCGAAGCTAATTCACGCTGCCTCCGCCCGCAAAGCCGCACCGTTCGTCTCCCTCAATTGCGCCGGTCTCAGCTCGACGTTCCTCGATACGGAGCTCTTCGGTCACGAAAAAGGGGCATTTACCGATGCCAAGGTCCAAAAGTCGGGACTGTTCGAAGTCGCCAACGGCGGCACGTTGTTCCTCGACGAAATTGGGGATCTCGCGCCCGATGTGCAGCCGAAGCTCCTCACCGTTCTCGAAACGCAACGGTTTCGCCGCTTGGGCGGAACCCGCGAAATCGCCGTCGACGTCCGGCTGATCGCGGCGACGCATCATGATCTCAAGACCGCCGTCGCGGAAGGGCGATTCCGGGAAGATCTCTATTATCGTCTCGCGGTCCTTCCTCTCCAGCTTCCCCCGCTCCGCGACCGGGGAGCTGGCGACATCACCGATCTCGCGCTCCGCATCGTGGCGACGCTCGACACGGGGGGCGCTCCGGCGATGTTGTCGGCGGACGCGTTGGCGTTGCTGACTCGATATCCCTGGCCAGGGAACATCCGAGAGCTTCGCAATGTGCTCGAACGCGCGGTGCTCCTCGCCGGCCCATCGCGCGTGGTTCTCCCACAGCATTTCCCCTCTGAATTGCGGGCCGTCGCTCCCCTACCAGAGGAAGCGCTGCCAGATGACCTTTCACTCGCCGAATCCGAACGGCGGCACATCATCCGAGTCATGACACTGGTCGACGGCAACCGGGCCAAGGCGGCCAAGCTCCTGGGAATCGCCCGGCAGACGCTCTATACCAGGCTCCACGAGCACGGGTTGGAGTACATGGGACGAAGTTAAAAGAGTGACACCAAGAGCCAGCGCTCGGCATGACTCTGGTATCCGGCGCGCACGTTTAGCGGTACTTTTAGCGAATGATGCGAGGGCACGGGCTTCTGTGGATGCTGGTCGCAACGCTGGCCGCTTGTCACCCCAAGACGGACACGGCGACGTCGTTCCCCGTTCCAACACCCGTTGGATTCGTCAACGACTTCGCCAAGATCCTCCCGGATTCGAGTGTCCGGCAGGCCACCGCGATCATCACCGACGTCAAGAATTCCACGAAAGGCGAAATCGCGGTCATCACCGTCCCTTCGCTCAAAGGACATTCCGCGTTCGATGCGAGTCTGACGATCGCGCGCGCATGGAAGGTTGGCTGGAACGGCCCACCTGATGATCCACGCAGCAACAATGGCGTCCTGATCCTCATCGCGCCGGCGGATCATCAGATCTGGATTCAGTTGTCAGATAAAGCCAACACCTTCATTTCGAATGACGAAGCGAAGCGCATTGCGGGGCAAGTCATGGCACCACTCTGCAAGCAACAGGACTGCGGGGACGCTGTCGTCGCCGGCGTTACCTCGGTTGCGAACCACTTCAAAGAACGGTTCGGTACGACACCGAAGTGAGGAGCTCGCTACCGAAGCACGTTCTTCCCGTCGACGTTAGGCATCGGTAACCCGACCAGCGCCGCGAGCGTTGGGCCAATGTCCCGCAAGTCGATCACGCCAAGTGATTTTCCAGCGGGGACGTGGACGCCAGTTACGATGAACGTCGCGTACAGTTCTGGATGTTCGAACCAGCCCCCGTGCGCCCCTCCCGGTGTGACTTTGGAATACACCGGTCCTTCGAACCCACTACCAGAACGCCACCCGGACTTGAGCGGCACGTAGAACGCGACGCCTGGCAACGCATCATGCGTCTTGAGCGTCGCCGCATCGACCACACGATCGATTCCGGCGGCGGAATCGGCCTGCAACGTCGTCAAGACAGTCCGGACGCGCGCGGCCGTCGCCGAATCGTCAGAACGCTTCAGCACGATCGCGAATCCTTGGGCGGTACTCCACGGCATTGCCGCCCAATCCGTCACCGCATTGTGACTATCGACGGTGATCAACCCGGCGTTCTTGAACGCCACGAACAAGTTGAGCTGCGCATCGTATGGCATGAACCCGTGATCCGAGACGACCGCAAAGACCATGTTCCCACCAGTGACACGCTCGGCGGTTTTCCGGAATCGGCCGATGACACCGTCGAGTCGCTCGAGCCCCGCGATCACTTCGGGCGTGAAGGGTCCCGTCTCATGCTCCACATGATCCAACGCATTGACGTGCAACAGCAGCACCGACGGATGCTTGTGTTCCAAGATCCACTCGGCATACACCCCGCGCAGCGAATCCGCTTCGAACGTCGCGGCGGCGCCACCAGGATACTCACCGAGCGATGCCGTCTCTTCGATCAACCCGGGCGTCGTTACCGCACGCGTGAGCTTGTAATCGTCGGGGGCGTCGCCCGCGTGCCAAATCTCCGGGATGTTCCAGGTGATGTGCTTCGCGCCGACCGTCACCGGCCACTGAATTGCGGCAGTGCTCCGCCCCGCGCTCGCGGCAATGTCCCATAAAGTTGGGACACGAATATCTTCCGCATACCAATACCACCCGCCCGCGTTCTTCTTGAAAGGATCGAACGGCGCGTTCGAGAGAATCCCATGCTTCGCCGGATTGACGCCAGTGACGATCGTCGTGTGACTCGGATACGTCACCGTGGGAACGACACCCCGCACGCCAGTCGCCGCCGCGCCAATCCGCGCCAATTCGCGGAGCGCCGGTACTTTGATCCCGTGTGCATCGGCCGCTGACACGTAATCGGGGCGCATTCCGTCGACGGAGACGATGATCAACGTCGGAGGTGCACCGGCACGTGCTCCTTGCGCAACTAAGCTCGAGGTCACCGACGCGATCGGGAACATAACAGTCCCCGTAATGGCGCCGCACAAGGCGACGTGGCCCACGATCCGTTTCATCAAAGAATGCGAAAGCATGGCTCAGACCTCGGAAGAATGATGATCGTGCGCCTCTAGGACCCCCGTCATGTCGCGCAGCACGACGTCCTGGCTACTATGTCCCGGCAACTCGGCGACACACGTCCCTTCTCGCATGACGAGGACACGATCCGCCAACGACAACAGCTCCGGTAATTCACTCGACACGAGCACGATCGCCGCGCCACGCTTCGCCAAGGAGTCGATCAGCGCATGAATCTCCGCCTTCGCGCCCACGTCGACGCCGCGCGTCGGCTCGTCGAGAAGGAGCACTTGGCATCCCGCGGCGAGCCATTTGGCAAGAACGATCTTCTGCTGGTTCCCACCAGACAGTCCGCCGACGATGGCTTCGGTACTCGGACTCCGGACATTCAACTGCGCGAAATAGTGCTGGGTCAGCGTCTTTTCTTCGGACCGCCGCACCCACGTATGCGACGCCAACCGCCGCAAAAACGGTAGCGTCGTATTGTCCCGGCACGATAACGAAAGCACGAGCCCTTGCCGCTTCCGATCTTCGGGAACGAATCCAAGACCGCGCCGCATTGCTTCCAGAGGCGTCCCGAGACGCATCGGAGCATTGTCGACTGTGACAGCTCCGGTTGCCGCTTCATCCAAGCCAAACAGTGCTTCGAGAATGTACGATCGCCCCGCGCCAACGAGCCCCGCAAAGCCCACGATTTCGCCAGGGCGCACCGCGAACGAGATCGGCGCGAATTTTCCGGGGCTCGAGAGATTGGTCACCGACAACTTCGCTGGCTCAGCCGACGGAGCACCCGTCCGGTCGCGTGTATACCCCGTCACCGTACGTCCCACCATCAACCGAACCATGTCGGATTCGGTATACTCGCCGATCGGACGCGTCGCCACGTGCCGTCCATCCCGCAACACCGTCGCGGCTTCGCAAAGATGGAAGATTTCGTGCATCCGGTGCGAGACGTACAACATCGTCACGTGCCGCGCCTTGAGTCGCGCGATCAGATCGTACAAATGTTGTGCTTCATATTCGCTCAAGCTGCTCGTCGGCTCGTCGAGAATGAGCACCGACGCGCCGCTCCCCACCGCGGACGCGATCTGCAACAGTTGCCGCTCGCCGACGGTGAGATCCGCGATCGTCCGCCGAGTATCGATGCGCAGATCGTCATTCCCGGTCACCTCGGCGATCATCGCCGCGGCTTGCCGCTCCATCTCCCGGCGATCCACGACGACGCGCGTCATTCCGCGGCCACGGGGCAAATGGCCGAGCAACAAGTTCTCCGCGACCGTCATGTTCTCGCAGAACGCGAGCTCTTGATGCACCATCGCCACGCCGGCCGCCAACGCCGCGCGCGGCTCGTGGAAATCGACAGCCTGACCGTGGAGTTCGATGCGCCCTTCATCCGGGCGATAGATTCCCGCGAGCAACTTGCTCAACGTGCTCTTCCCTGCCCCGTTCTCGCCACAGAGCGCGTGGCATGTCCCTGGCGCCACCTCGAACGAGACGTCTTGCAACGCCTGCACGCCGGGGAAACTCTTGCTCACCCCATCGTACCGGACCGCGGCGGTCCCGGGAGTACCAACGCCGGCTATCATTGCGCCGCGAGACGCCGGTTGAGGAGCCGCGTGCCGTGGCGATCGAGTACCACCGCGATGATGATCGCCAATCCGATGATGATCCACTCGTAATTCTGATCGAGGTGGAACGTCCGGATCGCCTGCCGGATCAACACGATGAGAATGGCGCCGAGTGTCGCGCTCACCGCGCTCCCCTTCCCACCACTCAACGACGTTCCGCCCACCACCGTCGACGCGATGACGTACAACTCGTATCCATTCGCGTCGGCGCAGCTCGCTGAACCGTAGAAGCTGGCACCGAGGAACGTCGCGATCCCCGCGGTCAGCCCGGCGAGGACGTAGACACTCACGCGGATCCGTCCAAGCCGCAAACCGGAGAAACGACTCGCTTCCGGGTTTCCGCCGACGGCGACGATATGGCGTCCCATCACCGTGCGTGTGAGATAGAGCTCGCCCACGATCATCACCACCAACATCGACAACATCGGCACCGGCGCCAACGTCCTCGGCAACCCAAGCGGCGCCTTGGCGAACGACGTCAACGCCGTCGGCGCCAGAATGCTCTCGGCGTGACTACTCACGAACGAAATCCCGCGCAGCACCCACATCGTTCCGAGCGTGATGATGAACGGATGCACGTCGAGCGCGACGACCATGGCGCCATTCAAGAGCCCTGCGAGCGTCCCGACGCCCAAGCAAATGACCGCGCCGAGCAAGACCGCGAGCCCCGGCGCCAGTGTCCCATCCGGAGTATCGAGCGCGCGCAGCGTCAGCGCCATCAGCACCCCCGCGAGCGCGTAGACCGCACCGACCGACAGGTCGATCCCACCCGACACGATGACGAACGTTGCCCCGACCGCCATGATCGCGAAAAAGCTGGCGTCCGTCGCCACTTGGATCAGCGTGTTCGAGTTGAGGAAGTTGTTGACGACGGCGCCGTGCGCATCCGTATGTGAGCCGGCGAACATCGTCATCACCGCCCCGAGGACGAGGATGATTGCGATCAACCCCGTCTGTTGCGACGTCAGGATCGCGTGCAGAATGGACCGGGATGCCGGTCGCCGTGGTTCAGCCATGGGTAAAAATGTACTCCCCAAACAGATTCTCGACATACTCCTGCCGCCCCGACCGCACGGGCGGCTCGGCTTCCGTCGCAGCATACCCCGCACAGTCGGCGAGGGTCATCGTCCCCCCCGAAATAGCCCGTCCGAGTGGACTGTCCCATTCACCATACCGCTCCACCACGAGCGTATCGAGACGACCGTCGTCCACGATCGCCTGGGCGGCGCGGAGACCGCGTGCAAAGGCGTCCATCGCGCCGACGTGCGCGTAGAAGAGGTCCGACGGGTCGATCGACGCGCGCCGGACTTTGGCGTCGAAGTTCAGTCCCCCCGTCGTGAACCCGCCCATCCGGAGGACTTCCAACATGATCTGCGTGGTGAGCGCGACGTTGGTGGGGAATTGATCCGTGTCCCAACCGAGGAGCTCGTCTCCCGTATTCGCGTCGATCGAGCCGAGGACGCCGGCGGCGCGCGCGACCTGGAGCTCGTGCGCCATGGTGTGTCCCGCCAATGTCGCGTGATTCGTCTCGATGTTGAGCTTGACGTACGGAAGGAGATCGAACTCGCGCAGGAAGTTGAGACACGCCTCGACGGTCGAATCATATTGATGTGTCGTCGGCTCTTTCGGCTTGGGCTCGATGTAGAGTTGGCCTGTAAAGCCGATCGTCTTTGCGTACTCGATCGCCATCCACAAGAGCCGCGCGTACTGTTCGCGCTCCTGGCGGAGATTCGTGTTCAGGAGCGTATCGTATCCTTCGCGACCGCCCCAGAAGACGTATCCCAATCCACCCAAAGCATGCGTCGCATCCATCGCATGCTTCACCTGCGCGGCGGCATACGCGAAAACGCGCGGATCAGGATTCGTCGCCGCACCGCTCATGTACCGGGGATGACTGAACAGATTCGCCGTCCCCCACAACAGTTGGATCCCCGTCTCGCGCTGCTTCTCCTCTGCGTAACGCACCACGCGTTCGAGTCGCGTCAACGACTCGGCAAACGTCGCTCCATCGGGCGCGATATCGCGATCGTGAAAGCACCAGAACGTCGTACCGAGCTTCGTCATGAATTCGAAGGCGGCGTCCATCGTGTCGAGCGCGCGTTGGGTGGGATCGGCAGCTTGCTCCCAGACGCGCATCATCGTTGGTGCGCCAAATGGATCCGCGCCAGTCGCACGGAAGGTGTGCCAGTAGCAGACGGCGAAGCGGAAGTGCTCCGCCATCGTCCGCGTCCCGACGATCGCGGTCGGATCGTAATGCTTGAACGCGAGGGGATTCCGAGATGCCGGCCCTTCGTAGACGATCGCGTCGGCGACGTCGGGGAAATATGTGGTTTGATTACGCGTGGTCACGATGCTCGCCCCCACGCACGGAGATGTGGATATAATTCACGATATGCTCGAGCGGCCGTCGCGTAACGGGACGCACTGTCTCCGCCGCGCGGCTCGGTAGTGTGATGAATGTGGATGACCGCGTCGCACGCATCGGCGATCGTCGGCCAGATGTTCGCGGCAACGCCGGCAAGGAGCGCCGCACCGTACCCGGGTCCTTCGTCACACGAGAGTGTGACACACGGCGTCCCGGTGACGTCGGCGATGAGCTGGCGCCAGAACGGACTCACCGCACCGCCGCCGGTGAGACGCAACTGCGTTGGAGCGACGCCCGTTCCGCGCAACACGTCGAGTCCGTCGAGGAGTCCGTACGTGACTCCTTCGAACACCGCCCGGGCGAGATGTGCGCGCGTATGCCGCACCGTCAGACCGCAAAAGGCACCCGTTGCGCGCGGATCGTTGTGCGGAGAACGTTCCCCCGTCAAATAGGGGAGGAAGGTGACACCATCGGCGCCCGGCGAGACGGAATCGGCATCCGCCGTGATGTCATCGTACGAAACGCCAGGATACATCGTATCCCGAAGCCAGCGCACCGCGCCGCCACACGAGAGCATGACCGCCATGACGTGCCAGCGCCCATTCGCGTGACAGAACGTTTGCGCCTGTTCCGTCGGTCCCGCGGGAAGTGCGTCGAGCGCGGTGAATACGACGCCACTCGTGCCAAGGCAAACGCTCACGATTCCCGGACGCACCGTCCCAGTGCCGACACCCGCCGCGGCTTGATCGCCGGCACCCGCCGCGATGGGAACACCATCACGCGTCACACCGGCGACTTCACCTGATTCCACGACCCGTGGAAAGAGCGACGGATCGAGGTCGAGCGCTTCGAGCATCTCCGTCGACCACGTCCGTTTCGCGATGTCGAGGAGTCCCGTCCCACTGGCATCGGCGACGTCGGTGATACGCTCGCCCGTGAGCTTGAATCGGATGTAATCTTTCGGCAACAATACCGATCGGACGCGCGCGAACGCCGCCGGCTCGTGCGTACGCAACCACAAGAGCTTGGGAAGTTGGAATCCCGTGAGTGGCGGGTTCCACGTGATCGCGCGCACCCGCGACGCGCCCACGATCTCATCGATCTGCGCGCATTCGCGTTCGGTTCGTTGATCGTTCCACAGCATGGCGGGACGGACTACGTCGCCGTTCGCATCGAGAAAGACGGCGCCGTGCATCTGCCCCGTCAATCCGATCGCGTCGACATCGCGCGTTCCCCCCACTTGCCCGAGCACCGTCTCGACCGCGGCCCACCAATCCGTGGGATCCTGCTCCGCCCATCCGGGATGCGGCGTCGACAGCGGATATTCCGCCGTCGCGCGCCGCGTCACCACGCCGTCGTCGTGCATCACGAGCGCTTTCGTCCCCGACGTTCCGACGTCGATTCCGACGAGTGTCTTCACAGTCTCTCTTACGTCGAAAACGATGCGTTACTGCGGCAACGCCAGCAGCTTGGGATCGACGTCCTTGAACTGCCACGTCTTGAGCTGCCGAGCCCAGGTGCCGAGGCTGTCTTTCGTGACGCGAATCATCGGCATCGCGATGTGCTCGGGGACCGGCTTTCCGAGGAGGACGTGATCGAGGATCGTATTCACCGACACGTATCCCCAGTTGTACACGGGCTGCGCGATGAGCACGGGGACAATTCCCTTGTCGACATACGCGAGCTCTTCTGGGAGCGCATCCATCGACACGACTTTCACTTTCGCCGGATCGATCGCCGTCATCAATCCGCGCCCGAACAGCGGCCATCCGCCGATGAACGCCCATCCCGTGATGTCGGGGTACGCGTTCATGACGCGCACCACTTCCGCCGAGGCATCCTGCGGCGTCTCGACGTGATAGAACGTGTTGACGATGGTAATGCCGGGGTATTTCGTCGCCGCGTCTTTCACCCCTTTCACGCGAAGCTGCAAATTCGGCGCGTTCTGATTCCCGGCGAGGATGGCGATTTTCCCTTTCCCGCCCATCAACTTGGCGAGCTCGTCCATGACGTTCCGCCCGGCCAGGGTGTCGTCCGTACCGTAGATCGCGAATCGCTTCGACGCCGGCGCGTCGCTATCGAACATCATGACGGGGACGCCACGCGCCACGGCATCGTTGATCGCGCCGGTGATTTTCCCCGCATCCGCGGCCGAGATCAATAATGCGTTCGCTCCTTCGTTCACCGCGGCGGCGATCCGCTGAGCTTGTTGCTGTCCGTCGATTTCCGGCGGCGTGAGCCACAGGATCTTCACTTCACGACCGAGCTGCGCCGACCGTTCCTTCGCCGCTTGTTGCGCGCCGACCAACGCCGATTGAAACACCGGATTGGTCGAGCTCTTGGCGATCATGCCGATGACGAACGGCGCTTTGCTATCGCTCGTGGAGACGTTGTTAGAGGCGTTGGCGGACGTGTTGGACGCCGACTGGGACGGTGATTGCTCCTTTCCGCAACCGAGCAAGAGGCACGCGATGGGCGCGATGGCGTTGATACGCCATGAGGGGAACCGCATGGGAGTTACCGGGAAACAGGGTGGGTGGATGACGTTGGGGCCGGCTCCAGGGTCCGGGCCAACGCGACGGCGCCGATGAGCACCGAGTCGTCGCCCAGGGCGGCTGGGACGACGAGCGTACGCGGGTCGTACGCGGACATCAATTCTGATTTGAGCGCGAGGTACAATGGCTCGAACAGCACGTCACCGGCGCGCGCGACACCGCCGCCAATGACGATCACATCGGGATCCAACGTGTGCGCGACGCTGGCGATGCCCCGCGCGAGGTAGCCGGTGATCTCCTCGATCACGTCGGCGGCCTGCATGTCCCCCTGATTGGCCGCCTCGAACAGCTCGCGCGGCGAGAGGGGGGCCTTCATACGACGCTCGGTGATGGCGCGAATCCCGCCGACGGAGCACACGGACTCCAGACAGCCGCGCCGCCCGCAGTAGCACCGGAACGGGGTCTCGTCGTTCGAGACGACTTTCACGTGCCCCAGTTCGGCGGCGATGTTCCGGGAGCCGCGATAGACCTTCCCGTTGATCAGAATCCCGCCGGCGACGCCGGTACTCAACGTCATGTAGACGACGTTCTCCTTCCCGCGCGCGGCGCCGAGCATGGCTTCACCGAGCGCGCCGACGTTCCCGTTGTTGTCCATGATGGCGGGAACGCCGAGCGCCTCGCTCAGTTGGCGGGCGAGGGAGATGTTCTCCCAGCCACCAACGTGGAGCGATTTGACACTTTTTTGTTGTCGGAAATCGACGGGGCCGCAAAAGCCGATGCCGCACGCGCCGACCGGGTCGGACGAGTGGGTGGCTAGGGTGGAGGCGGTCTCAGCGATCGTCCGGGCAATGGCGATCCCGCCGCCCGACCGGTCCGTTGGAGTCTTGGATTTGCGCACGATCCGCCCGTCGCGTGTACATAATGCCACACGAACGTGCGTTCCACCCACGTCGACCGCACAGATGAGGGCTTCGGCCCTCCTCGGGGTCAACCGGACGTACCAGGATCCTTGGTGCGCATGGGAATAATGTAGTGCGGGGGGAACGAGAGCGGCAAGGTCGAATCGGGCACTTTCCCCCGGTCCGCGACGCCCCTCCCGTCAGTGCGCGTCCGCCGCCCCTCGTGCCCCGCCTTTGGGTTTCCGCAGCAACAAAATCGCCGGCGAGACCAGGGCGAAGACGATCAGAATCAGAATCCAGGAATCGTTATAGCTCAACATCGACGCTTGCCGCATCACCATCTGGTCGATCATCGCCAGCGCCGCGTTTTTGGCCGTGGCCGCGGGCATCCCGTGCGCCATCAAATTCGCGATCATCGCCTGCTGGCGTTGCACGAGCGCGGGGTTGTTCGCGTACGTGTTCGCGATGAGATCCACCCGATGCATTTGTGCGTGGGTCGTCGCATAGTTGATGAGAATGGCGATCCCGAACGACCCACCAATCTGCCGCGACAAATTGATCAACCCCGACGCTTGCTGCGCCTCACTCGGTTTGAGGCTCCCATAGGCGACGTTGTTGATGGGGGTGAAGAGGAATCCGAGCGCCACTCCGCGGAAGAGCAGCGCGACGCGCGCATCGTGTTCGCCAGCCTGGGGTGTGAGATGTGCCAACCGCCACATGGCGACGAGGAAGATCGCGACGCCGACGTAGATCAGGATGCGCGGATCGACCAACGGCCGGTCGCCATTCAGGAGCTTGCCGCACACCAGCGCGGTCGCCGCGGTCGCGAGCCCGCCCGGCAACAGGGACAATCCAGTCTCGGTCGGTGTGAAGTGCAGGATACTTTGCGTGAACAATGGGAAGAGGAACGTCCCGCCATACAACCCGAACCCGAGCGCGACGAACAAGAAGATCGACGCAGCGAGATCCCGGTTTTTCAACACCCGAAAATCGACGACGGGATGTTTGTTGCGGGAGGAGAGCTCCCACCACAACATCACCGAGAGCGAGATCGCGGATAGAATGGCGAGCCGGAAGATGAGATCGTCGTTGAACCAATCTTTCTGATTCCCTTCTTCCAGCACATACTGTAACGCGCCGAGCCCGACGGCCAATAACGTGATCCCGAACACATCGATCGGCGGGGTCTTCTGCGAGCCGCGCGGCGGGTCGTGCAAGAAGGTCATCACCAAAAACGCCGACACGATTCCGATCGGCACGTTGATGAAGAAGCACCATCCCCACGCGTAGTTGTCGGTGATCCATCCGCCCAGTGTCGGTCCGAGCGTCGGCGCGACGATGACGCCGAGGAGAAAGATGGCTTGCACCAGCCCTTGTTGTTCGCGGGGGAAAATCTGGCGAATGGTGGCTTGCGCGGTGGAGAGCAGTGCGGCGCCACCGATCCCTTGGACAATGCGCCAGATCACCAACTCCACCAAGCTCGTCGACGTTCCGCATAAGAACGAGGCGACGACGAAGAGGATGATGGATCCGCAAAGATAGTTGCGCCGTCCGAAGACGACGGTCAAATAGGCCGTAATTGGGAGGACGATGACGTTGGAGAGGATGTATCCGGTGCTGACCCAGCTGATCTCTTGTTGGGTCGCCCCCAAGTTTCCGGCCATTTGCGGCAAGGCGACGTTGATGATGGTCGTGTCGAGCACTTCCATGATCGCGGCCGTGATCAGCGCCAGCAAAATGAACCATCGGTATTTGTCGACGGTCTCGGCGTATGCCGCGGCGCCTGTGGGGGCGGCTGGCGCGGCGGAGCCGGGGGCGGTTGGGGATGCGGGAGATGCGGTGGCAGTTGCCATCTATCAATATATTCGCCCGAATGGGCGGGGATGGCGTCCTAGAGCGTTCTCCTGTCCCCCTTTCGAACGAGGCATGCAGCCACTCGAGCATCGATGTCGTGACGTTGGCCCTCAGACACGGCTGCTCTAGTCGGTCTCCGCCCGCTCATCGTGGGTGCCGCCATTCTCATCGGAGGCACCGGCATTATCGTCGGGCTCTCCGCGGTACTCACCGCGCACTCCGTTTACGATTGCTAGACCGCATCAGCGAGCGCGAAAAAATTAAAGTCGGTGACCATCATCGGGGGAGCGATAATCGGGGGAGAAGGCCATTCACCATTGTTCGGGGTGTACCCCATTGCGGCACGCCGCGATTCGCCAACCATCTCGAGTGCATTCCAGGCGAAAAACGGAGAGGCCCTGAAGAAGAAGTTCTTGATCGCCCGATTGATTTTCCCATCGACCACGAGAAAGCATCCGTCACGGGTCACCCCCGTGAGGAGATCGGACGCTTGATCGTCCCTGGATATCCCCGAAAATCGATTCACATAGATCCCGCGCTTACAGGCGGCGATCATCTCCTCGACGGTGGCGTGCGGAGCCGTCGCTTCCACACGGATCGACCGTGGCGGATCAGCGACCAAGCTCATCCCTCGTTGAGCCGCATAGTTGGGTTCGTACGCCAGGTGTTTCAACACTCCATGGTCGACCCAGGTCATTGGGACAACCGGGAGTCCATTCGTATTCCACTGACCATCCATCACAAATGGGAAATAGCCTCCGTCTGGATCGGCAGGATCAGATCGCAGCGAAATGCGTGCATCGAAGACACGCTGTCCGACTTTGCTGGTTCCTCCGGGCGCGGTCAATGCGGTGATCCCATCATAGACATAGTGCGCATTGAACTCATCATCCATCCCCGTCATCAGCTGCGCGACCGCAGTCCGGCCAAGAATCGTGGTATAGCGACCCGGTTCAAGCGCATGAATTGTTGTCGAGCGTTGGGCGATATCGATCGCCGTCTGGGTCGCCTCCAGGGGATCGAGCGTCGTCCAATTACGCGATGCGACGCCGCCCCACCCCGACCCTTTGCCATCCGATGTCCAACAGGTGACCGAGATCTCGGCGTCAGTCTCTTGACCGTAGGCGGTAAGGCCATCGGCATGCACATAACAGAGGGCGCGCGCCGCGGCACCGGCGAAGATCGACGACCGTAGATTGGCCGACTGGGTGGCGTCGAGGATAGCAGACAGTTTCTCGGTGCGCACGTCCGCTAACGCCTCGACCGTCGACTCGTGCCACAACTCGACAGGAAGATGTGACCTGGGACCTTTGTCAAACAGTCCGCGCCATATATCGAGCGAGCTGCCAAGGCGGGTTCGAGCAACGCGTTCCAGATACGGCACCGCGACTTTCAACGTGGCATCGTCGAGTTGGTTCGTCGACAGTGACACCGAGGCTTTCCCACCATACTCACTGACGATACCGAGCTGCACGACTTCACGGTCGGCCGATCCCGTGCGGCGCACACGACTGATTCGAGTAATGCCCGTGACACGATGTTCCAGCCGCACGGCTTGAATGCCGCCATGGCTGAGCTCCAGGACGCGGCGGCCAATGGCCAACGCTTCGTCTCGCGTCAGGACCGGCCGGACTGGCAGGGTCGGATCGATGCGCGGATGTATCATCTCAGGTGCGATCATGATGGGAGTTGTGCCACGTGGATGTCTTTCAAGAGCACTGCAGGTGCTGTCACCAACCGACTCAGCGAGTGCCACGGGATTCCTTTTGTTCCGCTGGCACCCGTGTACTCCACGGTCGAGGGCCCTCCGACCGTGACGACCTGCTCGTTCCACAACTTCGACGTCCGGGCCCAGAAGTATGAGTTTCGGGGCAGCTTACCTATAATGGCGCCCCCTTTCACGTGGTACATGTATTCACCGCCACTCATCGCCGTCGCCAACGTGGTGTCTGGGTTCACCCCATACTCCATCCGTACCACCACCCCTTCCCGAAGATCGCGGACGAGGTCGCGGAACGTCGGACCCTGAGGCGCCGCGGTCATCGTCACCTCTGGCACGCAGACCACCGGTACGTTGTCCAGTTCTCCATCGCTCGCGATCAATCCTCCGCGCAACATGGGCGTGTTCGTGTCTGGGATCTGGAGCGCCGTCTCGCGGGTCGTCGTATAGTGCACGACACGCCCATCGCGGATGAGCGGATAGGCGGTGAGCGGCACCCCCTCATCATCCCATTTGAGACTGCTAAACGCTGTCGCCGTGGGAGTCGCCGCCACTGTGACCAATGGCGACAGTAAGGGTGCGGTTGCCCGGAGGATGTCTTCCGGTGGCGTCAGAAATGACGTGCCCGACGCATCGCCTTCTGTGCCCAACACCCGATCGCTTTCCAGCGCTCTCGTCAGCATATCCACATGCGCCGCGGTCGCTCTCCCGTCGAACACCACCGGATATTTTCCGACATCGATCGTCGTGCTGTACGGAAGCCGTTCGAGCGACACGACGTCTTCGATGAACGCCTTGGCCCGGTCCACCACGGTCGGCTCCGTGATCGTTTCAAACCCTCCCGAGGTCAAACCAAAATTCGGCATCGTGGGGCCCATAAACCCATACTGAATCGTTGGGAACGACCGATACAGACGCTGAACAAGAAGGGCGCCCTCACTCGACCCGAAGACACGCGTCTGCACGGACCACTGGAGCGAGGCATTCCCGCTGCCACCATAGCTCCGTGACATGGCATAACTCCAGGCGCCGATGACTTCCGCGTGCTCGACCAGCGGAACTGTGAAGGGGTCGATGTGCACCGGCGTCGTCCACTCGCCTGTCTGGGGCGTGTGGGGAGCGAGTTCGACTCGGTCGAGTTTGTAGGAGGCAAACGCGTGTGCGTGATGCCGAGCGTGTGCAACAGCTTGCCGCGCGGCAGCAGCGATATGCTCGCGAGTCAGTAGGCCACCGCCCGCAAATCCCCACACGCCATCGACGAGGACACGGATCCCGTATTGGCGCTCTGCACCAATGTTGAGCCCAGGCTCGAGGACTGTTCCCATGAGCTGCCGCAAGGATAGCCCTTGGGTCTCACCAAGCCGGATGTCGGCGTACGTTGCGCCGTGGCGCGTCGCTTCTTCCATGGCGAGCCGGGCCAAACTCCGCATCGTATCATCGCCCATCTCCGGTGGGAGCCACTCCCGGGGGGAACATGTGCGCTGGCGGCGAGACAGCGCGGCCAAGGGTTGCGTGCGCATCCCAAGACCGCCAAGGACTGCGGCTGACGTCGTCAGAAAATTGCGTCGAGTCGGCATCGCTCAGTGCACCACGGCGGGTGAGGGCGCACGGTCCAACACGGACGGTGGAACCGCCGGATTGGCCCGTGTATCGGCCAAGACAAAGTTGAGGACGCGCCCGAGCTCACGCTCCAACAATTTCCCCTCGGCTTCAAATCCACTCCGAAGAAAGCGGATCCGTCCGACGCCATCGACAACGACGAAGAGCGGCGTTCCACTCACGCCATACGCTTTGCGATTGGGACAGGTCGTAGGACGCATCTCCCCTTCATTGCCTGAGGGTACTTTGTCCCCCGCCCAAATCGCGATGGGCATCACCACCTGTAACCGATGCAGATAAAACTCCTTCAGCTTCACCACCTCTTCGCTGGGTGTGACCAGATTGACCCCCCAATTCCCGCGTGTCTGATCGAGATACAGGAATTCAACCCCACGGGCCTTATATACGACTCGCAGTCGCTGCAACGTGGGCAACGCTTCTTTGCACGGGCCACATCCGATGTCGCCGAACTCCAACACATGGACGACGCCATCCGCCATCGAATGCACACGCGGCTGGTCCTGTCGTTGCGCGGATGCGGAGTCGAGATTCAACCATGCGTGGGCTTGAATCGGCGCCGCCGGCTGACCGATCTGGCGGAGCGCAGCGACCTTGTATGCCACCGAAGCCGCGTATCGTCGCGCCGCCGCCTGGTCGCTTTCGGATAACGTCGCCGCGACGGCTGGGGTAAAGGCACTCATCGCCAACGTTCGATCCAAGTACTGTGTGATCCGTGCGGGCCCGTCCGACAGACTTGCCAAGGCAAACACGGTCTGCTGCCTGGGAAAGTGATCACCATCGGCCAGTATCTGAAGCCGTTGGAGATAGGGGAGCCGTCCGGCGACCGCCAAGGCGCGGGCTCCATGCGAGAGGACGGAATCCCGCATCCCGAGCTCATAGTACGCACGAGCCAGGCGATCGTGCGCTTCGATCTGGAGTACCAGAAACTCCCGCGGCAACCGTTGGAGATCAGTCAGTGCACGCTCGGCATCCGCAAGACGGGCGGGATGGGCCGGATCGGCGGTGGCGCGTACGACATCGAGCAGGGTGGAGATCCGATCATCGAGTGACAGGGTTGGCGTGGCGAGCCAGGTCTTGATATCAGTCCGCGCCAGCACATCCCGGTCCGCGGCGAATGCGATCATACTATACGGAAGCAACTGCAGTCCATTCACGTTCGAGAACCAACCGAGCTGTGGTCTCGCGTATTGCATCATACGCCGCTCGATCGAATCGGTTGGGATGGAATCGAACGGCGTATAGTCCTGCATGAGCTCCGCGCGGAACCGATCGATCCGAAAATGGCCACGCGTGGGAGTATCGTGATCGACCGGCGTGCTGGCGTTGGCCGACGCAGTGAGCCCGGACAGCGGAACATCGGGAAAGGCCATCTGGGCCGGGAGTGGCATCGTGAAGCCGACAGCCAGTAGTACCACGATGATACCAATGCAACTGCGTTGTCGTGTCATGCGTTTCGTGAGAGTCGTGAGAAAAAGACGCAACATGATGATTGGAACGTGCGTGTGTGTTTGACGCCTACGGCCGAAATGTGAAGCCGAACGTCGTCTGCCGGCCAAGCGACGCATATTGTGCGTCCAAGTCATTGGTATATCGGTTCATCAGGTTATGCGCTCGCAGAACCACGTCGAGGCTCGGGAAGAGTCGCTGCGTCATATTGAAATCCGCGAGCGCATACCCACGGACGCCTTTCAAGTATGCGTCATCGTTGTTGACGTTCCACAGCGCTCTGTCATTCGGAAGCCGAATGATGCTGTAGAGACTGCGGTAGTAAAGCTCGTTATTATGGCTCATGAACTGCCCAGTGCCGTTCACATCCAGCGCGATGGTCGTCCGGGCATATGCATAGGATATCCCCATCGCCCACGTGTGCTCCGGCAAATATTGAAACGAGGCACCTTTCCGAAGTCTGGAATAATCGGTTCGATTCTCGAAAAACCGTAGATATTTTTCTGTGATTCCAATGACTCGACTCTTCGTCCATGAATAAGTGCCATGAGTCGTGAAGGGGCCAAGATTGGTACTGCCCCGTAGCTCCCATCCTTGATTTCGGATGCTCGCGAGGTTGATCCATTGATACTGGCCTGCGTATCCATAACCATCGGAGCTCAACCAGTTCCAGTTCACGGGGTTTTGATTGAACGAACGCACGCTATCGGCCGTGATCGATTCAATCAATCCGTTCACGGTCTGATTATAGCGCGTGATCATCAATGATCCGCGTGTGCCCACATACAGCTCGATGCCAGCTTCGCCCCCTTGTTGGTATTCAGGACCCAACTCCGGGCTAGGGAGATAGAACAGATAGTTTCCATATTCCGGCACATAGGAGGCAGCCCCAACCTGAAGAACGGTCTTCCCATTTTTAAAATCGCGAGGCGGCGGGCGGATCGAGCGTCCGTAGCTTCCACGCAGTTTTGCCGTGATCGCACCGACTTCTTGTGTGTATGCCACTCCCATTGTCCCGGGAAGGACACGCGCCTTGTCTCCGATGTCAGGGTTCCGCTCCACACGAAGGCCGTACGACAAGAAGAGGCGATCGGCGACACCCAACTGTGATTGCAGATATCCCCCAGCATTGTGGCTGGGCACACGATATGTACTGCTCCGAAACCCTCCCGTGAGTTTCCTCGCACCCGACGCGGACATCTGCAACGACAAGGCTTGCCATGCATCCGCCCCAGCCGTCACGGTCGCCCTCGCGAGCGATGTGAGAGGGATCTGTAGCGTCGTCGCAGAGTGTGCCGAGCGCCGATCTTCGTGGTTTTGAGAGAAATAGAGGCCGGAGTCGGAGGGATCCCCATACCCGGGCGCCGTATAGAGCAACTGTGAGTCCGAGATGTCCTGCGAGATACCCAAGTCCTGCGACAACCATCGTGCCGGCATGTACTGCAGCATAAGACCCATCGTTTGGCCATTGAGCGACGACGTCCGCGGCTGAATTAATCCAGGGCTACTATACAAAGTCCACCAACCGGTTTCTTTATATCTCGTCTCGACCTGGCTCTGATCGCCGCGAGTCAATGTCTGCGTTTTTGCACGTCGAAGCGTGAGATCAACAACCACTTTTCCTGCAGGAGTCGGGAGGTCGAGGCGCGTCCCACCAAATCCACTGAGCCGCGCCGTCTGTTTCGACGGCGTCCAGGGCCCCATGTAATCCCACGAGCTGCCGATGTTGTACGACAGCTTTCCTTCAACCCCATTCAATTGCGTGTCATAATTGTGTTGTGGGGTCCGTGTCGGCCGGAAATTGTTCTCGATCCACCCGTTCAACACACTCAATGTAAAATTCGGCCGAGGGGTCGCCCCGCGTTTCGTAAAGATCTGCATCACCCCGTTGATCGCATTGGACCCGTAAATCGTCGAGGCTTGCGGCCCGGTAATGATTTCGATCCGTTCGATACTCTGGGGATCGATCTGGCTCAAATATTTTGGGTCGGCGAGCTCAACCCCATCGACATATGTCTTGATCGGGTTGGTATTATAGGTGGTTTGGCTGACGCCGACGCTATTTGGCGAGAGCGCCGTGGCGCCCCGCGAGAACATCGTGACTTCGTCGAGAAGAGCGCCTGAATACGATCCTTGGTTCTGCGCAAACACCCCCGGGACGTCACCGCGAAAGAGCTGATCGATCTTTGTAATACCTCGCTCTTCGAGTTGCTTCGCCGTGATCACCGTAATCGCGTTCGGCACCGCTTTGAGTTGGGTCGGAACTACAGTTCCTGTCACGACGACTTGGTCGAGAGCACGTGCCGTCTTCCCCAAGAAGAGGTTGGCCGTGACGGTCGAATCATCTGCGACAGTGACCGTTGTCACTTGCCGAACATGACCAATGAACCGAGCTGTCACCCGATGTGGCCCTGCTGTGACGCCGGCAATCCGGAAGGAGCCATCGTCCGCGGTCGTGGCCCCACGCGTTGCGTCGTCCAGGAGCACAGTCGCCCCGCCCAACGGCTGCTTCGACTCCGCCTCACGCACGGTCCCAATGATCACACCGAGCGTTGCCTGTCGTCCATTATCCCGTGTAATACTGATCTGATCGACGGCGCGCGGAATCGCTTGCAACCCCGTCCCTCGCAAAATCTGCTCGATGACATCTCCCAACGGCACCCGTTTGACGTTGAGGGTCACGGGTGTCGTGACCGCATCGAGTAAGGGTTCCCGATAGTTGATGAGCACATGGGCCGAACTCGCCAATGCATCGATGGCACTTCGGAGCGTTTGATGATTCAACCGAAGCGTCACCGGACGCGCGAAGACCGCGCGGTCGAGCGTGTCTGCTTCCGTTCGGCTCCCTCGTATCGCCACGGACTGCTGGCCAGATCCTGGAGCGGCGGTCATCAACGTTCCCATGATCGCCGGCACGAAACACCATATTTTCAGCATGATTACCGTCCTACTTGAGTTGAAGTCATTGGACTGGACTCGGGGAAATGGCGTTGCAGAGGGACTGCTCGCGGAACGACGCGCTTCGGGATCAATGTGATGATCGTGCCATCGACTTCGAGATCGACCTCGAGCACGTCCCGCAAGGTGAGCATGGCACTTTTGGGATCCGCCAAATCGAACGCCGCGGTCACCGGCTGGCGGGCGAGTACGCTGTCGGTGAGCCGGAACTCATAGCCATACCAGCGCCCAATATCGACGAGCATCGATGCCACGGGTGCATGGCGGAAGACGAGACGGTCATGTGTCCACTGGGTGTACTGATGGACATCATCGGCCAATGCCGAGACCACACTCGAATCGGTCGCGTACGCGATGCCTCCGGCCGGGAGCGTCACACTTCGGTGCGCGGGACCAGTCACGACACGCCCTTGTGTCACGATAATGCGGACGTTGGGATCAGTCGCGTAATGCCGAACGTCGAACGTGGTGCCCAATACACGGGTGACGACCCCACCGGTATGCACTGTAAAGGGAGCCTGCATGTTCGGCTCAACCACAAAGTAAGCCTCACCTGTGACCGAGAGCGTCCGTGACCGCGGACCAAAGTCACTAGGAACGGTCAGGCGGGACAGTGGCGCCAATATCAGCGACGATCCGTCAGGCAATGTGATATGGGCCGAACGACGAGCAGACGTCGCGTACACATGCTCCACGGCATTTTTCCGTGAAGCAAGACGATGGGTGGTAAGGAGGAGGAGACCAATCGTGAATAGCATTATCCCACTGGCAAGCCATCGCGTATGCCAGTGCGCATCCCATTGATGGGAGCGCGATCGTTTTGAAGGCACGCCCCCGTGCAAGGACTGTTTTCCGGAGGGCAGCTCCATGCGCAAGGTCCGTTTTCCAAGACGCCCACTTCCCTCTCGCGCGCTCCCCCCTCTCACAATCCCAACTCGCGTGGCAAATACATCCCACGCCATTTCGAACGGGACTACCTCAATCGGAACCGTCCGTTTCGCCGCCGCACGGAGGTGTTCGAGGCATCGCCCTTCCTCAGGATTGACGCGCATCCAGCGAATGACCTGCCGCCATTCTCCCGGCGTACATTCCCTCGCGAGATAGCGATCGAGGAGCACCGCATCGAGCGCCGCACCCATGTCGCCGGCGTCCGAGGAGGAATTCGAAGAGGGTCCCATGTCCAGATAATCCACGAACCCTTCACACCCCGACCATCCAGACGCGACTCATCCCGCGCGCCGCCCCTCAAATACCGCGCGCCTTTTCCGTGCTCCAACCCTCCCGGGAGCTCGTCTACGACTCGAGCGATCGCAGCGCCGCGCGCAGTGTCTCCGTGGCTCGTGCCAACAACCGCTCCGTCGCGCGCGCAGTTACGCCCAGAATGTGCGCCACCTCATTGATCGTTCGCTCATCCGTATACCGAAGGACAAACGCCGTCCGCTGTCGTTCCGTGAGGTTACCAAGCGCTCGTAAATACTGTCGCGTGAGTTCATCGACGACCATGGCGTCGTCGACCGACAGCGGATTCTCCGGCGCCAAGGCATCGGACACACGCCCTTCATGACGCCGATGGATGGCCCGCGATCGCTCGATCTTCAGCGATTCATTCCGGACCGCCGCATACAGATACGCCTCGACCGACCCATGCGGCGCAAGCGCGCTCCCCTTCTCCCAGATCTGGCACAGCACTCCCTGCACGACATCCTGCGCCGCGTCACGATTCCCAACGATGCTATACGCAAATCGCACCAGAATTGGGAACGCCTTGTCGACGAGCTCGACATACGCCGTCTCGTCCCGCGTTCGCAGCCGATCCAAGATTCCGGATGACAACGTGAGCAACGCCCGCCGTCCCTTCGCGTCATTGCTCCCTTCTCTCGAAGGTTCGTCATGACGGAACATCGTCTCGCGCTCATCCGCATTACCGCGCAGCAGAAATGCAGGAACTACCATGGGCGCTCGCTCACGTGGTGCTGCGCCGTGGCACTACCAATCGTATCCCCGATCGCGCTGGTCATGGCGCCAACATAGTCGCGGAGCAAGCGACAAGCCAGGGTTTTTTATCGCCCCCAAACGAGAGGGGCGCAGGAATGATCGTGCGATCACTCCTGCGCCCCTCTCTAACGCCCTTGTCCAGCCTTTAGTCGAGCGTCTTCAACACGTTATCGATCTCCGCCTCGTTCGCAAACTTGAGATACGACACCAACCGGATCGTCCCCTTCGAGTCGATCAGGAAGACCACCAGCGGCCCGTCCATCGGCGGACCCGGCGGATGATACGCCTCGTCGTTCGGCGCGGATTCGATCGTCACCTGCCCGTCGTTCCGCTTCCCGAGCGGTGTCTTCCAGATTCCGACCGCGCCGGGGACCTTGAGGTAGTTCACGAAATAGTCCGACGACAGGATGATCTCGCTGTCCGGTTTGACCAGCCGGTTGCGATAGTAGCCTGCCGTTTTCGACAAGATCGTGATGTCGACGTTCTGATGCTTGGCGTTCAACCGGCGCAGGATCGCCCACCCCGGATACGCCATGCCTCCGAACGACGGGGCCGCCCACACCAGCAACGTCGGCTTCCCGGCGATCGGACGTTTGTCGCCACCGGCACCCGTGTTGAACCACTGGCTCGCGACGAGCGGCGGTGCCTTCTTGCCGAGCGGCGTATACCACGCCATGATGGCGTTGAAGTACCGCCCAACCGACGGCCGGAGAGGAACCAACTCGTTCCGCCCGGTCGTGATCGCCGCCAACGCCCCTTTCGGGTCGTTCTGGCGCGCCTTGAGCATCGCCATCGCGCCGTAGACGGCTGCGGACGCGGGTGCGTATTCCTTGCGGGTATCGCCCGTGATCTCCTTGCTCGCCTTGAGCGCGGCGTTCACTTCGCGTTCCTGCAATTGCACGCTGTCCCGATTCTGCGCGGCGTTCGCGAAATCGGTGTGCGCCAACATCCGCTCGACCGCGGCCGCGGCTCCCATCGCGTCGAGCTGCGCGATGACCGCTTCGGCTTTAGCGAGCTTGGGTTGCGGCGCACCGAGGTACACGTTCGCCGCTTCGTACATCGCCCACGTCTTGGCCGATGTGCCGCGGCTCCCCGCCAGCGAAATGAGGCGGTTCAACGCTTCGTCGGCTTTCGCATCCTGCTCCGATGCGAGATACGCTTGCCCGAGTCCCAACAAGTCGCGCTCCTGCGCGGTCCCCGTCGAGAACTTTTCGGCGCATCCCGCGACCGCTTGCACGGTGCTCGGTTGATTCTTGTTGCCGTCGGGCGAGTGGTACACCGTATCCGAACGTTTGTCGCGCCAGTACAATGGCTCCGACCAGAGCGGTGCATTGCCACATTCACCCGGCGACGCGTACCGCGTGTACGGACCGGACACCGTCGGCGCGATCGGCATCCCTTGCGACAGGCTCGATCCATCTTGCGCCGATGCGCCGCGCGACGCGACGATCAACGCGATGAACGTCGCCGCAGAGCGCCACATACGCGCTGCTTGGAATCGTGTCATCTGTGTCATCTGGAAACTCCGTGATGTAGGCATCGGCTTAGACCGCATCGGCGAGACTGGTGAAGCTGAAGTCGCGGACGCGTACTGCAGGTGCCACGAAGGCACGACGAGGTGCGAAAACACGCACCGGTTTGCCGACATCTTCCAGATTGTTGAGCACGAACAACGGCGATTCCGCGAAGCGGAAGTTCTTGATCGGGCGGCTGATCTTTCCGTGCTCGATGAGCCACAGTCCGTCACGCGTATATCCACTGCACAACATGCTGGCGAAATCCACCATCTGCACGTCGTGCAACCGCGTGACGAGAATGCCGCGATCGGTCTTGGCGATCATCTCCTCGACGCTGATCGTCGGCACACCCGGCGCCGGCGTGAGCCGGAACGACCGCGAGTTGTCGAGCGCGTGATCGACGTTGAGCGCAGACAATCCATATCCTTTGGGATACGCCAGCTCGCGCAGAATCCCCTGATCGATCCAATTGACGGGAATGTAGGGCGTCCCATCCCACCGATTGTATGGGAGGAAGCCGCCATCCGGATCCATCGGATCGGCGCGCACGATCAACTTCCGGTCCATCACCTGCTCGGTGATTTTCGACCGTCCCGGCTCACGTCCCGCGAACGGCCCCATTCCCATTTCGGCTGGAATGCGATCCATCGCGTAGTCGATCAACGGGCGCATCAGATCGGCGATCGCCTGCGGCTCGAGAATAGCAGTATACCGTCCCGGCTCGACCGCGTTCGGCTTGGCCGACTTCTGCGCCTTGTCGAGCGCGCGTGCCGCCAGCGCCACCGGATCGATCTTCCCGAGGTCGTAATGATTGACCCCGGCCCATCCCGACGCGGTCCCTTTCGGATCGCGCACGGTCATGGAGCATTCGACTTCCGTGGTGGGATAATACCGGAACGTTCCGTCCGTGCTCATCGTCGCGGTGCCGAGCGCGGAGACTTGCAAGTTACCGGCGGAGATCATGCCCGCCGTTTCCGCCGGATCGACCAACTTCTGCACCATCTCGGTGCGCGCGTCCGGCGAGAAGCCGTACGTCGCATCGCTCCACAGCTGTGGATGCAGAATCTTTTCGTCGATGAACGGATCCTTGATGTTCTCCGGCGACTCTCCGCCGACTTTCAACAAGAGCTCCGCGTCACGGACCGCTTGCCGCAACCCTTCGTCATCGAGACGCGTCGTGCTGACCGACGTCCCGGCGCCGTTGATGGTCCGGCTGATGCTGATGTCGACGCCGTGCTTGTCGGAGGCGACGTGCATCCGGTTGCGCGCCCACTTGGCCGAGCCGGTCCACCGGCTCTCCAGGGAGACGAGTGTCTCGCCGCCGCCACTGGCGAAGCCGACGATCTTGTCGAAGAGCGCCTTGCACTCTTCCTGCGAAAGAAATTCCTTCGGCGCCGACAACGAGGCCGGCACACGAAGATTGTGTGAGATCGAGTGCCGGGCGGTCATGCTTTCCTCGTCATGTCGGTGATCGCGACGCCGGTCACTTTCGCGGCGGGCGTGGAAATAGTGTGTGGAACGCGATATTCGTAATCGTTATCGCGCCAGCGATCGAAGCCAAACTGCCGAACGCTACTCTTTCCACCGAGCAAGGTGAGGTTCTTCCAGAACTCCGGACTGCGGTACAACACTTCGGCGTTCGACACGACTTCGCCGAGCTCGCCGTTCTTGATCTCGTACACGAGCGACGGATAGCCGTTGCCGTTGAGCGCTTGCTGGTCACCGTACGTCTGTCCGCCGAGAATGGCGTACCCTTTCTTGACCGACTTGACGAGGTCGCCGAACGAGAGATCCTGCGTCCCCGGATGCAACACGAGATTCGGGTTGAACAGCGACATCGAACTACTTCCACCGTACACACCGGCGCACCCGTTGGACTTCACCGGCGTTCCCTTCTTCTGATAATACTCGGCGATCCAGCTCGCCGATTCACGCGTCGTCTGATAGTCGGTGAGAATGCCGTTGGTGACGAGCTGCGTTTCCGCCGGCTCGACCCCTTCGTCGTCCCACTTGACCGTCGCCGCACCGCCTGGGAGTGAACGGTTCGTGCTGACGTTGAGGAGCGCGGATCCCATCTTGAACGTGCCGAGCATCTCCATCGGATCGTTCAGATAGCTCGTACCGACCGTATTCGCGAGGTATCCCGTCGCACGATCGAGCTCCGTCGACATGCCGATCGAAACGTCGATGATCCCGGCGAGGGCTTCCGGATCGAAGACGATGTCGTACTTGCCGACTTCGACGGGCTTCGGACGACGCGTCTTCTTCGCGATCTCGATCATCTCGTCCGCGCGATCGCGGTACGGCGCGTTGCGAATGTACTCCCAGCCCGCACCGGCGGGCGTCAAGAAGTTCGCACCCATCCCGCCCGGACGTTCCGTGAGCCAATCGAACGGGACACCCAACGAGAATGTCGCCGACGTGTTGTACACCGTCTGCGACGTATTCGACCCTTCGCTCGACGCGAAGATGCGCTCTTCCTTGGTGAAGAACAACATCGCCATCGTGCCGACGCCATACGCGCGGCGCGACACGTAGTCGCTCATGGCGTCGATGTAGTCGACTTTCTCCTGCAACGACACGGTGAACGGGTCGATTTCGACCGGCATCACCCAGCTCCCGTTATTGACGACGGGGGCCGGCGCCAGATTGACCGAGCGCGGTTTTCCTTTCGCCGCCGTGCGTGCTTGCGCGGCGGAATCGCGGCCGAGCCGCGCAGCGTCATCAGTAGTGGCGACGCTGTCCATCCCGGAAAAGCCCCAGTATCCATTCACCAGGGATCGGACGCCGACACCGACGTAGTTATTGCCGGATGGAGTCGGATAACCCAGCCCTTGCCAGTAAACCCAATTCTCTTTTCGAGTGTACCGGAAGTGCACGTCGGCGTATGTGGCGCCAGCGCCTTTGGCAGCATCGAGGGCCGCCGCGGCAAGTGCTTTGAAGTCGGGTGCGCTCTCGCGTGGCACCCAGGAACGCAGCGATTCGGCGTAACTCTGCCGAACCGGGATCGCCGCAACCGCGGCCGCCATCGATCCCGTCTTGAGGAAGGTACGACGTGTCAGACGTGACATAACGTGGTGTTGGTGCGAGGGGGTCGAGGAGGGGGGCCCCCGCCGGACCTCGCGGAAATACAACTTTCCCACTACCTGGAAAACGTATAGCGCCGTTGACACGTTGAAAATCTCTTGTCGCGAAAAAGAATGTGAACATGATAGGGACTTCACGTTCTCATTCAGCTCCCTGCCAATCGCGGTAGGCGATCCGCCCAAGGTGTGCAAAAAAGGCCGGCGCTCATAACGAGCACCGGCCTTTTCATTGCACCGTACGACGGTGCCTGGGAGCGTTGGGGAGCCTTACTCCACGGTCACCGACTTGGCCAAGTTCCGTGGCTGGTCGACGTTGCTCCCGCGCTTCACGGCGATATAGTACGCCAGCAGCTGGAGCGGGACCGAGGCGAGAATCGGCGTCACCAGATCGAGGGTCTCCGGGATCCGGAACTCGTAGTCGATCTTCCCGGCGAGCGCCGGCTCGTTGCGGCTGGTGATCGCGATCACTTTCCCCTTCCGCGCTTTGACCTCCTGCACGTTCGACACGACCTTGTCGAAGACGGAGTCGTGCGGCGCGATGAAGACCACCGGCATCATCTCGTCGATGAGCGCGATCGGCCCGTGCTTCATCTCGGCGGCCGGATACCCTTCCGCGTGGATGTAGCTGATCTCCTTGAGCTTGAGCGCCCCTTCGAGCGCCGTGGGGAAGTTGTACCCGCGCCCCAAGTACAAGAAGTTCGACGCCCGCTTGAACTCCTCGGCGACCGCTTCGATTTCGTCCGCGCGGTCCAGGATGTCTTGCACCTGGCCCGGGAGCGCGTGCAGCGCTTCGACGATCTCCCGTCCGCGGACGGACGACAAGTTCCGGAGCCGCGCCAGCTTGAGCGTGAAGAGGAGGAGCGCCGTGACCTGACTCGAGAACGCCTTGGTCGACGCCACACCGATTTCCGGTCCGGCGTGGATGTACGTTCCGCCATCGGATTCACGCGCGATGGTCGAGCCGACCACGTTCACGATCCCCAGCGTCCGCGCGCCGCGATGCTTCGCTTCGCGCATCGCCGCGAGCGTATCCGCCGTCTCGCCAGACTGCGAGATCACGATGCACAACGTCCGCTCGTTCACGATCGGGTTCCGGTACCGGAACTCCGACGCATACTCGACCTTGGTCGGGATCCGCGCCAAATCTTCGAGCATCATGCCGCCGATCAACGCCGAGTGCCAGCTCGTGCCGCACGCGGTGATGACGATGTTGTCGAACTTGAGGAGCTCCTCTTCGCTCAGGTTGAGCCCGCCGAGTTTGGCGGTCCCGTCGTCTTCGAGGAGCCGGCCGCGCATCGTGTTTTCGATCGTCTGCGGTTGCTCGAAGATCTCTTTGAGCATGAAGTGCGCAAAACCACCGCGCTCGATCTGGTCGAGATCCCAATCGATCTTGCTGATGCTCCGGCGCAATTCGCGGGCGTTCTGATCGATGACGCGATAGCCATTCTTGTCGAGGACGGCGATGTCACCGTCATCCAGATACACGACTTGTCGCGTGTGCGCCAAGATGGCCGACACGTCGCTCGCGACGTAGTACTCTCCATCCCCCAAACCGACGAGCAACGGGCTCCCTTGGCGGGCGGCGACGATCTTGTCCGGATCGCGGCTGGAGACGACGGCGATGCCGTACGTCCCTTCCACCTGCGCCAGCGCGTCGATCACCGCTTCTTCCAACGTCGTGTCGAACGCTTCCTGGATCAGGTGCGCGATGACTTCCGTATCTGTCTCAGAAACAAACGTGTAGCCGAGCCCTTCGAGCTTGTGCCGGAGCGCGGCGAAGTTCTCGATGATGCCGTTGTGGACGACCGCGATCGTTCCGTCCTGCGACACGTGCGGGTGCGCGTTGCATTCGGTCGGCGCGCCGTGCGTCGCCCACCGGGTGTGCGCGATGCCGACATGGCCGTGGACCGGATTGGCATTGATAGCGCTTTCGAGCCGGGCGATCTTGCCGGCCGCCTTGCGCATTTCGACGCCATTCCCATTCATCACCGCCACCCCCGCCGAATCGTAGCCGCGGTATTCCAACCGCTTGAGCCCTTCGATCAGGAGGGGAGACACCGCCTTAGATCCAACGTATCCGACAATACCGCACATATTCTTTGGGCAAAAGGGAAAACGCGGGCGACGAATCACCCGTCCATGAAAAATAAGGGAGCCTGGGGCGACCGGACCCGGGACGTCCCCCTCGGATCAGATCGCACCCCGGCTCCCATGAGCCGTGGTGCTACGAGAAACCGCTTACCGCAACTGCCTACCGCGCCGAAAGCGCCTCGACGGCGGCCCGGCCGGCCTGGATCAACGCCCGCGCCTCCCCTTCGGTTGGCGCTTCCGCGATGACCCGAACGATCGGCTCGGTCCCGGACGGCCGGACGTGCACCCACCGGTCGGCCCAGGCGAGCCGGAGCCCGTCCTGAGTATCGACCGCGGCGTCAGCGAACGCTCCTTTGAGGGAGTTATACACCGCATCGAGGGGTGCGTCCGGCCGGGCGAGCTTGTCCTTGACGATCGCGTACTTCGGATAATCGCGGACGATGTCCGACAGCTTCCGGCCAGTTTCGTGGAGCAATTGCAAAATGAGCACCGCGCCCACTGGCGCGTCGCGCCCGAGGTGCATCTCCTGGAGGATCACCCCCCCATTCCCTTCCCCGCCAATCGGCGCTCCCTCTCGGCGCATCCTCGTCGCGACGTTCACCTCGCCCACGGGCGCCCGAATCACTTGCCGCTGCGCCCGCTCCGCGACGTCGTCCACAATCCGGCTGGTGGACAAATTCGTCACGATGGGACCCTCCCGGTGTCGCAAAACGACACTGGCGGCGAGGGCCAACGTATAGTCTTCTCCGATTGCCGATCCTTCGTCCGACACCAAGGCGAGCCGGTCCACGTCCGGGTCGACGACCAACCCGACGTCTGCTCCCGTGCTCCGCACCAGCGCTTCCACCTCGCCGAGGTTTTCCGCGACCGGCTCCGGCGCGCGGGGGAATCGCCCGTCTGCCTCGAGATTGATCGCGTCGACCCGGCAGCCGAGCCGGTCGAGCAGCTTGGGCATGAACAATCCGCCGGCGCCGCGCACGCAATCGAGGACGACGTGGAAGCGGCGTTTCCGAATCCCTTCGACATCAATGAATGGCAACGCCAACACGTGATCGATGTGCCGGTCGATCGCCCCGTCGTCGACGTCGACCGTCCCGAGCCGATCCCACGTCGCGCGCGGATAATCTTGCTCGACGAAGGCGCGCATCGCGCGCGCTTCGTCCGGATCGAGGAAGAGCCCCGACGCGCCGATGAACTTGAGCGCGTTCCATTCGATCGGATTGTGGCTCGCCGTGATCGCCAAGCCACCCGCCGCATGATGATGCTCGACCGCGAGCTGCACCGTGGGCGTCGGTACGACGCCGATGTCGATGACGCGCGCGCCAACACTCTGCAGCGCAGCGAGCACCGCCCGATGAAACATCGGACCACTCACTCGGCTGTCGCGACCGACAACTATCACATTCGACGTGCCGCGTGACAGCGACCACGCGCCGAATCCGGCGGCGAATTTCGCGACGATCTCCGGCGTCAACGCTTCACCCACGCGTCCACGTACGCCGGAGACGCTCACCATCAATCCAGGATAATCCATATCGAAAAGAAAAGTATTACTGCCCAAATTTTTCCGCGCGCGCGACGCGCACGAACGCTTCGGCGATGTCCGGATCGAATTGCGTCCCTTTGTGCCGCTCGATCTCGACGAGCGCATCTTCGGTCGTTATGAATCGTCCGCGACGATACGCCCGACCGCTCACCATCGCGTCGAACGCATCGCACACCGACGCGATTCGCGCTTCGAACGGAATCGCCGTCCCGGACAACATGTCGGGGACGCCGCGTCCGTCGAACCGCTCGTGGTGTGAGCGGACGATGTTGAGCGCCATCGGTGCATCACCCAACAGCGTGGAAAGAATATGCCACCCGACCATGGGGTGGGTCATGATGTGCTGATACTCCTCGTCAGTGAGCGGCCCTTCTTTGTTGAGCACCGCCTCCCGCACACCGATCTTTCCGATGTCGTGCACGTGGCCGCCGATCTCGATCTGCCGGACGGCGTCGTCGGTCAATCCGAGCTCGCGCGCCAGCGTCGAGGAATAATGACTCACACGGATCGAGTGTCCGCGCGTGTACTGATCTTTGACTTCGAGCGCTTGCACGAGCGATTGAATCCCACCCAAAAACAGCTCTTCGAGACGGCGCGCCTGCTCGGCGACCCGGCGTTCGAGATCGCGCTGATACGCTCGATTTTCGAGGATGAGCTGCCGTTTCTCGAGCGCCTGCGAGACGCGGGCACGCACCTCTTCGAGGTGGAACGGCTTGGTGAGATAATCCATGGCGCCGTTGGCCATGCAGTCGAGCGCCACCTCGACGTCGGCGACCGCCGTGATCAGGATGACCGCCAAATCATCGTATTTGGCGCGCGCCTGCTTGAGGAGCTCGATCCCGTCCATCTGCGGCATGCGCAAATCGGAGAGCAAGAGCGTGGCGGGGACTCTGGCGAGCTGTTCCAGCGCCTCCACCCCGTTGCCAGCCTCGACGCACGTAAATCCATTTCCGGTCATGAGCCGGACGAGCACCTGGCGTAAGCGCGGCTCGTCGTCGGCGACGACGCAGTATGTCTGATCTGCGTTCATTCGTGCGTCCATCCAGATTTCTCACCCATATTTGCTATAGCTATTTTAGTCACGCGCCCCCCCGACTTCCATGACGAAAATCTTCGACGACGACCTCGATTACGGGTTCGGCACCCGAGCCATCCACGCCGGCCAACGTCCCGATCCGCTCTCCGGCGCGATCATGACCCCGATCTACCAGACGTCGACCTATGTGCAAGAATCGCTCGGCGTTCACAAAGGCTATGAATACGCGCGCGGCAAGAACCCGACCCGCGAGGCCCTCGAGCGCAACGTCGCCGCCCTCGAAGGGGGACGATACGGCTTCGCCTTTTCGAGCGGAATGGGGTGCCTCGACTCGATCATGAAGCTGTTCAACGCGGGCGATCACGTCATTTGCGCGGAAAACGTCTATGGTGGCACCTTCCGGCTCTTCGACAAGATCCTCCGCCGTTTCGGGCTCGAGTTCACCTACGTCGACACGCGCGACGCACAACACATCGTCGACGCCCGGCGCCCGACCACCGCGGCGGTCCTGATCGAGACGCCGACCAATCCCCTCATGCGCCTCACCGATCTGCGCGAGGCAGCGGACGCGGCGCACGCGATGGGGGCGCTCTTGATCGTCGACAACACCTTCGCGACGCCGTACTTTCAGCGCCCCTTCGAATTCGGCGCCGACATCGTCTGGCACTCGACGACGAAATACTTGAACGGCCACAGCGACATGGTAGGCGGGATCGCCATCGTCGACGACGACGCACTCGCGGAGCGGCTGCAATTCATTTTGAATGCGGCGGGCGCCGTCCCCGGCCCCTTCGACGCCTGGCTGACGTTGCGTGGCACGAAAACGCTCCATTTGCGGATGCGGCAGCATGACGCGAATGGGCGCGCGGTCGCGGACTTTCTGGCCAAGCGCATGGGCGACGAGAATGTCTTCTATCCAGGCCTCCCCTCTCACCCACAGCACGCGCTCGCCACGAAACAAATGCGCGGCTTCGGCGGGATGATTTCGGTGGAGATGGGGAGCCGAGAGCGGGCCGCGGCCGTCCTGTCCAAGACGCGCGTCTTTTCGCTCGCAGAATCGCTGGGCGGCGTCGAAAGCCTCATCAGCCACCCCGCCTCCATGACCCACGGCTCCGTCCCACCGGACCAACGTGCCCTCCTGGGCATCACGGACGGCCTCATCCGGTTATCCTGCGGCGTGGAGGAGACCAACGATCTCCTCGCCGACATAGAACAAGCGTTCGAATAACCATCACTTCATGAAAATTTTGATTGTGGGCGGCGGCGGCCGCGAGCATGCACTCGCGTGGAAGGTGAAACAGGACGCCCCCAACGCCACCCTGCTCGCCGCCCCCGGGAACCCGGGAATTGCGACGCTGGCGACATGCATCCCGGTCAAAGCCGACGATATCGGCGGGCTCGTCGCACTCGTCCATCGCGAACGCCCAGACGTCACGATCGTCGGCCCAGAAGCGCCACTCGCCGCAGGATTGGTGGATCGTCTCCAGAAGGACGGCTTTGCGGCCTTTGGTCCGACGCGCGACGCCGCCCAAATCGAGACCTCCAAACGGTTCGCGAAGGAGCTGATGTCGCGCGCCGGCGTCCCAACGGCACACGCGAGCGTTCACACGAACGCCGCCGACGCCAAACGCGCCGTCGACGCACTCGGCGCACCGGTCGTCGTGAAAGCCTCGGGGCTCGCCGCGGGAAAGGGAGTCGTCGTCGCGATGACGCTCGACGACGCTCATGCGGCGATCGATTCGATGCTGGAAGCACACACCTTTGGAGACGCCGGCAACGAAGTATTGGTTGAGGAGTTCATGACGGGCGAGGAGCTTTCGCTCTTCGCGGTGTGCGATGGAACGCACGCGCTACTCATGGCTGGAGCGCAGGATCACAAACGACTCCTGGATGGAGATCAGGGACCGAATACGGGCGGGATGGGTGCGTACGCTCCTGTCTCACTCGATACGCCGGCGCTGCGCGAGCGCGTGCTGCGCGAGATCATCCTCCCGACGCTGACCGCGTTGCGCGACGCCGGCGCACCATTCCGTGGATTGCTCTACGCCGGGTTGATGTTGACCCCGGACGGCCCGAAAGTCGTCGAGTTCAATTGCCGCTTCGGCGATCCGGAAACGCAGGCCCTCCTTCCATTGATGGATGGTCCACTCCTCGACGCCATCACCACCGTTGCACAGGGCGGCTCGCTTGAGGGGTATCCACCGCTGCGTTGGAAGAGCGCTGCCTCTGTCACCACTGTCGTCGCCGCGGCTGGGTATCCCAACGCCGTTCAGAACGGCGCGCCGATCGCCTTCCCTGCTCCCAAAGACGACGTCTTCGTCTTCCACGCCGGGACCGCGGCCAAGGACGGCGGGATCGCGACGGCCGGTGGCCGAGTGCTCGCCGTGACCGCTATTGCGCCGACGTTGGCCGAGGCGGCCGAGAAGAGCCGGACGTATGCGGCGCAGGTCCAGTTCGACGGGAAGCAGATGCGGAGCGACATCGGGTGGCGGGAGTTGCAGCGCCGTGCCTGAGCTCCCTGAAGTCGAGACCATCGCGCGGGGGGTCAACGCCGAGGTCGCGGGGCGGACGATTACCGGGGTGACGATCACGAAGGGCGATGTCCTGCGTGAAGTGACCCCGGCCCAACTCAAACGCCGAGTTGTGGGGGCGACGATCACCGGTGCCTATCGCCGCGCCAAGCATATCGTCATCGCGCTGAGTACGGGCGACTATTTCGTCATCCAACCGCGGTTCACCGGCGGACTCCTGGTCGGAACGTCCAAGACGCTCCCCGCCGAAGAATTGGCGTACTCGACGCTCGAATTTCACCTGGACGATGGCCGGTCCCTGCACTACCGTGACATCCGCCGTCTCGGGACCGTCTCGTTGATGAGCGCGGAGCGCTTCGAAGCCTACTTCGACACGCTCGGCATCGAACCGCTCAGCGAGGGATTTACGGCCGACGCCCTATCGGGTATTCTTCGGGGGTCGAATCAGGCTGTCAAGAAGGTGATCATGGACCAGTATCGCGTGGTCGGCGTCGGGAACATCTACGCGAATGAAGCGCTGTGGCGGGTGGGGATCGACCCCTCGCGTGCCGCACGGAATGTCACGCCTGACGAAGCGGGGCAGCTTCGCGACGCGATCGTCGACGTGCTCACCGAAGCGATCGAGCAGCGTGGATCGAGCTTCCGCGACTATCGCGACGCGAGTGGTGAGTCGGGGAAGTTCGTCTCCTTTCTCGCCGTATATGGTCGTGGCGGAGAGCCGTGCCGCCGGTGCGGCGCGAAATTGATCGAGACGCACGAGATCGATGGACGCCAAACGGTGTTGTGCGCGCGATGCCAGCATTGATCGTCCTTTCGTCATCCCGCAGCGCATAGCCGCAATTCCGATCCATGCCTCGGGGACGCGCCTATCGTTTCAAAGAGCCGACGAGCGACGAACAGCTCGCCACGATGCGATCCGTCGTGCGCGCGTCCGCGGAGAATCGTCCCGGGGTCTATCGCATGCTTGCGGACGATGGCGAGATCGTCTACGTGGGGAAGTCGAAGCAAATTCGCTCGCGGTTGATGAGTTATTTTCGCTGCGCGTATCCGGAAGACAAGGGTGCGCGAATTCTGCGAGAAGCGACGCGCATCGAGTGGGATTACCAGCCGAGTGAGTTCGCGGCGTTGTTGCATGAGCTGCGGTTGATCAAGAAGTATCGCCCCCGCTTCAACGTGGCGATGAAGCGGGATGTTCGGCACTATTCGTTCATCAAGCTCACGCGCGGGACTGCACCGAAGCTTCACGTCGTCCGTGGCCCGAGTGGCGATGACGCGACGATTTACTACGGCCCGTTCCTTGGCGCACAGCGGGTGACGGATGCGGTGCGAGAGCTGAGCGACGTGTTGTCACTCCGCGATTGCCGGTCGGACATTCCGATGTTTTTCTCGGATCAGCGAGAGCTCTTTCAGCTGACTCCACGTACGCCGGGGTGCATCCGGCACGAAATCAAGCGGTGTCTCGGTCCGTGCGTCGGCGGATGCTCGGCGGACGAGTACAATCATCAGATCGCGCTCGCACGCGCCTTTCTCGACGGATCGAGTAGCATTCCGATCGACACGTTGCGGACGGCGATGGAAGCGGCGAGCGAGGCGCTGCAGTTCGAGCGAGCGGCGGTGTTGCGCGACAAGTTGTCGCGGCTGGAGGCGCTGCGAGAGCAGTTCAACCGGTTACGGTTCGCGGTCGAGTCGCTGTCGTTCGTGTACGACGTGCCGGGGTATGATGGGAATGACCGGACGTATTTAGTGCGGCGGGGGATCGTCCGGGCGGAGGTGAATACACCGAAGACACGGTCGGAGAAGAGTGCGTTGCGGCGGCTCGTGGACGACATCTTCGGCGGGACGGCGCCCGTGGGAGCGTCAATTCCGACGCATGAGATCGACGAGTTGTTGTTGTTGTCGAGTTGGTTCCGGAAGTACCCGGATGAGATGGAGCGGGCGAAGAAGGTGGCGTAGGGTACTTCTTGGTACCCATCAGACGACGAAAAGCCTGTTTCCGCCCCTGGCTGGCGTCTCGCCATCCCTGCTCTTCCTATTGTTGCCGAGAAGTCGCATTTTTATTAAGGACTTTCTCCGTTTTTCAGCCGTACCACGCACCTGATTGCCTTCGCCCACGCCGTCCGCGCTCATGCAGCACCACATCTTCTTCGAAGTCCTCGCGACATTTTCCGACGACGAGCCGGGCTGGGAGACGATCATGCTCGGGTGTCTCGTCATGCGTGCCGTCGATGCGTGGCTCAAGATCGGGCCGATCGAAATCAATGTCGATCCCAGTGCGGTCGCGACACAAGTGAAGCTCGAAGAACTTTCCGGCACCACGCTGTCGACAGAGATCGACGCCAAAACGACGGACGCGCTTCGACAGATTTTGTTGACACTCCCAGCCGCCCCGGACCGGCATGCCAAGCATATCGAGGCACCACTGTATGCCTACGGGCTGCTGCTCGAAGAAGATGGCCACTGGGGACTCGCGGCGGACGTGTATCATACCATTGCAGAGGCATTCTTCACGGCCTCGTCATTGACGAGCGCCGATTTCGCCGCGGCGGCACATGCGTATCGCAAGGAAGCATGGGCCCTTCGAAGTGCCCAACAATATGATCGCGCCAAAATCGCATATCGCACTGCGATTCGCCTCGCACGGAAGGCGGGCGACGAGGAAGTGTGGATTCGCGCGAGATTGGGACTTGCGTCCATGGCGCGCGTCCGCGGCAACCTCCCCGCGGCGCAGCGCATCTTGACCAAGTTGCTCGCCGTCTGCGAAACAATTAGCCGCGACGTTGCCACTCGTGTCAGACCCGACATTTTGCACGAGCAAGCCGCCCTGTTTGCGGATCAAGATCGGAGTGTCGAGGCCCTGAGCACCTATTACGAAGCGTACGAGTCATCGAGAAATTCGACGAGCAAGGAATTCATTCTCACGGATATCGGAATTTGTGCGCTTCATCTTGGCTTTCTACGCATGGCCAAGGACGCACTCGACACGGTCGTGCTCACCGGGATGTACGGACGTGCACGCCAATCGGCGATCATCCATCTCATGCTCGTCGCGGTGTTCGAAGGGGATCAAACCGAATTCGAACGCCGGCGGGCGCAATGGCAGCCACAATACTGCAGTGCGCTGACGAATGCCTATGCGCGATTCTTCATTGCTCGCGGACTCGAACGATTTGCCACAACGCGGGAGGCGCTCTCCGCCTATGCGGACGCCGTGGACTTTGCGGAGCGTGCCGGTATTCACATGGCTCAGTTCGAAGCGCTCAAAGAACTCGAGCGCCTCAAACAGAGCACGAACGTCCGGGGTGCGACGACGACGGCGCGTCCGCTTCCACGCTCGTTAATGCCGATCAGCGACATCCTCTCGCAATTGCACTCTTCAGCACTTTTGAACGCGGAACACTAGAGACGTATTCTGTTCCTAGATAGGAACGCACCCTTGTCCACCATTGCTGCCCCCGGGGCAGTCTGTTTTCGGCGACGTGGCATCGGCGCATGCCGCAATCGCGCAAATCAGTGCAATGACAACAGCTTTCGGCAGAACACGACGGAGCATAAAAATCCCTCGGTAACTAGGTGGGAATGCACCGTCGTACGTAGATTTATTCGTCCCTTGTGAACTATCGAAAAAGTGTCAGACTGTGAGGCGATTCTGTCATTAGGCTTATTGATCGGCGTTCGTGTGCATTACGTACCTGAGGCACGACTACGCGCATCAATCACGGCACCACATCGCATGATGACGGCGCACAATTGGCCCGAGTTGCATGGGATCATTACGAGTCATCACGCCGATCTCGTCATTTTCGATCCCGACATTGATGCCTCGGGACTGGAGAGCGCACTGCGGTTGCTGGAAGCGTTCCCGTCGATTGCGTTCGTGCTGTACACGCAACTGAAGCCGAGTACCGCGCGTCTCATTCATCGCCTCGCGCAGCGGGGGCTGATGGACGTCATCGTGCAGCAATTCGACGACAATCCCCGAAAAATCCAGGGACTGCTCGACGAGATTCCGCAGCGGAGACTCTTGCCGCTCGTGTTGTTGTCGTTACGGGATCAACTGCAACGTCTTCCAGAGTCGATGCGAACGTGCATCGAACACATTCTGGACATGAATCCGTTACCCCGATCGGCGGACGCCTTCGCTCGGGATATTGGAGTGTCGCGACAACATCTCTACGACACGTTTCGACGTGCGGGGCTGGGGTCGCCACGCCGGTTCGTCATCGGCGCGCGGCTCTTGAAGGCTTACTCGTATTTACGAGACCCCGGACGCTCGTTCGGGAGCATCGCGACAGCGGTGGGATGGACGGATCCTGATGCCTTACGAAAATATTTGGAACAGGTTTTTCAGATGCCGGTCGCGACGCTCCGTCAAACGTCGGACAACGAAGCATTGGTCAAACGAATCGTGCACTGGATGCAGGCGGTGCCGAAGGCCTGACGAGCTTTCGTTCACTCGGCGAGCCATCGGCACAGCCTATTGGCACCGTTGCTTCGCGGTTACCCCGCGATCGTCAGGACTCCATCCTGCAACGACGTCTCCAAGCTCTTCAAGTTCTTCGCCGCATGCCCGCCGACCCACCGCCCGTCGGCCGCATACTGGGCTTTATGCCCCGGACAAAGGAATCCACCATCCACGATGTCGACTGTCACGCCGGCATGGGTACAGCGCATCGAAAAGGCGGCATACCCATCACTCGTCTTGACCACGGCGACAGGCTTATCCGACTCTCCGTCGATCCGCGCAATACCGCCGACCTTTTCCAACGCGGGGAAATCCTCCGGCCGCACGCGGATCATCCAGGCGCCGAGTTGCGACTTCGCGGGCGATGACGCAGTCGACACGGACGGGGCACACGCCGTCGCCACAAGTGGCGCCGACAAGACCGCGGCGACCGCCGCGAGCATCCCTTTACTCAACACCGATCGACGATCGACGACCTCGGGATTGGCGAGCTCCAAGGGACAACCAGAACAATCGGTGGCAGCGTGCGGGTCGAGCATAGAGAATCCTCAGTTAGGAAAAGAGAGACCAGCCTCAAACAGACACATTCGCGTTTTTCCACCCATCGGCGTCGTCGGAATCTTTTTTCAGATCCGAGAGATCGACGACGACGTTCTTTCCATCCTTCTTGATCGCGTAGCGATCCATCCCCCGCGTCGCTCGGCCACTGATGAAATAGCCGTCGGTGGCATATTCCGAGTGATGCTTGGGACAATGGAAATGTTCGTCCTTCTCGTTCCAGCGCAACGCCGTATTCTGATGCGGGCACGACAGGGAAAACGCGTACACGCTCCCCAACGAGCGTACCAGGATGACGTCGTTGTCTTTATCGATCTGCACGCCATCCTTCGCGGGAATGGCATATGTCACCGTCTTGGGAGGCGTCGACACCGCCAAGGCGCGCCCGACGCTCGCCGTCGTGCCAAACATCATCACACCACCAACGGACGCGACAGCGGTCCGGATGAAATCGCGGCGATCCTGCCGCAACGGGCATCCGTCACAATCGGCGTCGTGAGAAATCTCGTCACTCATTCGCAAACACCAGAAAAGTCATGCAGCCACTTGTAGCACGACGCCGGCCAATACAGTTGCGAGCCAGAGCACGATGCTGACAATGGAGGCCACTCGCAGTTGACCAAGAAGATGGGACTGCGCCGCCGGCGCCGCGTCGCGCTCGAGCACACGCTCGGTGCGGTACAGCCAGGCGCCGTTCAGCATAAGTACCGTCACCACCCCAATCTTGATCCAAAACTTCGGCGACTCGGCGAACGTCTCGACGTCGGCCGCCGCGAGCATCACACCGGTCACCCACAGCACGACCAACGCGATGATCACCGGTTGATGCGTCCCCCGCAGATCTGCGAGCCATCGCTCATAATCACCGTGGTCAGGCGACGCCATCCGTACGAACCGTAGCGTCGCCCGGTCGGCCGCCACGGCAAGGCCACCGCCGACGAGCAATGCGGCGATGTGCGTGAAAATCACCGCCGCGCTGACGACGGTCGACTTACTGTAGACGGTGCGCCACGGATCCGCGGCATCGGCGATGGACTGGATGACGTCGTGTACGGCAAGCATCAAAGCGAAAATCCGCGGTGAGAAACGCGTGGAACGCGTCGGTGACTGTTCTCAATACGATTGGCGTCAGGGGGGCGTTGGGGACGCGTGACGCGGCTGTTACTCCTGGTCGTCTCCCCCTCCCCAGCGGCGGCCGATCTGGTGCTCGACGCCGGCGTGGTCCAGGACACGGGCGACGATGAAATCGACCAGCTCATCGATCGACGTCGGACGATGATAGAACCCCGGGGCCGCCTTCCAGTCGGCATAGGCGGCCGCGGCCTGGAAAGTCTCGTCATCCGGCGTGATGAACTGACCTTCCTTGTTCTGCACCTGCGTGTACGTCATCTTGTTCTTCTTG